>Ga0182024_10002163_pt1 | contig 49362 bp, 22 predicted proteins | sample P32metaG_FD_120480 | JGI IMG/M metagenome (GOLD analysis project Ga0182024, IMG submission 120480) | Permafrost microbial communities from Stordalen Mire, Sweden - P3-2 metaG (Illumina Assembly) | ecosystem: Environmental > Terrestrial > Soil > Wetlands > Permafrost | place: Sweden: Stordalen...
CAAATAGCTATTTCATAAAAGCTTATTAAAGCTAATACTGCAGCAGAACCTAAACAAACAATTGAAGTTAATTGAGCTCCAGATGAACCTAATTTTCTTCCAAAGAAACCAGCTGTTATAGAACCTAATAAAGGTAAAAATAAAATAAGTAAATACATATTTTTATATTTATATACGTTATTGTCTACTTTTAAAATACTTTTTAAAATGATATGTTTTATATAATAATAATTATATTAATAATTAGAACTATTATCATTATTTTGTATAGTATTAGATGTAGCAGAATTTACGTTATTTGTTAGAGATATAGCTCCAGTTAATTTATAAAAAACTACAAGTATGCTTAAGCCTATTGCTGATTCAGCACCTGCTAAAGCGATAATAAATAAAGCAAACAATTGTCCTAAATTATCATTGAAAACAATTGAGTTAATTAAGATAATTAATGTAATCGATAATAACATTATTTCTATTGATACTAGCATTAAGATTACATTTTTTCTATTTAATATGAAGCCTATTAGACCTATTAAGAAAAGAATTAAAGCTCAAGTCATTTTTATTTAAAGTTTTTTGTATACCTTTAGGTACTTCGGAACAAATATTAAATATAAATATACAATTAGCAAATAATTATATAATATTATATAAAATCTAAATGTCTTTAATTAAAGTTAATTAATTCTTCTACATTTACTAACTATTAAATTTAATAATTGGATCGTTATTAAAAACGGTAAGTAATAAATATTGTTTGTAATATTAAATTAAATTATAGATTAAATAAAAAATAATAATAAACTACTTAGTCTTATTATTTTATAATTAAAATATTGAGAAGTTTTGGGGCTTTTAAGTAAACTTAATTTATTTTCTTCTCCCCAATTTACAATTAAATTGTGATTCTACATAAAAATTGTTTGTTTTTATTTGAATATTTTTCTTCTTATTTTATATAATAAACAAATAAAATGTAAAGTTAAAAATATATTTTATATTTTATTTTATTTAAATAGGGGTAATTTAAAATTTTAATTAATTTATATAATATAGATTTTATTTAATAACCTATTATAAATTAACAAAGAAAAATATTCAAATATTGAAAATTAATGTAATTATTAAAAAAATTATAATAACCAATGAATTAGTAAAAAAATAAAATTGTTGGAATTTTCTTCTTAATGAAATATATTTAGCTAATCTTGGATATTTTTCTTCAATATTAAAATATTTTATTAATGAATCACTATAATATACAGTTAATAAAGAAAAGAAAAGACTAAGGATTGTGATTGAAACTATAATATGGTAAACAGCTCCTTTTTGAATTAACGTTATAGAATCAAGTCATTCGTTATAATTGTTAAAAGATTCAGTTATAGTTTTAAATCAATCATTAATGTTATAATTACTTATAAATGTACTTTTAGAATCAGAATCTGCATTTTTAGTATAATAATCTTGAACAGCAGAAGCCATACTAGTTGAAGCTTCTTGTGTAAAATCAGGGTTATATTCACTTTTAATAGTTTTATAAATTTCAGATTTTATTTGAGCTGGTATTCTAGTATCACCCGTTAATTCTATTAGTTTATTTTTATAATAATTAGATAGTTGATTAGCAGAAACAATTTGATCTTTTAATAATTCCGTACTTGAATTTTGATTTTGAATAAGTTCTTTTTTTAATTCTTCACTATTAACTAATAATTTTTCTAATGCTTTTACATTCGAAATATCTCTAGTTTCTTTATAATATGCATGTAATGTTGCGGCACCTGTTATAGTACCACCTAATACTTTAAGAATTTCTTTAAGGTTTTTATTCATTTTAAGTTTAAAGTTTATATAAATTATTTTTGTTTTCAAAGAGTTTAGATTTTATTATATTTAATAATAATTCTAATTTCAAATTTTTAATTAGAAATATATAATTTTTGTTTATTTATAATTAATGAATGAAAAAGAAAAATAAAATATAATTCATTTTTATAAATAAATTAATAAAAAATATACACCAAAGTGGGTGTTAGCTTTATTTTAAATAAGATTAAAATATTACTTTCTCTACCCTATCTTTTGTTTTTATATTTAATTTTATATAAAATATAAAAACAAAAGGGAGTTTTAACAAATGTTAAATAAACCAGGTTAATATTTAGATTTTTATCCAAAATATAAAAATAATATAATTATTATTTGAATCTTTTTAATATCATTTTGTTGATTAGGACTAGATTTTAATTTAATTAAAATGATATTATTTTAGGAAAGTATATATCTATTTTTTAATAGACAAAAGTATTTAATTAATATATGCTTATCTCGCATGCTTATACATTGTAAACAATAATTAAACTAAGCAATAATCTTTATATTATTAATAATTCCTAAATTTATATTTATAGTACTAGAGTAGTAATATTTTTAAAATTAAAAATAGTTTTTATTAAATGATATAGTTCATAAAATAAAGATAAGTCAATAAAACCTTTTTAAAATAGAGTTTATGTCAAAGTCTGTATAAATTTATACATACTCAAGACTTTTTTTACATAATTAGTTTTTTCTAATTAAAACATTTGGAATGAAATTTAGTTTTTTCATTATAAAATAATATATTATCATTTAGATTATTTTTATAATAAATTCATTATTTCTACTTTTAGGAATATTTCATTAAAAATTAGGTTAAAGGCTTTAAATTAATTAACTAATAATATTAATTCTTCTCCTCTTTTTCAATTTATAATTGAGATTTTTATTTAATTAAATAAAAGTTTATTAAATAATTATTTATTATTTTTTTATAATGGATCGAATTATAATATTATAATTATAAAAATTAATGGTTATAATAGAATTTGTTTAAGTATTAAATATAAAAAATTCGGTATTCTATTTTTTAAAATATTTAAGTTTGGAATAGAGATGATTCGAACATCTAAGAGTTAAACTCAAACAATTAGCAATTGTCTTAACTTGCCAATGAAAACTATTCCTATAAGAATATACTTATAATTTTTATTAGATTATTTTTTAAATTATTTTTAAAATAATAATAATAAATGTAATGTAATAAAAACAATTATTAATATAATAGTTTATTATAGTTATGTTGAGTGGTGGGGGTTTAAATAAAATGTGATTTATAATACAGCCGCATATTCTTACGCGGCTACTCTGCTACAACTTTTGAGATGTTGTTTAAATGGTTTGAATAAAATTTACTTCTAATTTGACTTTACAATATATTTAATTAAATAAATAATTCATTTAAAGCTTTGACTTTAAAATTTTTAATTATTATAAGCTTTAATTATTTTCGACCAAAATAAAATTCGTCCCAGCGATGGACAATTAGTTCATTACGAATTAATACTTCACCGTTGCGTCTTCTTATCAACGATTACTCGGAATTCCTACTTCATGAAGTCAAATTTCAGACATTCAATTCGGTTACAATTTTTTTTAATGATTAGCTTATCTTCACAGGTTTGCATCACTTTGTAAAAATTTTTGTTGCACGTTTGTAGCCCATAACATTAGGGTCATAAAGACTTGTCTTAGCCCTCATTCAAATTACCATTATAGTAATAGTGTTAAGTATAAATTAACAGTAAGGATTGCGTTCATTTGCGGAATTAACCTAAATCCTCACGGTATGAACTGACGACAGCCATGCAGCACCTGTTAATTAAAAAAATTAAAATTCTATAATAATTATAAAAATATTTTCTTTATTTAATTTATTCAAGTTATGGTAAGATTTTTCGCGGAAAATCGAATTAAACAACATGCGTCACTCCGTTTGCTTCGAAACCGACTATTTTTTTTGATTTCACTTTTGCAAGTGTACTCGCAAGGCGGAATGGTTATAGCTTTTGCTTAGAAACAATAATAAATATTGAAACAACCAATCATCGTTTACAGTGGAGGATACAAGGGTTCCAAATCCTTTTTTCTGTCTCCACCTTCGTACCTGAACGTCAATCTATCTTAGAAAATTGCCTTCGCATTTAGTACTCTATTTAGTATCTCAGTATGTCGACACTACACTAAATATTATATTTTCTTAAAATTAGATGCTATATTTTTCAATTTTTAATATTAAATAAATAATAAATAATATTAAATTAAAAATCTGTCTGCGTACGCTTTAAGCCTGATTATGATGGAAAATTTAGCGCCTCTGGCCTTACCGAGTCTTCTGGCACCAGGTTTTGACGGCACTCAAAATATTATTTAGTCATAATCAAAATAATATTTTCTATTTGATAGATTCCAGTTGGCTCGTTCACTCTTTCGAGCATTGACAAATATTCTCGGCTGCTGGTCGATATCAACGAGGGATATTTCATTCCCACTGTGGCCATTTATTTTTTCAAATAATGACTATTGATTGTAGGCTTGGTGAGCTGTTACCTCTAATTACCAACTACCTAATCAATATAGCAAAGATCCTTAAGCAGGAAAATCCTTTTAAATACTTTACATATTATATTATATAATATTAGTTTTTAAATTTAAAAACTTGAGTTGTAAATTATATTAAATAAATATTAAAAATAATAATGAAAATACACTGTTTATAATAATTTTTAAATAAAATTATTATATTATTTTAAATATAAGCTTAATATAAATAGATTAAAAAATAAATATAAAATTAATTATTATTAAAATAATTAATACAGTGTTTAAAATTTATTTAAAATATCTAAGTATTTTTATCCTTAATTACTAAGGACTATTGATAATAATATATTATTCTCTAAGGGTACTTATTAACTATTTTTACTCACCCCTACACTTTTTTAACATTTGTTAAAAAAAATTTGCATGCCTTAAAACCACTGGATAATAAATTCTTCCGGAACCAAAATTAAATTCTTAATAATTCTTAAGATTTTTTATTATAAAATCTGTATTTATTTTACTATTTAAAATGATTTAATTATAATTTTTTTTAAATCATTAATTTTCAAATTTTTATCTACTTTTAAATAATTATTATTATTATTATTATTATTATTATTATTATTATTATTATTATTATTATTATTATTATTATTATTATTATTATTATTATTATTATAAAATTAATTTAGAATAGGGATATTTTAATATTTTTTAGTGTTTGCTTTAAAGTATTAATTTTAAAAAAATAATACAATATTTTTTATTAAAAAAATTATAGTATAAAGCAAACAAATTTATATAATTTTACATATTATAAATTTACTTTAAAAATATATAAAATTAATTTTAAAATTATATTTCATTTATTCTAATTAATTAGAATCTACTCAAGCAAAGAAATCAGAAACTTCTACAGCTTCTATTACAATAGGCATAAACCCATGTCATACCTATTTATAAATAAATATATAATAAATTTAATATTTATTTAAATATGGATTATGTATTAATTTATATATTATAATAAATTATTACGTATTAATCTCTTAGGGTAAAATATTCATAAACCCTGCTAATTGTTTAAAATAATAATATTTTAAATTTTCTAGCAAATAGTAAAATTTTAATGAGGCGTAAACAATGGTTTACCACATATTTCAGAACATTGTCCATAAAATACTCCTTCTCTTTCAATTAAAGCAGAAGTTTGATTTAATCGACCAGGTGTACAATCAATTTTTAAACCTAAAGATGGCACAGCAAAATCATGTAATACATCCGTAGAAGTAACAATAAATCTAATGTGGGTATTAACTGGTACAATAAGTCTATTATCAACATCTAATAATCTTAATTGACCTTCTTCTAAATCAGATTCAGGAATTAAATAGCTTTCAAGTTCAATTGAATCACCACTTTCTGATAACATATCAGAATATTCATATGTTCAATATCATTGATGACCTGTTACTTTAACTGTTAAAGCAGGATCAATAACTTCATCTAATGTATATAATAATTTAAATGAAGGGAAAGCAATTGCAACTAAGATAAATGCTGGAGAAACTGTTCAAATTAATTCTAAAACTGTAGAGTGATTTAAATATTTATGAATAATTCCTATTTTAGTAGAACTAAAATGTCTAATTAAAGAAAAAATTAATCAGAATACACTTACTGAAATTAAAACAAGATAAAATAAAATAGAATCATGTAATGCTATTATACCTTCAAAACTAGGTGAAGCTGGATCTTGAAATCCAATTTGTCATGGTTCAGGTGCATCTAAGTATAAAGAAGGGCTATTGAAATTAGTTGTTAAATTAAATAAATAATTAAAAATTGATATTAACATTTTATTAATAATATTGTTTAATTGAATCAAATACTGTATTTAGTCATTAAAATTTATTTAAATTTTATTAATATTAACTAATAGACTAAATAGTATAATTCATACCTTGAGTTAAATATAATTATTTTAATATTTTGTTTTGTGTTTACTAAACTAAAATAATGTAAAGCTAAAATAATACATTATTTAATAAATTGTTATAACAATTATAATTATGTATTTAAAATTTACTAATTAATATATGTTTTTTTAATATAAAATATATTTAAAAACATTAAAAAAATTATAAAGTAAAACTAATAAAAAATTATATTTAAGTTTTATTAGTTATTTATAAAAATGATAATAAATAAGGGGGGATAATTTATTTTAATTTTGATGCTTACTTTATATAATAGTATAAAATAGAGGCACACCTTTTTATAAAAAATTATAATACTTTAATTATAAAAAGGAATTATGAAAAATATATTTAAATAAGGTGGTGAGAAATTTATTAATATGGCAATATATCAAAAGCAACTAATACACATGGAACTAAGATAATAAAGGCCATTACAACTGGTAATAATCCTGTTCAACAGAACACTATTATCTGATCGAAACGCACGCGTGGAAAAGTTGCTCTAAATCAAACAAAGAAAAAACAAAAAATACAAGTTTTTAAACCTAATACTAAAGATTGTAAATTTAAATAACTATCATTTATAAATAACTCAGGTAAATTATAACCACCTAAAAATAAAATAGAAGTAATACTACTAAATAAAACAATAGAACTATATTCAGCTAAGAAGAATAAAACAAAAATAATAGATGAATGTTCTGTAAAAAAACCAGCAACTAATTCTGATTCAGCTTCTTGTAGATCGAAAGGTGTTCTAGAAGTTTCAGCTAGTATAGCTATAAAGAATAAAATAAAAACAGGAAATAATGGTACAATAAATCAAATTGCTTGTTGAGCTTCTATAATTTTTGTGTAATTAAAAGAACCTGAAAGCATTATAATAATAATAATTGCTGAACTTAGAATTAATTCATAAGAAATCATTGCAGCTGTACTTCTAAGTCCACCTAAAAAGGCATATTTAGAATTAGCAGATCAACCTGCAAATAATACACCATAAATACCAAATGAAGATAAAGTTAAAGTGTATATTACACCCATTGAAAAGTCTGAAAGAGCTAATCCTTGACCAAAGGGTATAATAGCTCACCCTAATAAACTAACTAAAATAGCTATAACAGGTGCTAAATAAAATAATATTTTATTTGATTGAGCTGGTATTACTGTTTCTTTAACTATTAATTTTAAGGCATCTGCGAAAGGCTGAAGTACACCATAATAACCTACAGTATTAGGCCCTACTCTTCTTTGAGTTGCAGCTAATGCTTTTCGTTCAATAATTGTCATCATAGCCACAGCTAATAAAATAGGTACTATAACTGATAGTCCTTCGAGTAATAAATATAAAACTTGTAACATTTAAAAATAAGTTTTGCTTCAATTGAAGCTTCGCATTTAAGCGATTATTCGTTAATAAATTAATTTATATTTTAAATTATAAAAGTCTGATATTAACTGGAATTAAGGATTTAATATTTTAAGTAATTTAGTTATGTAAAATATTGATTTTATTTAAGATTATAATATTATACTAAAAATTATTTATTAGTTCTAGTTAATAATATTGGCGCAATCATTGCTAATAAAAGTAAAAAACTACTTAAAATTAACAATAATGAATATCTTCCAAATATAGATTGACCAAGACTTTGAATTTGAAGATTTTTATGTAATAAAGTTACAGGTTCAACAGTATTTATTAAAAGGTCATTTGTAGTATTATTGAAACTTTCAATAATATGATAAACTTCCCCAAATTGGTTGTTTGTGTTTAAAAAATAATTTGGACTAAAAATAGGTGAATTAGGGAATTCTATTAAAAATTCAGGATAATAAGGTATATTTAGTCATGTTAAATTTAAAGCATAGTTATGAAGAGGTATACCGTAAATAGGACTAAAAATAGTACTTCATGGTAAATTTTGGTAAATAGTGTATCAAGGCGCATAATAAGCACCTCCATAATTTGAAGCTGAAAAAGGTGTAAATAAATTATAAGCAAAATTACTTCATAATCTAGCATTAAAATTAAATCCTAAGTATTGTGAATGAATTCAACCTGTTATTAAGTTTGTTTTAATTTCACTTCATAAGAATAAATTTATATTTTTATTAGAAACTCATTCTGAAAATAGAACATAAGGTTCATCTGAATATCAACCTAATGGAAAATAAAATGGATATTTATTTAAATATTCATAATAATCTAATCCTTTATTTACTGCTTCAGTTTTGATAGGGTGTCAATAGTAAAAACCAGAAGGATTTTGACCACTACCAATTAAAGAGTAAGTAGATGGATTATATTCAACAAAAACATCTCTATTAAATAAAGGTTGGTAAAAAAATGGCCCTTTATTAACATAATTGTTGTAGTTTGAATTAGATAAATTATCTGATATAATGAAAGTTTCACTATTTATATTATTTTCAGGTAATAAAAAGCCTAAACCTATTTTATTTAAATAAAATTGTAAATTTTGTAGACTAAAAATTGTATTATCAATAAAGTTTAAATTATAAGTTTCTTTGCTAAATACAGTTAATATAATTTTATTTATTAAATTGTAAATTTCAAATGAAGAAAAATCAATAATAAAGGAAGGTATAGTTATTAAAAATAAAAATAAAAATAATATGGCTATAGAATAGGCTAAAGGTAATAATTTACTATAATCAGTCCCTACTTCTACAGTATGTAAAATATCTGTAGATATCATCATTACTATGAATAATATTAAAACAGTAATAGCACCTATATAAACTAATAAATAACTAAGACCTATAAAATTTAAACCCATTAAAATAAGATAAATTGCTACTGTTAAAAATAAACCTATTAAAAATATAATTGCAATAACAGGATTTGTAGAAGTTATAACTGCTAATGCAAAAATAATTGATAATATAGTTATAATTTCTATTATCAAATTAAAAAAATTTAGTTTCATTTTATTTTATTTAGTGCCCCGAGGCTAATTTAATATATGTTTTAATATATTAAATATTTAATTAATTAATAATAATAATATTTTAAAAAATTATTTCTAATAATAATATTTTAATTTTAAGATGAAAAGGAATACCTAATTTGTTCTAAATTAAACGATGATGGTTTTTATATTTATACTAAAACTAATGATATGTATAAAGATGTATATAATATATATTCTTTATACCTAAATAATTTGAATCATAGATTTAATATTTTTAAATATAAATATTTGTAGAGCCTAGTCAGGATTGAACTAACTATTTAAAATGAATATTTTAAATCATATCTATTTTAGGCACTGTTTTTTATATTTTATTAAGCTTGTATATAAATATATAAATTTGATAATAATATATATATTTGCAAGAACTGGCCGATTTGAACAGCCCCTAATGATTTTGAAGATCACTGTACTACCCCTATACTAAGTTCTTTAAATTGTTTGGTTTTATATAAAATATTATTTGAATAATACAATTTTAAATCTAAATCTATTTTATTAAAACCTTATATAATAGTTTTATTAATATTTTTATATAAAATAACAAGAACTGGTTGAATTGAACAAACCCTTTTTTATGTCGGAAATAAACGTATTACCACTATACTAAGTTCTTAATATATTTTTTTAATATATAAAATTAAAATATTATTAGATATTATAAATTAATAATTAAATTAACTATAGACTTAAAGTATACATTTAGATTAATTTAATAAATAATAAATTAAAGATTATTTTTTTTAATTAAGTTCTTTGATTTTATTTAATTATTATATATTAATAAAAAACGAGCCTTATCAGAATCGAACTGACATTGCCTCCATGACGAGGAGGAACTTTACCTTTAAGCTAAAAGCCCTATATATTTATAAGATTTTAAGGTTAAAAATCATCTTCAAATATCCAAGCACACTACATAAATAATTTTCAAGTACAGGTTGATTTGAATAAATGATATTGATTTTGAAACTTAATGTTTACCCCTAAACTAAGTTCTTAATTATTATTAAATATTTTTAATGTAAAATAGTTAGTATAAGAATGTATAATTAAAAGGGTAAAGTAAAAGATTCGAACTTTTGACCGCATTGCCACAAAATGCTATTTTAACCACTAAACTAATTTTACCTCTTTTAAAACTATAAACTATTTTTATTGAAATTTAACAATAATATTTCATTTCATATTTGTTTAATTAAAGAAAATTAGTATAGGCTTAATATATTATTAAAATTAATAATATATTTAAATTTTAGACTAAAGAGAATTTGAATATTACATCAATCTTTTTTGGTAAATCCTAATTAAAAGTAATTTAAAAATTGGAGAGGGTGCTTTACTTTAGTTAAAGATTTAACTAAATCTTCTTCCTTTTTATAAATACATAATGTACTTATAAGATTTTATAATAATTGTTTTTGAGATTTTTGAGTATACACAAGTTTAATGAATCACAACAATTATATAAAGTTTAATAATTAAAAATAAAATAATAAAAAAGGTAACGGTTACACCTTAAATTAAAATACAAATTTATAATTATTCTTCAATAAAAAAGAAAAATCTTTTTTTAACACAAAATAGTTTTATTAATGTAGATAAATAGCATCTTTAATATAAGAACATACTAATAAAGTTAAAACATAACTTTGGATGAAACTAACAGCTAATTCTAATCCCATAATACCTAAGAATACTGTGAAAGGAATTAATGTTACAAAAAAGATAAGAATACTACTTGTAAATAATTTAAACAAGAAAGATGATAGGATCGCTAATAAAGTATGTCCAGCAACGATATTCGCAAACAGTCGTAAACCTAAACTTACTGCTCGAGCTAAGTATGATACTAATTCAATTAAAACTAATAAAGGAACTAATGCTATAGGTGTACCTGCTGGAACAAAATAAGAAAAGAATTTAATTCCGTGTTCTTTAAGAGCTAAAATTGTAACACCTAAAAATACAGTCACAGATAAACCTAAACATACAATAACAGAACTAGTAACAGCAAAATTATAAGCTACATTAGAAACTAAATTAGAAATTAAAACAAAAATAAATAAGGAATATATTAAAGGAATATAAACTTCTTTATTTTCACCTATTTGATTTCTAACAATTGAAGTTATAGTAGCAAATAAACTTTCTAGTGCAATAGAATATGAACTAGGAACTAAAGCAAAATTGTTATTTGAAAAAGAATGTAAACCTACAATAATAGTAAAAATAATAAGAGTGTATAATCCTAAATTAGTTAAGCTAATATTAAAATTTCCTAAAATAGGAGCAGTAAAACTAAATAATGAATATGTTTCAAATTGATCTAAAGGTGAGAACATTTGATTTTTTAATAAATTTATCCAAAATAATTTTTAATTTTTTTATAATAATTATATATTATAAAATAAAAACAATAACATTAAATAATTAAATAATTTAATAATTAATAAGCTTTTAATAATAATGCTTGTTTAAATAATTGGATTATGATTTTCGCCACTGTTTTTATAATATTTTTAAAATATTATAGTAATTTTATTAATTAAATTTTTATTTTAATTAACATTTTTATCTACTTTTAGATTTAAATAATGTTGTTTTGAGGGCTATATTAATTGTAGGGTTATTTGTTAAATACCCTTTTTAAAACATATTTTATTATGATTATAATCGTTAATTTATTTAGTATAATTAAATTTACTAAAATAATTTAATTTTAATGTATCTAAATCAGAAGGGTACACATTTAATCAACTAATTCCTACGTTTGAGGGTACTATTTTAGATCATAAAGGATCACACATCATGTTTTTAACATAATCAGGATTATGCGATAATTTTCATATTTCTATGCTGTCACAGTGAATAATTTGCGGTGTTAAATAATATTTAAAAACTTCTTGGAGAAAGTCCACTATATCTAATATACTATCTAGGTTAGTTAATATAGTTTCAAATATATTTGAATTGTTTGTTATAAAATCTATATAAATATCAAGACCAACGGATTTATTTCGAATAATTAATATTATTATAATTATTAGAATTGTTTGGAACATATTATATAAGAATATAGAAGTTTTATTATTTTTATTGAAAAGATTAATCATTTTGTTTTTATTGGTATAGTTAGAAGAGGATGTTTAGTATTATAGTTAAATATTCCTCTAAAATTGAATTAACTACAATTATTAATGTTTTAATGAACATTTTTTATTTTTATGTTGAGTGGGGAGGGTTGTATTTGATTATGTTAGTAAATACAAATCTTAATAATTATTAATTTATAAATTATTCTTTTAAATTTCTTAGGTTGGAAAATAATAATAATAATAATAATTAATAATTATATGTTAAAAATACAATGTATGCTTTTATGATAAGATACAACGTGGTGTGTTTTACATAAAACACACAAATTAAAATCATGCTATATAAATTTCAGGTGATAAAAGCATACATTTCAGTATTTTTAATGTTAAAAACGTTGGTATTATAACGTGTTGATAAAAAATAAATACAAAAATTACATATAAAAAATCTGTATTTTTTTGTATTTTTGTATTAATTTTGTAAATTTTGGTGTAAAAAATACATTTCTAATACTTTATAAGACCAAAACCAAAAATTATTTTTATGTTTAGAAATCAGGATTTTTAGTAGATAAATAAATAAATAAATAAATAGAGTATGTGGAGATACCGAAATAACGTTATCACCTTAGTACTGATAGTACGTGTTATTAGGTAAAACTTCAGCGATAATATTTAAAAATTAAAAATTAATAAAAGAAACATTATTGGTTGTTTTAAGCGATTAAAATTATTATTAATAAATAATGATTATTTATTTATTTATTTTTATCGAGGGCGGGTTGAGGGTTCACTTTAAATAATAATAGATTTAATTAAAATGAATTTTAGAATTATTGATTCGTTAGAATAATAGATTCGTATTAATTCATTTTAATTATAATTATTGATTATTTGTTTATAAACAATTACCATAAAAATATTTTATGATCCTTTATTTTCAAGTAAAAGAAAGTGTGGAAGAATTTCAACAATTTAAAGACACTTAAATTATAAATTAAAAATTAAAAAATTAAATTTATAATATTTGTTCCGAAGTACCTAAAGGTATAATAATAATAATAATAATAATAATGTTTATAGTATTATTTATAACAAACATATTAATTCTTTTGATAATAAAATTTTATTTAAAAAGAAGATTAGAAGGAGCGTCAACATATTCTAGATCATTGTTAAAATCAATAACTGATTTAGGGTATAATTTAGGGATAAGTTCTTTAATCAATTCAATATTAAATTTACTACGATCAAAAAACTGTAATGATTTTTCAGGTGATACACTACAATATTATGATAAATTCACATCTTATCTTAATGATAACAAATTATCAACACTTTCTAGATTTAATTTTTTAATAATTTTATTGTTCTTTGTTTTATTAAATGTAGTAATTTATAGATTATTACAATTTTCTTTGATTTTGCCTATTAAAACATTAATAAATGCTCTATTTTATACAATTTTAGGTTTTGATCTTTCAAGTTATCTAGATGAAATTTATTTACTTTATATTCCTTACATGAAACAATGACTAAATAATAATTTAGGTTTTAGTTTTACATTACCAGAATATGTACCAGAAGGACATGCTTGAAATTTAGAAGATATTCAATTGGTAAAAACATTTAATAATGGTTTTGAAATACTACGTGAAGTTAGAAATAAATTATCAGGTGATGATGTTTACTATAATGAAATACAATCTATGTTACCAGAATCTTCAATGGAAGGTAATAGTACTTTACCAGTAGAAGAAGGAGGGTGAGATTGAGCTAGAATTTTAGGTGTTGTTGTAATCTTAACAGGGTTAGGATTTGGGGTTTATTATTTCTATGGAGATTCAATCTCCGAATATTTTAGTGGTGAATCTAAAGGGTCAAAACCAGGTCCCTCAAATTCAACGGGTGGACCGGAATCGGTTGGAGGTTTTAATAAAACCTTTCAAGCTTATCATAGACAGGGTAAACCACCTTGATTTGGTAGTGCTGTAAATAATGTTATGTTAAATCCTGATGGTACAGTAAGATGATACTGAGATCAAAGTAAATTTGATTGAGTTATCAACAAACCACATTCAGGTTTTATACCATCAGATCCTTCAGCTATAATACCATCTGATATCACACCACGAGCTTCAACTGATGATTTAATTAATGCAGTAAGATCACCAAAACCTGATATAGTGGTATTATCTCCTTCAGGTTCAAGTTCTAGTTCAAGTTCGGGTTCGATTAAACCAACAGTAGAAGGTTTAAATACTTATTTACCAATATCACATGATAAAACCTTTGAAGTTCTTACAAGTGGTTTTGCAAGATCAACTACATCAGATTTAATATTTCCAGCAGCAGATCCAAATTTAAATCCATTTCCAGCTTCAGATCATGTAATACCTAAAGGATTTAAATTAAATGTTGGTAAATCAAGAGGATTAAGTATTAACACAAGTGTAACTGCTCATGTATTATCCAATTATGGAACACCAGGAACTCCTTTAACTCCAATGCAAGGTAAATTATTTCAACAAAACTTACCTTCTCCATTAACGTCGTCACGTTCAGTACCTGAAATTATAACTAAATATAATCAAGGTAGAGGTTTAGAATTAATTGATAGAAGAATTTCTACATTACCTAATTCTCCTTTCACACCTAGAACTTCTATTTTTCATTTAGGACTTCCAGGATCTCAACCACGGTTAGATTCAATAGTTGAAGTACATACAGATTCAACATTAGCACAATCAATTCCACTACCAGAATCAACGGTATCAACACCAAAAACTATTTATCATCAAATAGATTAATAGTTTTTAATTAAAAATTGTTCAACAATGACTAGATTCATAAAATATATATATAAAAATTACTTGACTAAAATCAGTGCTTCAGTGTTACCTTTACATTTAAAATTAGAATTAATATTACTATGATTATTATTAATAATATGATTGTTAATGACATTAGTTTTTAATTTTAATTTTAAAGGAAATACAAGTACTTGACCCTTAATAATTTCTTTTTGAATACTTTTAGTAGAATATTCAATATTAATAATTTGATATTTAATAAAATGTATTCATTTCTTTTTAAGAAGAAAATAACTTAAAGGATCCTAAAGATAAAAAATGATTTAGGATAACCACTTATGATTTATGATTTATCAAATTCATACGTGTGAATTAACAAAATAATTTATGTTTTAATAAACATAAGACATTCAATGTAAAAAGTTGGATTAAACTCTCAATATTAGCCTGGTTTATTTAACGTTAAGTTAAAACTCCCTTTACTAAAATGTAAAGATAGGGTAGAGAATGAAGATAAATAATAGATTCTAATTTATATGTAATTAAGAATTATTGATTCGTTAGAATAATAGATTCTTAATTTAAATGAAAAATTATAATTATTGATTTATCGACAATTGCTGAGGCAAATATTTTTAATTTTTAGGTTTTAAACGACTTAATTAATTAAATCTAAACTCTTTGAATTGAATTAAAAATATTTAAAAACACTAATAAAACATGAACATAACATTATATATTAAAAAAGAAATAATTAAATACTTAAAACCCGTATTAATCTTAAATACTAAATCAGTTATAAATTTACCAGGTCCTAAAGATTTTGATTTTACAACTTTTTCAACGTTAACTAATATTAGAGGCCAAGAAATCCCAGGGGTTTTAAGTCATTACAATTTATTTACAGAAGAATTTAAATTAAACTATTCTAAAGCTATGTTATTAGAAAAAGAAGGATTAAACTATTTACGAAATTATATTGAATCAAGAATAAATAATATTAGAAAAATAACAAGTAAAGGTTACGTAAATAGTTATGATATTTTCAATGATAGTGATTATTATAATTTAAGTAAAATAGCTATTTTATTACTTCAACCAGATCAAAACTTTTTAGATAAACTAAATGATTCAAGCGAACGAAATGAATTAAAATTAATTAGTAATCTTGGTAAATCTTTTAAAGAACAATGTGAAGCTTTTGAATCATTTAGTCATTTATCAACTGATATACAATCACGAAATGAAATCCTTAATTATTACAAACCCAAAATATCCGTTAAAGATAAACGTGAAATCTTAGAAAATGCTTTACAAATAGAACATTTACAGAATTTAATTTTAATAAATTTAATCCTAGATTTATACGATACCGAAAATAAAGAACATGATGATTTATACTATGAATTAGAAGGACAATTAAATTATATTAAAGAACGAATTAATCCTGATATTAAAAAACACTTTGATAAAAAAGGAATAATTAAAGAAGATTTAATTAACGCTGGTTTTGATACTGAATACAATAACATTGATAGTAAATTTAATAATTTATTATCAGTACAGTATTCCTTTAACATGAATTATGTAATAAAAATACCGAACGTCGAATCAATTTATATACCTCAAAGTTTAAATGTCTATGAAGATGAATTTTATGATGTAAAACAACGAAAAAATCAATTTTTAAATAGATATTTAGTAAATAATTTAATACAAGATAGTTTAAATTATTACAAATGAACAACGCATAGAGTATATTTAACCTTGGTAAGAAAATTAATTAAAGGATTGATAGAAGCTGGAATTCCTTACATTTTTAATAATGATTATTATATTTTCAAAACAACTCCCACAGCTTCAAAATCCGGTTTTATTAAAGTAGATAATAATGAATATAAATTATCAGATTTATTATCGGTAATCATTAACGAAGATTCTAAAGCTAACAATGTTTTTAGAAATAATATTAGTGATTTATTAAAAAATATTATATCTGATAAAGTAGTAAATAAAATAACACCTAAAGATAACGAAGACTCATCAAATTTAAATAAAGAATTTACTTTATCGGATATAATCCAAGACCAAAATATAAGTCATTTAGAAGGTAAATTTTTAAATAGTAAACAAGATAAAAAACAAACTTTAATTAGAGAATACTTGAGACGAAAATTAAAAAATGAATCACAAGAAATAATATCTGTAAATAATAAAAGAACTTTAAATTTAATAGGATTCTTTACAGCAGCAGATTTATCAGTATTAAAAGATTTTAACCAATTTAAAAATGACTTAAGTATTTTAAGTAAAAGTTTTATCACAATATCAGATGGAATTCCCTTTAAATTGGTTGATAATACTACTACTAATATTATTAATGATAAAGTTAAAAGCAAAAAATCTAAAGGTAAAGACATATGAGTTGGAAGTATTAAAATCTTTGATTGTATGCTTTTAGCGCCTGATGGTCATAGAAACTTAAATAGCATTGGAGAAATTTATAATATTCCTAAACTATCTTTAACTCAAAACGAAATTGAAAACATGGACATTTTATGAGCTACTGATCCTAATAAATTTATAAATTATTCAGTAAGAGATTCTTTAATTCCTTTAGTTCATGCTCAGAAAATGTCAGACTTTTTATTTACTCTTGGTAATCCTTATATTCCAATGACTAGCACACAACTAAGTGCTCAATATCTTAAAAATTATTGAAATTCTATTAATTATGATGGGTATCAACCTCTTAAAGGTTATAATTTATCCGAAGTTACTGAAATATACGTGCCTAAAAACTTAGAAATGATTGGACCTATTGGAGAAAAATTACCTAAATTTATTAAAGCCTGCAAAGGTGGACGTAATGAATCCTTTATGTTTGGTTATGATTCAGAAACTCTTTGATTTGATTATGATTTAACATCAGCTTATACAACTGGGATGTACTTAATACATGCACCAAATTACTATCTTCTTGAAGATTATAATCACAAAGAATTTATGGAATTATTAAATTCTACTAAAGAAGGAGATAAATTTGCATTATTAGAAGGTTTTTGAGCTGTAACAGGTTCAATAACATTTAATGAAGATGTAAAATATCCTAATTTACCTTGTTTAATAGATAATGAAAATTTTGTTTATACTTCAACCGTTAAAAATCAAACTTATACAGGAATGGAAATTTATTTAGCTAATAAAATGGGTGCAAGAATAAGAATATCATCAGCTACAAGAGTAGGTTGAAATAAATCAGTTAAACCTTTTGGGTGTTTAAAAACCGTACAAGCAAAAAGAAAAGAATTCCCTAAAACACATATTATGAATAAATTATATAAATTAATCGGTAATGCCATGTACGGTATTACAGCTCAGGGAATATCTAATAGAATGATTTATTCAACTGAAACTAATTCTACTAAAAGAATTAAAGGAACTAAATATTCTAATCCATTAATATTTTCTTGAATTACAGCCTTTATTAGATCAGTAATTAGTGAAACATTACATAATATTTCTAAAATACCTAATGCTAAAATTATAAGCGTTACGACTGATGGGTTTATTACTAATGTTCCTAATTTAGAAGAAGAACTATTTAAACTATCAGATGCTGGTAAAATTGATACTACTTTCCTAAAATTATTTAGAAAAGCTAGAATTGAATTAACAGGTAAATCTAATGAAACGGCCTTAGAATTAAAAACTAAAGGTAAATCAATTATATCTTGAAGAACTAGAGGACAATTAAGTGAAAACTCTGATATTACAGCAGCTACTGGTTTCCAGAAAAAAGTATTAAATCAAAATCAAAATGATATGTTTAAACTATTTAAAAATACCATGGATGACAAAGAAAACTACAATAAAGAATTCACCTTTCCAGAAATGAGACTTAGATCTCCAATTGATATCTTTAAACATGGTGGACACGTTACGAGAGTATATATGGATAAAACATTTTCACTATTATATGATAACAAAAGATTAATCACTAACGAAGAAAATTCAACTATTTTAGATTCTAAACCAATTAAAGATAGTGAACATGCTTTATTCTTAAGAACAGTTAAATCCTTAGATCGAAGCAAAAAATATACTCAAAATTCACATGTTGTTGCTAATAGTAAATACTCAAATTATTTAGAATTAGGTGTTAGAAATTTTATTAAATTCCTATTAGCTAATAAATTAAACCTTAATTACAAAAATAATAATAATAATAAATTAAGATTACGGGGACTTGAACCCTAATAAAACCCATTATGAGCGAGTTGCATTAACCAATTATGCTATAATCTTTGTATAAAATAGGGAAAAAATAAAATTGTTATAAATAAATATTATAAAATAAATATTATTTTTGATTTTTAAAATTAGATGTTTAGTTTATAAAATATTTAATTAATAAATAATTAATATTAGTTAAGTGTTGTAATGTAGAATCTAGTTACAGCTAAATATGTAAAATATGGTAAAATATATCTTGACATAACAAATATTAATGATAATAAAATAAAGAAAGTAAATGAAATTTGATTAACAAAAAAATAAGGTAATAATTGTGGCATTTAGTTAAAATTATTAGTTTTAAATAAGCGAATATATTTTTAGTTTTATTAAAAACTAAATTATACAAGAGAGCTACTCCATGTAAATATTTATTTTTTTAAATAAAATTATTAATAATATAATATTTTTAAAAAGGAGTTACTTCAATAATATTTATATAATGTAGTATAATATAATATAATATAATAAAATATAAATAATAAAATAAAGCATGGTATTAATATAAAATTTTAAGCCAAGGAAGATTCGAACTTCCGCATCTCCCTCATCAAAGGAGCATTCTACCAATTGAATTATAAGCTTTAAAGATTAATTTGTTAATAATTAAGTTTATAATTAGCTTTAAATTATTTTAATAAAAACTTCTTTTTAATATTTTTAAAATTACTGAAAATAAAATACAAAATAATAGTAATAGTTTAGTTTTTACTTTATATAAATATAAAATATATTTAGGACACACTAAGATTCGAACTTAGGACTTTGAAAGAAGCTATTTTCAAGATAGCCGCATTAGACCACTCTGCCATATATCCTTTTATAATAATTTAAAAATATAATTTGAGCTACCCGGGAATCGAACCCAGCATGATCAAAAGATCAATTTTTTTACAGAAAATCCCTATTACCATTCTGGCAGTAGCGCTTTTAAAAATTATTAAATGCGACTGACTTGACTTAAACAATCACTTAAATATTTATCATTTGCTTTTTAATTGAATAAGATTACACAACAAAAATAATTATATATTATAAATACTTACAAAAATATTATACTAATTATTTGTAAAATTATTTCTTTTAATAATAAATAAAAAAATTTTTTATTATTTTTATTGAATTTTTTATTTTTCATATATTTAATTTTAAAATTATTTAGAAGAGGATGTGTTTTAAGTATATAATTATATTTTTTTAAAATATAAAAACCCTCTGAAATTAATTTATATACTTCTTTTATTATTTTATATTTATTATATACTTACCTCATAATTTTAAAAAAGTATTTACATTAAGGTGTATTTAATTTTATACTTATAAAATATATATTCAGAGAATAATTTAATATAATTTGATTTATGCCCCGAGACTGACTCGAACAGTCGCATCTATAATTCTTCAGATTATCGCTTTACCAACTAAGCTATCGAAGCTTTTTAATATTTAAAAAATATATTAAATTACAATGGAGGTAAAAAGATTTGAACTTTTATTTTTGTAATGCAAATACAACTGATTACCATTATCAGATACCCCCTCTTTAATATATTATAATATAATATAATATAATTATAATAATTTAAATTTTGTATTATAAAATACCTATTATTAAATGATTTTAAGAAATAATAAAATATTATTATAGTTTAAAGTAATTAACTTAACTTCTTTTAGAAATAATAAGAATTATAATATTCAATTTTAAATTATAAAATACATTTCTTTCCTCTTCCGGAGTTGAACCGAAACTAACACTTTAGAAGAATGTAGTTCTACCATTAAACTAAGAGGAATTTAAAATAATAAAATGTAAAGAGAATTAAGAAGGAATTGAACCTTAAATATCAAATTTGCAATTTGACTACAAAACCATTTGTAAACTTAACTCTTCTGATTTTAATCTATTACATAAGGTATAAAAATAAAAACCGATTTAAATAAATCTTTTTGATTAATTTAATAATAGAAAATAACTGGGATCGAACCAGCGACTTTTTCTTTAAAAGAGAAACACTCAACCAACCGAGTTCTATTTTCATTTAAATATAAATATTAGTGTAAGGCTTTAAAATATAATTACTTTGTATTTCTTCTCCTTTGTCTTAAATAATTATTATATAGTTATTATTTTATTATATTGTTTTATATAATAATTATAAATACTATTTTATTTAAGGATAGTAAAATTGTTATAATATCTTATTAAATATTTTATTTGTTTTTTAATAATAATATATATATTCACTAATAAAAAATATAATTTTTTTAATATGCTATTTTATTTCATTTTTTTCCTTTTATATTATAATCTGATTGAATACTATTTATATAATAGTATTCTCTTTCTTTTACTATGTTTTTATTACAATATTCAAGTATTTCAATATAAAAAGATGAATGACCATTTTTAAGAATTGCAGGTAATATAAATCCCGATTTTTTATTTAAATAAGAATTTTGAAAATAATTAGATAATCTTCTTCCTAAATCAGTTTTTGACATACCAACATATTTTTTACCATTTTTAATATTTGTAAAACAATAAATCCCTATTTTATTTTTATTATCAGATATAATTAAGAATTTATTTTCTTTTAAATTATTATATACTTTAATTGGTTTATAATTATTTTTATTTAGAATAGTATTTTTTATTTTAAACACGAATTAATAAAGAGGAAGTGTAATTTATAAAGTACCTCTATATTTATAAATAAATTATAATTAGTTAATTAATAAACTAAAAATATTTCTGAGTCGACCAGATTCGAACTGATATAATCCATCACCAAAAAATGGCGTTTTGCCAAATTAAACTACGACTCATTTAATTATTTAATTAATGTCGAAAGCAGGAATCGAACCTGAACTATATTTTTACAAGAAATTAAAGAAAATTGGGGTCTTTACTTTTATTATAAAGTTAAATTTATTATTTTCTTTATAATAAAATCTTCTTCCAATCATTATAATAAAACTTAATAATTTAAAATTTTTTATTATAATGGATCTTAAAAAATATTAATTTAAAATTGTTGAATTAAAGTTTAATATATTTTAAGGTTTAGTGAATTTGAAAAGAAAATAATTAATTTAAGTATAATAAAAAAATTATTAATTAAAATTCACTCCAATTTAAGAAAACTAATTTTGTTTTACTTTAAAAATATCAAATAAATATACAAAAGATTAGAAATATAAGATTAATCAAAAAATAAATTTTTTTCTTTCTTTAATCTAAATTAAAACTATGATTTAAAATCAATCTATTCGTTTAGAATTCATACCAGCAGAAATAATTTTAAGAGCATTTAAGCCTTCTTTTATTAAATGATCCTTATTATTTATAATATCCACACCTTTATTAAAATCATAGTAGTCAAGAGCTTTTGCACCTAATAATCTAGCAGGTTTGAAAACTTCAATAAATTTATTAATTTGTGTTAAAGATGCTATTTGTAGATAGGACGCGTCTGATCTTGAATCTTTATAAATAGACCCTAAACCTAAAAATACTTTTATTCTTTCTAAAACTATTAAACTTTTATTATTTTGAGTAATAGTTATTTTAATTTTAGCTAGTTCACTTAGTTTTACTTTATTATTCTTGACAATATTTAAATAAAAACCTCCATCAGCATTTATAAAACCGCACAATCAATGAATATTAAGTAAGAAAAGTTCTGGTTTATAATTAGGTAAATCTACAGGAACAAAACCATTAAAATTAGATAATAACAAATCACTTAATCCTTTAGGTGAATGAGCTTTTAAAGCTATTATTTTTAAACGACCTTCTTCAGTTAAATGTGCTTTATTTATTATCAAATCTATTACTAAACATCATAATTTAAAGTAAACAACTTTATAAGTTAAGAGAGGGTAGGCTAAAAAATGATCTCTAATAATTATACAATCTTTTAGGCTTTTAGTTGTAAAGTTAATGGAGTTATTAAAGGAATTAAATTGAATTACACCTATATTCCCAAAAAATTCTTTTATTTTTTCTAAGTTAAAAATTAAGTGGAATAATTAGGGTTTTTTGTCGAAACTTGGAATCGGACCAAGATCTTATTATTACAAAAAATATGTTCTACCATTAAACTATTTCGACTTAAATCATTTAAAATAATTTTTAAAATATGATCATGATCTTTACCAGGATCGAACTGGTATAGGTAACATGAAGAGTTACTGTAATAACCTTTATACTAAAAGACCGTTTAATAAAAAATTAAATATAATTAAAGATTATAATAAATTTTAAGTTATATTATATATTATAGTAATAATATATTATATATTATGAGCGAAAACAGGACTCGAACCTATATCACCAGATCATGAGACTAGCATTTTACCAATTACACTATTTCGCTTTATAATTTATAAAATTTCTTTTATTTAAATTTGTATATGTTTGTTTCCATTTATATTTGATAATTAAATAAAAATTATAAATACTATAGCTGAAAAAAGGAATTGAACCTTTATTTTACCGTCATGAATGGTAATTTTTAACCAATTAAAATATTTCAGCTTAATAAATATTATTATATAATTAAATTATATTTTACTTACCTTATATATTTATAATTTTTAAGTAATGATTATTATATTAATTACATAATTAAAAATTATATTATATAATTATTTACATTATATATTTTTAAAGATAAGTGTGTAGAGGGGTAATTAGAATAATAATAAAACAAATTTAGTAAATTCTGATTTAGTCTAAAATATAATAGGTAAAAATAGATAATATTATTTTCATTGTAACTTAACATTCATTATTTTTAGTTAATTATCAATTTATTTTATTTTTAATTATCATCATTTTTATGATAAAATTATTTATAAGCTTACCTTGAACTTTCACTTAATTAAATTATTAATTTCAGTAGTAATTATCTAAATTACCCCTACTTTTAATTGTAATTTAAAAATATGATTAAAAAAATAAAATTAAAAATAAATGTATTATAAGTTAATTTTTATGAGTGGGGAGGGTTGTATTATAAAAACATTATTGAAAATTGAAATTTATCGTCTTAATATAATTTATTAAGACCTTGCTTATTAGTATTATTCTTAAACTTAATTACTTTAAACCCTTATATAAAATATAAGGGTTTAAACTTCACTTAAAAGGAAATTAAGAGTATAGAACTAAGAAAGCAACCATAAGAGCGAATAGCCCTGTAGCTTCGGCTAAGGCGAAACCTAAAATTGAGTATTGAAATGCTTGTGCTTTAGCTTCAGGGTTTCGGCTAGATGCTGTAATTAATGCAGCAAAAATTAGACCAATTCCGATACCGGCACCAATAAGACCAGCTGTAGCTAGACCTGCACCAATTAATTTAGCTGCGTTTACGATAGTCATAATTAATTTAAAAATTTTAATGTCAAAAAAATAAGATTTTAATTAAATAAGAAGTTTATAGAGATTTTCATTTTTAAGTGGTGTAGTTAAAAAATTTATACTTATAGTAATTTTATTATAATAAAATTTGTTTTATTAATCAACTTAACAAATATAATATTTTATTTAATGTATAAATTTACTATAATTATGAGTAATTAATATAATGCGTATAACTAGAATTTAATAAATTATCTAGTATTAGTTGAATAATTACGTGCATGGCACATTTTAATTGAAATTGTGAAAGCTCCGCGTTTATTTTTATTTGTATATTGATAAGAATCGATTATTTTTGTTTTATCACCTTTAACTGAACCAACAGTTATTTGTTTTACTGTACGTTTAGGTTGAATTCGTTCTTTAGTTAATCGTCCACCTATTTTAATAGATAAACCAACCATTTTAGCAAGTGTAATAGGATTACTATTATAAATATTAAGATTATTAATAAAATCATTAACTTGTATAAATTTTAAATTTGCTTTATTGTTATCTAATAATTTAATATTACTGTTTAAATTATTTTTACTACTATTATTAGAATTAATATTATAAGGTACTATAGAAATAACCTCATTATTTATATTTTTAATTCCTAATTTATTAAAATTATTATAAACTAAATTTTTTGATTCTAATAAACTATTTTGTCGAGCACTTATTAATTTATTTGCTTGATTAATAACAATTTTTTTTCATAATTTTTTAAATATAACTGATGATTTATCTGTTGAACTATTTTTACTAATAATTTTAGATAATATAGTTGGTTCCAAACCTACATTTCATAAACGAATTAATTCTATACTTACATTTTTATTAAATATTTTAGAAAGTAAAATACCTAATCATTTAAATTTAATTATATTATTTTTTAAAAGATTACTATTATTATGAGCTTTATTATTATAAATTTCAAAGGATAAAAGAGCTTCTTTTATTTTATTATTTAAAATATTTAATTCATCTAAATTATAATTTCTATTAACAGGAATATTTGAATAATTATTAAATGTGTTAGTTAAAATTATATTATTTTTAATAATTAATTTTATAATTTTTATATTTAAATTAAATTTAGCGTAATCAATTTTTGGTGTGAAATTATTATTATCATTATTTAAAATTGAAGTATTATTTATTTTATCAAAATTTAATAATTTTTTTCCTAGTTTATTAATCAAAGATAATTGTCTATTTAATAATATTAAATTAAGCGTATTATTATTGTTATTATAATTAAGTAAAGTGTTATAAAATAAAATATTAGGATTAAATTGTTTAATTATATTATTTAGAATAAAATTAATAGAATCATTGTTTTTTTCAGTAAATTGAGATTTTAAATTAAATAATTTTTGGTTAATACTATTTATTAATTTTAAATTAACCATTAATTTATTTTTTGATAATTTATTTAACGAATCTATTTCTTTTGAGTAAGCATTTTCTATATTAATTTTTATTAAATTTGTTGCTAATAATTTATTACTTATAAGTTTATAATCATTTACAAAACTTAAATCACCTAAATAACCTTTTGAATCATAAACACCACCAAATAATTTATCTAAGGTATTTATAGAAACAGGGTGTGATATAGTTCCTTTACCTAAAATTTCAGTACTGTTATCATTATTATAATTTAATTTTTTGATAATTTTTAACATTAACAATTTATTAGAATTAATTTTTAAATTACTTAATCGTTTAGTATTTAAATAATCAAATTTATTAGTATTAGTAATTTTCATTACTAAATTACTTGTTCTAATATTTTTTCCTTTTAAATTATTAGAATTATTATTATTATTATTATTTAATGATTTATTATCAATAATTTTATCGTTTTTAATATAATTATCTATAGTATTTAAATCAATTATTTTATTATTTAAATTATTGATATTTAAATTAAGATAATCTTTTAATCATTTAATTATACTATTTTTAGTTATATTAGTAGAATTATTATTATTATTATTATTATTATTATTTAATATATTATTATCTGATAAATTATTAGTTAGTATATTAAATACACGGTTAGAATCTGTATTAGTAAATAATGAATCTTTTTTAACATTATTTTGGTAATAAGGTATTCTAATTATTAATTTATCATGTTTATTAATAAATTGAGGTTTTGCTATAACACAATAAAGTGAATTAAAAATTGAAGTTATAATTTTAATTATAAAATTAATAACACCAACGCGAGCTGAGCTATTTATAGAAGTATATTTAAAAATATTTTCATTTTCTTTATTTAAATTTATATTAGAATTTGTTCCTTTATTTTTACTAAAATTATAAGTAATATTTTGATTTAATGAACTACTCATTTTATCATTAATTTTAATGTGAGGATAATTTTGTATTCTTTTATTTATAGTTAATAAAAGTTTATTGTGAAGATTTAATTTAATTAATTGCATTTTTAAAACTTCTAATTGATTTTTAGTTAATTGTTTAGGTAATTTATTATTATATATTTTATTCATATTAATTTTAATTTTTATTTTTTATTTTTTATTTTCAAAGAGTTTAGATTTTGTTATTATAATTGTTTTAATTATTTTTAAATTAAAAAAACATTTTATTTATTATTAAAGTATTAAATATTTAAATAGTTATAATATTTTATTATAGTTAGTTTATCTTTTAAAAAAATAATAATAAAAACAAAAAATATTCGCCTTAGCGATAGTTTTATTATAAACTATTTTATAATATTAGTTTATAATATTACTTTCTCTACCCTATCTTCACTTTTTAAGCAAAGGGAGTTTTAATTTTAAATTAAATAAACCGGGTTAATATTTAGATTTTTATCCAATATATTATATAATTATAATCGGATCTTTTATATTATTATCTTTAAATTTTAAGTTTAAATAATAATGTAGATTAAGTGATATTTTTTAAAAAAGTAATTGTCTAATAATTATTAAATAGACAATAAATATTTAAATAATTTGTGCTTAACTCGTATGCTTATATAATTGTAAACTATTTTTTTTTAACTAAGCAATAATTTTAGATTATAAATAATCAATTTTATTTATAATACTAGTAAAGTAGTAATTAATTAATTTTAATTAAAATATGATTTATTATTCAAAATAATATAGGTTTATAAAGTAAAGATAAGTCAATCTAAAAAGCAAATAATTTAATAGTTAATTTTTTAAAATATAAGATTTTGTCCAATTACATTAAATTTTAAGCTTTGTAAAGGCAAGGGGACTTGAACCCCTACGGAATAATTTCCACTTCTACTTAACAAAAGATTGTCTACCAATTTCAACATGCCTTTATATTATTAAATAAATTCTTAATACAATATAATTCAATGGTATATTAAAATATATTGTTAAATAAAAATAATCAATAAAACCAAATTTTTAATATAATTTAAAATAAATAATTTATAATTATTTATAATGTATGAGTAGCCAGATTTGCACTGGCGTAACCGTAATGGAAACACGGGATTCTACTACTAAACTATACTCATATTAATTTTTTATAAAAACCTTTAACCCTCTTTTAATAAATAATAAAATTAGATTATTATATTATAAAAAAACACTTTATCGGAATCGAACCAATAACGATTATGCCGAAAATAATTGCTTTACCATTAAGCTAAAAGTGCTACTATTTATTAAAATAAATTAATTATAAAATAAGTATGAATAAAGAGACTTGAACTCTTACGGGAAAAACCCATGAGCACCTAAAACCCACCTGGCTACCATTTCAGCATATTCATTTTATATTTATTAAAAGGGTTTGTTTTAAATAAAGGTTAGACATTAGAAGGAATCGAACCTTCGGAAAAAGCATTAACAGTACCCCGCATTAACCACTCTGCTATAATGTCATTCTAATTTCTATATTTATTAGGAATAAAATAAATAAAGTGTTTTATCGAAGATTTAAATTATTTAAAATAATAATAATAATAGTAAGACAAAATAAATATTTTTGTTAATTTAATATTCGGAACAGCCGGAGTTGAACCAGCAATCTCCTTGACCCAAACAAGGCAACTCAACCAATTAGTCTTTGTTCCGTTTATCATATCATAATATTTTAATTTAGATTTACAATTAATTCTAAGGAGTAACTTTAATTTATAAAAAAAATAATTATTTTATTCTAAAACCACAATGTCAAGGGCTATATTAGATTTGACTAATCTTCTCCCTAACTCCAATATTAATAATATAATATAATATATTATTTTAGGGATGTTTTTATACTCTGCTTTTATATTATATCAATTAATTATTTTTTTTTAATGTGGAAAATAATTAATATTTTGGATTAAGTAAAGCAAGAAAAACGTAAAATTTAAAGAACATATTTTAAATTAAATAAGTAATTAAAATAAAGAATAATATTATAAGTTAAGATAAGAAACTAATCTATTTACCAAAATAAGTTCGAGTAGAATTCATACCTTTAGTTAAGGCTCTAAAATCTTCTAAGCCTTCTCTAGTCAAATGAGTTTTGTTATTAACAATATTTATTCCTTTGCAGAAATCAATATAATCAAGAGCTTTGGCCCCTTGAATTTTAGCACCAGCTTCTTCAAATTTATTAATAAAATCATTAATATAAACTTTTGAATTTATTTTATAAACGTAAACTCCTTTAGCCTGATAATAAACCTTACCATAGCCTAAAAATTCAGCAATGTAATCTAAAACTATTTTACTAATTTCATTTTGAGTAATTGAAATATAATAACCACAAGCTTCACCTAATTTTCTAGATTTTTCTTTAGATACAGTTAGAGAAAAACTACCATCTGAATTAATAAAACCCGCTAATCAATGAAAATCAATTATAGAAAGGTTGGGTGAATAATTTGGAATAGTAATACTTTTATTATTTGGAAAAGCTTCTAATAAAGAATCTGATACACCTAATTTAAAATGTGATTTAAAAGCTATTATTTTAAGTAATAATTCGAGAGTTAGTTTACCACTTAATGATATTATATTTAAAACTTCAGATCATAATTGAAAATATACTAATTTATAAGTACATAAAGGATAATTAATAAAATGTTGTTGTATTATTTTTAATTCTGGTAAACTATTTACAATATAATTACAAGTATTGTCTTGGGGTTTAATATTAATATTACCAATTCCACCAAAAAATTGTTGTATATTTTGTAACATTATATAATTAGTAGGATTATAACCAGCAGTAATAAGAAATCTTAATTTAACGGTTCAACCTAATTTACTATCAGGTTTAGAATAAATTCCAACCGAAAAGCTCCCATCACCATCTGTTAGACCTGTTATGTAATTTGGATTTATATTATTTGTATTGTTTTTGTTCATTTTTAATTTTTTTTAGTTTATAAGGATTTAACCTTATTAAATATTTTTAGTGATTTTTTTTAACTACAAAAATCGGTTAGCGTATAATTGCTTAAAATTAAGTTTAAACTAATAAAATGCTTTTATTAATAAAGCCTAAATGATTTGATTTATAGATTAAACTCATTATTTATACCTTAAGTTAAATTTAAAAAGAATAATAAAATAAACAGTATAATTATTATTATAAGGCAATTTAAAAATAAATGTTTATTGAACTTTGCTGGAATTGAACCCTGCATCTAAATAAATTATACAAAATAATATAATTATTTATTAACTCCATTTTCAAATAAGAAAAATAGTTAAAGCCCTTTTTATTTAAATTATAATTTAATTAGTATTATAATTAATAAGGAGTAACGGAATCGAACCGCTGACAAACCATGTGTAAGATGGCCATTTTACCACTCAATTAACTCCTCATTTATTATTATTTTAAATAAATAAAATAATATACTATAAAATAATATACTATAAAATTATATAAACTATTTACTAGTAAATATATTATTATTTAGTAGTATTAAAAAAATTAAACGTGTGAATATGTGATATAGTAACTACAAATTAAAATATCTTTAGTATTGCTTTGTTATAAAAATAAATTTTGTCTGTATAAATAATATAAAATTATAAATTAAAATTTATAAACATACAAAAAATCTGCTATATTAATTTTAAAAATTAAAAATAATATACTAGCTATGCAAATCATTTGTTATATTAAATAACAACAATTGTTTATGCTTTTAAACATTATTTATTTAAGAAGAACATGCAACCTATTTAAGAAATATTCTATTTCTAGACTTTGATAATAATCATTAATTAATTTTATATTTACTTATTCAAATAAAGTTAAAAAGATAAAACTAATTACTAAAGTATAAATATTATTATAAATAACATTTAAATAAAAAAAGAAATTATTTTTTATAATATTTAGTTCAAAGAAAAATTATTATCAGGACTCAATCGACTATCTTGTTATATTATAAAAATGTACAAGATTGTTTATTTAAAATATTAAATAAACACGGTATTCTATTTGAAAAATTCATTTAGAATACAAAACTCAAATTACTTAAATATTATTATATAATTAATATTTTATTAAATAATTAAGCTAAAATAAATGAGTCCTATTATATTTAGTATCTGGAGGATGGTTTCGAGTTTAATATGCAATCAGCTCTTATCCAATTTGTTTGTGGCTACCCTACTATGCTATTTTATTTATAATTTATAATAATATTATTTATTATTTATTATAAACAGTTACAACAATAAGTACACTATAGAAACATATCCTATTGATCCTTTCGTACTAGAAGGACTGCCTCCTTTTACTTTGTTTTCCTACAGAAGATAGGATCCATACTGTCTCACGACGTATTAAACCCAACTCACGTAACCTTTTAATCGGCGAACAGCCGAACCCTTCCAAGATTTTTCCCCTGGAGGAGAGGTTGAGTCGACATCGAGGTGCCAGATCATCTCCACAATATGAACTCTCAGAGATGGTAAGCCTGTTATCCCTAGCGTCATTAATTTAGTTTTTTTAATTATAAATTATAATTAATACTAAATAACTGTGGATTATTTCATCATAATTATATAATTAAAATATATTTTTATAATTATGCCTTCCGTATAATCTCTGGAGTTATTCAAAAAAATAACTTGCTGATTCTATAAAAAATATATTTCCGCAAAGAGGAAGGTTTCCAGTTAAAATAACTGAGTCACGCATTAGATCAAGTATATAATAATTATAAATAAAACAAAACAAGAGTATATATTATGAGTGGGGAGGGTTGTATTATAAAAACATTATTGAAAATTGAAATTTATCGCCTTAAAAACATTAAATGCAATTTAAGACCTTGCTTATTAGAATTATTTTTAAATTATAATAATAAAAATATATTGTTATAATAATAATTAATAACTAATTTTAATTTATCAATAATTAAATAAAAAAATGTAAATTTTAAATATAGCTCAAGTAATAATTATAATAAAGATTTATTAGATAAAATAAATCTTTGATTTAAATATTTTAAAGTATTATCAATTTGAGATTTATTAATAAGTCTATAAACTTTAGACTCAGAAATAGTATAAAATTTAGAGCAATTTAAAACAGAATTAAATGTATTAACTAAGATCTTAGGATTATTATATTCATCAATTAAATAAACAAAAACTTTTGTTCCTGTATTTTTAGTATTAGTTTTATAATAATCTTTAATAGAATCATTTGTTAATTTATCTCAACTAACAATAAATTTGTTGTCAAGAATTAATTTATTTGTAATAAATTTTTCAAGACTAGTAGGATAATAATTTAAAGTTAAACATGCTTGTTTAATTGAGTCAAAAACATATAATAGCTGTAATTTAGGAATATTTGTATAACTATACAAATACACTTTTTTAGCTATTTTATTATTTTTAGACATTAATAATCGAGTTAGTTCATTAGCCTTAGAACCTTTTCTTAAAGAAGGTTTTAATGAATATTGTAATTTTTTAGCATTACTCATTTTGGCTCTTGTTTCAACTGACAATTTATGTCCTCGATTTGATCCAGCTCTTTTTAAAATATTATATTCTGGTTTAGCTGCATCTAAATAAGCTTGTTCTAATAAAAATAATTCTTTTTTTAAATTATTACTATAGTTTACATCAATAAATTCAAGTACTCTAAACTCAAAAGAATCCATACCATTTTTAAATAATGTATTTAAAATAATACTATTACCTCTTGATAAAGTTCTATTTAATCTATTATGTTTCATACTATAGCAATATTCAAAAAATCTAGCCTTTAAATTAGCTGAAGACCCAATATAACAAAATCCATTCATTGGATTAAATCATTGATAAATTCCTGCTCTATTTTGTAAAACTTGTCCAATATCTGATTTATTTGTTAATGGTTTATTAAAAGTCATAAGAGGTTTCGCTAAATTATTATTTATTTTATTATTGTTATTCATAGTTAAAAATTAAATTAAAAATTTAATGTCAAAAAAAAAGAAATTATTAAATTATAAAGAGTATGAGTGGTGTAGTTTAAAAATAATTATTTTTATAATTATTTTTATTATATTATATTATATTATGTTGGTTTGTTTTATATTTGTTTTGTTTTATATTTGTTTGTTTTGTTTATTTATTTTAATACTTGGGGATTATCTAAGCTAAAACTTTTATTTATTAATCGATATTTCTTCCATAAGATAATACCTGGTCACTATGCCCTACTTACGTACCTGTTTGACCTATCGGTCTTACAGTCAGTCAATATTATGCCATTATACATTTGCTGGCTAAAACAGCCTATTGTTCTCCTTACAATATAATTATTGACTTATAATTTGGATATACTTTGATACTATTTTAAAGATGTCCGCCCCAGACAAACTACCAACTAGTAAGTGTTCTCAATTTTTAAAGATTAAGTAATCTTTTTTCAATATTTTGCTAAGGTTTTTCAGCTTTGTCAATCGACATGACCTTTTTGCTACAAGCTAATATTTAAAAAAGTAGTTACTAGTTATAGTAAAGCTGCTAGGGTCTTCCCGTCTACCTGTAGGTAACCCGCATCTTCACGGGTATTTCAATTTCGCTGAGAAACTCGTAGAGACAGTGAAACTATCATTATATTATTCGTGCAGGACCACATTTAATGGCCAAGGAATTTCGCTACCTGAGGACCCTCATAGTTAAGGCCGCTGTTTAACAGACTTTCAAGATATAACGAATCATTACATTCTCTTATGTTACTGTCACGGAGCAAATCTCATCCAGTATACCAATAAATTAATATTTGCACTGAATTGTGTTTTTATTAAACAGTTGGAGCTTCCGATTTTGTGCCCCATTATATGTTTAATACTTACAATAGAATATTAAGCATTTTACTTTCCTTTGTTATAATCAAAAACTTCTGATACATTTATATTCTAAATAACTATTAAAGCTATATCATAGTTACTTTATAAATAAATTAAAAAATATAAATATAACTCTAATTAAAGAGCAAGTTTTAAGAAAATAAAACTAACGAGACCTAGAAAGTAAATAATATTTTGACTTTATTAAATACTAAACATATAATGGTTACTCTTGTTGTCAAACGTTTGAGCAAATTTTGCCTAGTTCCTTTACGAGCCTTATCTCTTCGCCTTAGTATACTCTACCAACGAACCAGTGTCGGTTTAAGGTACGGTAGTCAGATTTAAATTAAGTAGTCTTTTTTTCTTGTTTTAAATTATTATAATTTATATTTATATTTAATATTAATTATATAATTATTATTAAATACTGTAAAGTACATACAAATTATTTTGTATAATTTAAAATTTTATTGTTTTATTTTATTTAAAATAAACAACAAATAGACTAATACTCATCAGGTTATGCTTTAGCATAAAATTTTTAATCCTTAGAGACCGCTTTTAAAAATTCGTTTTGAAAATACTTCGAATTAAAAACCTTTCGTTTTTGGCGAGAAGGATTATTTTCCTTCTTTAACGCTACTCATGTCAGCATTGTTTATTCATATACTTTTACCCATAATTAAAAACTATTATTCTTTAAGTATAGAATATATTGTTACCCAACTAAATATTAATTATTTAATTAATATTAGCGACACAATTTCGGTAGATTATTTTAGACCCGTTAAATTTTCGGTGCACTAATTAATTTTTAATATACCATAAAGATTTATTAAAAACATATTGGGCTTACGCGTTGTTACACGTTCATTATAAGATTGCCACTACCAAGCACACTACAAAGCTGAATATCAAAAAAGCACATCCTTATTTTCACTTAATAATCATTTGGGGAACCTTAATATGTGTTCTCGACTGTTTTCGTTTTGACTACCTACCTTAGCACAAGTAGTCTGAATATCTTTAAATATTAATTGTAATTCCGAGATTAGTTATCAATGATAGGACTTTCACCTCCCCCATTTATATTCATAATTTAATTATAAATACTGATATCAGCTCGCTGTACCTACAATAATATTAAATTTAAAGACTCAATACCTAAATATTTTTCACAATAAACCAGCTATCAGGAAGTCAGATTTATCTTTCACTGCTTACCACATCTCATCGGAGAATAATGCAACATTCACCCGTTCGATCCTATAATAATCTGGACATGGTAAGATCACTTCCTTTCGGGTCTAATATAAGAAACTTACTTGTTACTTAAATTAATTAATAATTTATTTACATTCATTTAATAAATGTTATTCTTTTTATAGAATTAGTACAATCGCTTTCGCTAGGGTTTTTAACCTTGCTTCTTTATATTAACTTGCTGACCCATTATACAAAAGGTACATTTTTAAAAATTGATTTAGATTATGTTGTTTGCCAATTAATTATCTATTGGGGAACTTCAAACTTTTCTTTTTAAAAATTGCTTATAGAGTTACTAATTCATTTGCTTCTTTCCTTTACAGTACTATTTTCACTACCGCTAGATTTACAATACTTAGCCTTAGAAGATGGTTCTCCTTTTTAAATTTTACTATTAAATTAGAAAAATTTAAATTATTTTCCAACAAATTAAAATTCATTGTACTTTTTTAATTAATAAAAATAATTAATACAGAGCATTTTGCCGTACACATTAAAACTTTATTACATTTCATAGCCTGTCAAACCAAAATTCTTTTTTAGCTTTGTGTATTTTATTAAATATTTATTTAATAATTTATAACACAACTACTCTAATTAGAGTAAAGGATTTTACCCTTTAATTCATCTAATCTTCTTCGCTGGGAATTTACCCAATTGTCAATGCGTATAATAAACTTAACTAGATTCTTATTACATTATTATGTTCTATTACTTTATAAAAAACAATTAAAACCATAACTAGTTGTCAGTATTTTATTTTATTTTGCTTACCGCAAGACTTTTTTCAAATTTTTGTAATTATTTTTATTAATATAGGCTGATCCAATTTCACTCACCGTTACTTTTGGAGTCTCGGTTGATTTTTATTCCTTTCCTTAAAACAATGATTTGGTTTAGGAAGTAATAAATGTTATATTTACTTTTAAAATTAAATAATATTTTTATTCAAAATATTATTTAAAGTAAATTAATAAGGTTTCCCTTAGGATTGAATAAATGGTTTATTTTGTATTTAATTATAATTAAATACAATACTTCGCTTTATTATATTTTTATTTATAATAAGCCTAAACGTTTGGCATTAATCTCTGCCTCCTTTTAATGTAAATCTGCTCAAAATCCTTAATAACTCTTAAAATTAGTTTGGTGTTATATTCTATATCATTCACCGTTACTTTTAAAAAATAATACAATATTTGATCAATAATATTTTAATTTATAACCATTTTAAATAAATAAATTATGGGGCTATTTTAAATTGTAGGGTTTAAAATTTTAACCCTAGCCCTTTTTAAAACAAAATGTAAATTATTTAATTATAAGAATGAAAATTTAAAGTAAATTATTTATTTAAAATAATTTTAGCTTCCTCAGTAATAAACTGAAATAAATAAAAAGATTCAAACTACATCAACAAAGTGTCAGTATAAAATAGCAGCTTCAAATCCATTATGATGTGAATCTGTTAAATGATAATTAATTATTCTTATAAATCCTACAAGAATAAATATTGTACCAACAATTACATGCATTCCATGTAAACCAGTTGAAGCAAAGAAAACAGTTCCAAATACACTATCAGCAAAAGAAAATGGAGCTTCATGATATTCTACACCTTGTAAAGCTGTAAATATAATAGCTAATATTATAGTAATAAAAGTACCTGTAATAGCTCCTGATCTATTACCTTGTATTAAAGCATGATGACCTCAAGTAATGAATGCACCACTTGAAAGTAATAAAATTGTGTTTAATAAAGGAATAGCAAAAGGATCTAATGCTTCAATTCCAATTGGAGGTCATGTACCACCTATTTCAATTGTTGGAGCAAGACTAGAATGAAAGAATGATCAAAATACACTAAAGAAAGCCATAACTTCAGAAATAACAAATAAAATAAATCCTAAACTTAAACCTGATTGTACTTGACTTGTATGATCCCCTAAATATGTAGCTTCAGTAACTACATCTCTAAATCATAAAGCCATAACACTAGCTGTTAATAAAACTCCTAATAATAATAATTCACCACCAAAAGCAAATCCTTGAAAATATGCTACAGCTGATGTAGTTGTTGTTAATAGAGTTAAACTAGTTACTAATGGTCATGGTGATTGTTCAACTAAATGAAATGGGAATGCTTGGAATTTATTTCTTTGTGTTGTAATTATATTATTTGCATTATTAGTAATATTATTCATTTTAGAGTATTTAATAATTAAAATAATATTTGTAAAGTAGGTAATATAAATAGTATTAAAATATAATAAAATAATTATAAATTAAATTATTTAAGTAATAAATAATACTATATTATTAAATATATTTTTAATATATGTTTAAATTTCAATCATAATTTTTAATATAAAATTAATAAAAATTTGATTTAAATCTTGTGTTTAAATAGTTTAATGAGATTAAACTAAAAGTAATTTATATTTATTATTTTTTTAATAAAATTAATAATTAAAAAAATAAAGTAGCTTAGAGATTTAAAATGTGCAGATCTTATTCTTTCACATTTACTATAATATTATTTTTTAAATAAAATTATTATTATAATTATAATATAGTTTTTAAAATAAGTGGTGTAGTTTATATGAATTGAAAATATATATTTAAAATAATATTAAATATAATTTAATAAAACAAAATTTTTAATCAATTTAAATAAATAAATAAATAAATATTTAATTGATTACCTGGTATTAAGAAGCTGTTACAACAGGTAAATCTACAAAGGCATGGAAAGGGCTAGGACTAGCAACAGTTCATTCTAAACTATTAGCAGTTAAGGCTGAATTATTTAATTCTTTTGTAGATGTAAAGAAAGCTGGAACTTGTCAAGGATTAGCTTTAACTGGTTTACCATTGGCAAAAATATCATAAACAATATAAGCAAATAATAAAGTAGCCACAAGAGAAACTAAAGAACCAAAACTTGAAACAGAATTTCAACCAGCAAAAGCATCTGGATAATCAGGGATTCGTCTAGGCATACCAGCCATTCCTAAAAAATGTTGAGGGAAGAATGTAATATTAACTCCAATAAACATAATTCAGAAATGAATTTTAGCTAATGTTTCATTATAGTTAAGACCAATAATTTTTGGTACTCAGAAATAGAATCCAGCAAATAATCCAAATACAGCACCCATAGAAAGAACATAATGGAAGTGAGCAACAACATAATATGTATCATGGAATGCAACATCCATTGAGGCATTAGCTAGAATTACTCCAGTTAAACCTCCAATTGTGAATAATGCTAAAAATCCTAATGTATATAACATAGGAGCTGTAAATCTTAAAGAACCACCATAAGCTGTTGCTAATCATGAGAAAATTTTAATACCTGTAGGTACTGCAATAACCATTGTAGCAGCAGTAAAGTAAGCTCTTGTATCAACATCAAGTCCCACACTATACATATGATGAGATCAAACAATAAACCCTAAAATACCAATAGAGAACATAGCATAAACCATACCTAAATAACCAAACACAGGTTTACCTGAAAATGTAGATATTACATGCGAAACTATACCAAATGCAGGAATAATAAGAATATAAACTTCAGGGTGTCCAAAGAATCAGAAAAGGTGTTGATACAATACAGGGTCACCACCTCCTGCTGGATCATAGAAACTTGTATTAAAATTTCTATCACATAATAACATAGTAATAGCACCAGCTAACACAGGTAAAGCTAATAATAATAAAATAGCTGTAACAAATATAGCTCATGAGAATAAACTAATTTTATGTAAACTTAATCCACCAGCTCTCATGTTTAGAACAGTAGAAATAAAATTAACAGCACCTAATAAAGAAGAAACTCCACTTAAGTGAAGTGAAAAAATAGCAAGATCAACTGAACCACCTGAATGAGATTGTATTCCAGATAATGGAGGATACACTGTTCATCCGGTACCAGCACCTTGTTCTACTAATGCAGAAAGTAATAGTAAAATAAGTGATGGAGGTAATAATCAGAAAGAAACATTATTTAATCTAGGGAATGCCATATCTGGTGCACCTATCATTACAGGTACTAAATAATTACCAAAACCACCTACTAAAGCAGGCATTACCATAAAGAAAATCATTAAAAAAGCATGAGCTGTAATAATTACATTAAATAATTGATGATCTCCTTGTAAAAATTGTATACCTGGTGCGGATAATTCTAATCTTATTAAAACTGAAAAGGCTGTTCCTAATAAACCAGAAAATACTGCAAATATTAAATACAATGTACCAATATCTTTAGCATTTGTTGAAAAACATCATCTTGAAAAATTAGCCATTCTAAAATTAATTAAGGCTATTTTTAATAAAATTTCTTATTTTTATTTACCTTTTAAAAACTTTCTTAATAAATTTAAATTAAAATTGTATTATAAACATTAATTATATAATACAAAATAAATTAAAAAGTTTTATATATAGGGAATTTACAAATTATTAATATTTTTAAAATTCTTAATTTTAAAAATTGTAAGCTACTTAGTCTTGTTATATTTTAAATAAATAAGACTTGAAGCAGATTATTTTTCTGAAAAGTAATGATTAATATTTATTAAAAATATTAAATAAAATATACGATATAATCATTGATTAACAATTATTAATTTAAATGATTAGCTATATTTTTGAAATATAGTAAAACTAATCAGTAAACATTATTGCATTTTTTTATTAAAAGAATGATTCAAAATTATTTTTTAATTTTAGATTTAATTGCTAGAATATTATATAAAATGTATAAAAGTTAAATTTGATTTCCATATTGAGAAATTACAGGGTTATTTCAAGTATTCATAGAAGGAATGAAATCTGATTCTTCTACAATAAAGTAGTAGAAATATCTAGAAAAAGGGTTTGCATCTACATCCACTAATAATTGAGATACAGGATAATGTAATGTATCTAATATTAAATTAGGGAATAGACCGAATGTTACTGTTGCTATTAGTAATGGAAGTATTAAAAAAAATTCTCTTCTATCTAAATCACCTACTGGTATTTTAGTATCGGTAGATTTTACAACTACTTGATTGAAAAATGGACTATAACCTAAAAAAGCTACTCTATTATATAGTCAAATAGAATAAATGGCACTAAATATAATACCTGTTGCACCTAAAAATCCTACAAGAGGTGAATTTTGGAAAGTACCTGTAAGGGCTAAGAATTCACCAATGAAATTTAAACTTAAAGGAGCACCAGCATTGAAAATTGTAAAAATGAAGAATAAAATTGAGAATAGAGGCATTGTTAATGTTAAACCTCTATAATAATTTATAATTCTTGTATGATATCTAGAATAAGTTATACCACCTACAAAAATAAACATTGCTGAACTTACAAATCCATGAGCAATACTTAATAATATAGCACCTTCAATACCTGTTTGTGAATTAGAAAATAAACCTAAAACCATAACAGCAACATGACTAACAGAAGAATAAGCTACTAAAGCTTTAAGATCTATTTGTCTCATAACAACAAGAGAAGAGTAAATTAAAGTGATTAAAGCAACAGTTTGAATAATAAATTGATTATACATACAAAATTCAGGTAAAAAATTTAATAATACTCTTAAAAAACCATAAGAAGCTAATTTCAAAATAACAGCAGCCAAAATTATAGAACCTGCTAATGGGGCTTCAGCATGTGCTCTAAATAATCAAAGATGTGCTGGATATAGAGGAGATTTTATAGCAAAAGCTAAGAAAAATGCAAAAAATGCTCACCCTTGTGCATCAATTGATAAATCGAATAAAGATAAATAATTAAAATCAGTTGAGCCTATATTATAAGAAATTCACAAAATTGCTAATAACATAAATAAACTACCAGTTAAAGTATATAAAAATAATAAAAAAGCAGCACGTACTCTTGCTGCAGATGCACCTCAAATACCTACAATTAAAAATAGAGGAATTAAAACACTTTCAAAATAAATATAAAATAAAAATAAATCAGCAACTAAGAAAAAAGCAATTTGCAATGTTTCTAATAATAAAAATGAAAAAACAAAATATTTTATTTTGATTGTAATATCATTTCAATTAGAAAGTAAAGCAATAGGTGTTATAAAACTTGTAAGTAAAACATAATAAATAGAAATACCATCTACACCAAGAAATCCAAATGGTACAACATAATCAGTAAACTGAAAAAAACCTATATTATTATTCATTTTACTAAATAAAATTAAAGTAAATATTAATGTTACTAAAGAAGTACTTAAACCTATTTGTTTAATAATAGATTTAGCTTTATCATTTGACTCTTCATTTACATTTAAAAATAATAGTGAACCTATCATAGGTAATAAAATTATTAAACCGACCATTTTAAATAGAAAATATTGATTTAAATTTGATAAATTAAATCAACAAAATAGTTTTTTTATATTATTCTTTATTTTATATTATAAAATAAAGAATAATATGAAATATATAAACTAATGATAAAATAAATAATATTTTAAATTATCTAAATTATAAAAACCTCTAAATTATTTATTAATCTATATTTTTTTAGATTTAAAATAAATAATAACAATTTAATTCTTCTTTTATTTTTAAATTTGATAAAAAACTATATAAAACTTATTGTTTGTTTAAGTTATAATTTTTTATATACAAAATAGTGAGTGGGGATATTTTAATAATTAAAATTTTATTAGTATTTAGTAATATATTGTAATTAAACAATAATATATTAAATATAATATACAAAAAAATATAAATTCAAATAGAACAATCAGCAAATTAGAAAATTAATTATTAATTTTTAGAATTAGTATTTAATGCTATATCAAATAAACTATTTTCAATAATACCAATTAATGGTACAAAGAGAATAAATCAAGCAAAATATAAGGCTGTAGCAACTTGTCCTACTAATACAAATGGTTGAACTGGGTGTTGAGAACCAATTCACATTAATATTCCAAATACTACAACTAACATTCAGAAGAAAAATTTACTTATAGGTCTAAATTGATTTCCTCTGATTCTTGAAGTATCAGCAATAGGTAGTATTAAATAAATTAATAAAGCAGCAAACATTGCTATTACTCCTAATAATTTATTAGGTATACTTCTTAATATAGCATAAAATGGTAATAAGTATCATTCAGGTACAATTGAAGCAGGTGTTGACATTGGATTAGCTGGAATATAATTATCGCTATGACCCAATAAATTAGGATATTGTGTAACAATAATAGATAAAGCTAATAAGAAGGCATAGATTGTTACTAGATCTTTAAACATAAAATAGGGATGCATTGGTGTTTTATCTAAATTACTTGAAATACCTAAAGGATTACTTGATCCATTAGTATGTAAAGTTAACATATGTACAACAGCTAATGCGGCTAAAATAAATGGTAATAAATAATGTAATGAGAAAAATCGGTTTAATGTAGCATTACCTACAGCAAAACCACCTCAAACAAATTCAACAAAATCTTTACCAATTCAAGGAATAGCAGATAATAAATTAGTAATAACTGTAGCACCTCATAGACTCATTTGACCGTAAACTAAACAATAACCTAAGAAAGCAGTAGCCATCATAAGCACTAGAATAATAACTCCAATTGATCAAGGTGCAACTCTTGGTGATTTATATGAATTATAATATAATCCTCTTGCAATATGAGCATATACAAAAATAAAGAAGAACGAAGCAATATTAGCATGAGCATATCTTAAAGCTCAACCATAATTTACATCACGCATGATGTGTTCTACTGAATTGAAAGCAAAATCAACGTGTGGAGTATAATGCATAACAAGGAAAACTCCTGTTACAATTTGAAAACCTAAACATAAAGCTAATAATGAACCAAAGTTTCATAAATATGATATATTTGTAGGTTGAGGTGAATCAACAAGATAAGAATTTACTAACCTAAGTATAGGGTTTTGTTTTAATAATCTCATAATTAATAAAAGTTTAATAATTAGAATTATATTATTGCTTAAAGCAATAAACACTTCTTAATATTTGATTATTTTTTTAATAAATTATAATATTAGAAGGCCGATGATAATTAATATCAAACAGAATTAATAATATATAATATTTGCCGTTTCGATAAGTTCGATTATAAATGCAAGTATTATAAAAATGTTTATTTTATAGAATTTTAAATAAACTTTACTATAATATATATTTAATGTAAATTTAAATATAAATTGTATATTTAATAAATGTTTCTGCTTATAAATTAATCATTTTAAATTTTTACTATTAAAATGATTAAGAATAATTTAAGAAATAATTAAAATGATTAATAAAATAAGGTATTAATCTGCAAAACAGGTGTTTAATAATAGAATAAAAATAATATTGTTTTAAATTAAATATTATTTTAAAGTTTAAGTATTTATTCAGTAATTTATAATTCATTTATTTAAAAATGAATTATTTAAAAGTTTATTATTGGTAATTTTAATTAATATAAAATAATTTATATTATAAAATAATATTATAAAATCAGCTACATAATAATATTTAAATCACAATTAAATATAATATTTAATGATATTAAATATTATATTTAAAATTTGATTTTATTTATAATAAGATTAATTATTAAAATGGAAAATTATTATTAATTTATATTAATAATAAGTTAAAAATTATTGTTAAACAATTTAAATTCAAGAGTAAGGAAAAATGGGTAAACTATCGTTTATGTTTAGTTTACCAATTTACTATTATTAAAACATCCGCTTTACAATAACTACTTTTATTGAAATATAAAATGTTTTATACAATTTTATAGTACAGCGTTATTATTTATTAATTTTATTCTTTAATTGTTTTAGTAAAATTAATAACATTTTGCCCTAATTCATAAATAAATCCTATAGTTAAAACTACAAAAAATATAATAAATATTGCAAAACCATAGTAAGAAATATAATACATAGATACTGTTAAAGGAACTAAATAAAATATTTCTAAATCAAATATTAAGAATAAAATAGCTACAATGTAGAATTGAATATTAAAAGGCATTCTTGTTTGACCAAAAATTGTACTGAAACCACATTCAAAACTTGATATTTTTTCAGGGTCAGGATTATGCGGTGCTAATAATAGATTTAAAGCTAATAATACAAGTGCTAATACAGGTATTAAAATAAAAAATACTAATAAAGTGTTCATATTAATATATAAATTAAATGTTTTTTAATAATTATTAAAATACACTTATAATTTAGTAGCCTATATATTTTTGCTATTTAAAATTATTATAATGTTTATTATATATTATAATAAACGTTATAATTATAAATTTGAAAAGTAATAATATTATAATATTATATAATTATAATATTATACTTTTTATAAAGTAAATGAGTAAGAAGTTAAAATGTTAGTTAAATTTAATAATAGATTTGGTTTAAGTGTAAAAAATAATATAATTAAAGTAAGAATTGAAATTAAGTAACTATGTATATTAGTAAATTTAGGGTTTAAATTTATATTTGATTCTATTGAATCAGAGTTAATTAATGAATCTAATGTTATAGTATTATTATTGTTTAGATTTTGTGATAAATTTTGATTTAATGAAATATTAGAATTAAAAAAAGGAGGAATAATAATGCCTTCATTATTTGAAATTCCTAAAAATGGACTATTTATATCTTTTTTAACAGTATTATTTTCAAAATTATTAGTATTTAAAGTTTTATTAATTGAAGAATTATTATTTATTTCATTTGTAAATAAAGTTGAAAATAAATTTGAACTACTAAATGTTGAAACTTGTATTAATTTTAAATAATAAAATGCACTAATAACACTTGTATTAATAGCAATTATAGATAGAAAAATAAATCCAACTGATAAAGCAGCTGATAAGATTTGCTGTTTAGCAAAAAAACCTAATAGTGGAGGAATACCAGCCATAGAAAATAAACATATAACAAATGAAAGTGTTAAAATAGAATTATTTTTAAATATACCTGTTAATTGATTAATAAAATTTAAATCTGTTGTTTCATTTGATAAATAATTTGTACCATTAATTCGTGATTTTACATTTAAAATTTCTTTATTAAATGTATTTGTAATTTGCATAAAAGGATTATTAAATGTATAATTAGTTGAAGATATTGGATATAGATAATTTATGTAACCAAAAGCAATTATTATTAAAAATATATTTATGTTAGTTAAAGAATATTGTGTTAAATAAAAAACAAATGATTCTAAACTAATTTTATTATTTATAGATAAAGCAATTATTAAAAAACCTATATGGTTAATAGCACTAAATGCCAATAGTCTTTTAATTTTAATTTGGTATAAACCACCAATAGCACCTATAATTAAAGATATAATAGCTATAAATATTAAAAAGTTTCTAATAGAAATTGAACCTAGTGGAGTAATATTAATAATATAAGCTAAAAGATTGTGTCTAGGTGTATAATAATTATTTCAAATAGAATTAACAACATCTTCATATCTTGAATAAATATTTTCATTAACAATAGGTGTTCCATAACTATTTATTAATTCAATTTGTAAAAAATGTGGATAGAAAGAAGTAGCTTCACCAAATAAGTTAGTAATATTTCCTAAATTTCAAGAAAAATAATTAAGTTCAATTTGTTCAAGTGCTTCAGGATTATTACTAAATATTTTAACAATATTATTATTATCTAACATTTGATAAATAAAATCAGCAAAACCACCATAACTTTCAGCATTACCAGTTCCAATAATCATTTCTAAAATATTAAATAATAGTACAAATAATGAAATTTTAGGTATAATAACTAATCAAGTAGTAACAGGTGTTGGCACTAATGCATAAACATCAGGTGCTCATTGGTGGAAAGGTGCTGCACCAAGTTTAATAAATATTCCTGTAATAATTAATACAAAAGAAAATATTATTACAATATAAAAAGGATTAAATGAAGTAAAGTTTCAAAAGTCCATTGATTCTATATAAGGAGAATTATTAGATAATCCACCTTCAAAACCACCCGAAGAATAAAAATCAGTAATATTAAGATATAAATATAAACTTTCAAAATTAGTTAAACCTGTAGCATAGTATAATAATGCTATTCCAAGTAAAATAAATGTTGATGCAAGACTACCAATTAAAAAATATCTTAGCCCTGCTTGAGCACTATTAACAGAATCATTTTTTAATGTAGATAATAAATAAAGTGAAAAACTTTGAAGTTCGATTGCGATATACAACATCATAGTGTCTCCAGTATTCATTAAAAAGCAAGCTCCAATTATATTAAATAGTACAATTAAAACGTAATTGTTTAAATAAGACTGTCGCGAAGTAACTAATGAATTGGAATTAGATAGTGATAAATATCTGTTAGATGCAACTGTAGATAAAATTAAACCACTAATAAGAAGCAATAGAAATTGGAAAAATAAATTTATAATGTTTGAATTAAGAAAACCTGATAAAAAAGAAAAAGAATTATTTAATATTTCAATATTCAAAATATTCATTATTAAAAATGAAGAAAATATTATAGCAACACTACTTAGTCTTGTTAATGATGTATTAAATGAAAGACTTGAAGCAGATTGTATGTTCGAAGATAGGCTAGCTACCAAAATAATGATAATAAGTAAAGATGTAATCATTAGTTAACAATTAATAATTAAAGTTGTTTAAAATATAGTTTATTATATTCTTAATATTAAATTATTATTATTCTTATTATAGATTATTTATTAATTGATTTATGTAAACCTTTAGATAAGAATAAAAAAATTAAAGAAACAAAAAATACTAAAAAGTGTGTAGAATATTTACTTGATATAAAATTACTTAAATATAAATTTTGATCATTTAATAAAGAAATAAATAAATTATTTGAATTATTATTGTATGTTCATAAAATTTCATTAGTATTAAAATAAAAATCGTTTGCAATTAAATCTTCTAATGTAAAATTTTGAATTATATTTGTACTAAATATAGGAAATGTACCTATATTATTAAAAACACTTGAATTAAAATTATAATTATCAAAATATAAATTATTATTAAAATTAAATATGTTTTCAAAATTAGTTATAAAATAAGTGAATAATAAAATATTAAAAAATAAAATAGATATTAACATATAACTTACATAATTAGTTATTACACCATCATCTAATTTATTTAATTTAGAACTTAGGTTGAAATTTAATAAACTTAAACCATTTGGACCAATATATTCTAATGCACCTCTATCCAGAAACTTTGATAAAGTGTAACCTAAATTTAAACCGCCTCTTATTATGAAAGCATTTAATAAAATATCTAATAAGTATTTTCCATTAAAGAAAGTGTAAAAACTTCTACCTAATTTATTATTAGTTAAATTAAATAAAAAATTAGGGAATTTTAAATATAGTATTACGGCAGAAAATGCACCTAATAACGTTAGTATAGCAGGTGCTAATTTAATTAATAAAGGTAAAGCAAATTCAGCTTCTACTATAGCAATATTATTGGGATGTAAAAAAATACTATTACCTAAAAAATCAGAACCTACACCTACAAAAGCATCACTAGTGAAATAACCTAAGAAGATACTACATAGAGCTAAAAATACTAAAGATATAATTGCACTAATAGAAGGTTCATGTACATTATTATAGCTTTTAAGAGGAGCTGTAGGTACACCTAAGAAAGTTAATGTTATTAATCTAAACGAATAAAAAGCTGTAATACCAGCTGTTATTGTACCAAATGTTCAGGCTATATAACCTTTTATTGTATAAGTTCCAAAAGCTAATTCTAAAATTAAATCTTTACTAAAGAACCCACTTAATCATGGTAAAGCCATTAAACTTAAAGAACCTATTAACATTACAGTATAAACAAAAGGTAAAAATCCTATTAATCCACCTAATTTTCTAACATCTTGTTGATTATTCATTGAATGAATTACACAACCTGCACCTAAGAATAATAGTGCTTTAAAACAAGAATGTGTAAGAGTATGGAATAAAGCTACATTATATTGCGATAATCCTATAGCAATAAAACAATAACCTAATTGAGAAATTGTACTAAAAGCAATAATTCTTTTAATATCATTTTGTAATAAACCACTTGTTGCAGCAAAAATAGCAGTTAATGCTCCCATAATTGTAATTATTGCTAATACAGTTGGGCTATATTCTAATAGGGGACTAGATCTAATTAATAAATATAAACCAGCAGTAACTAATGTAGCAGCATGTAATAAACTACTTACAGGTGTTGGAGCTTCCATTGAACCTGGTAATCATGAATGTAAACCTAATACAGATGATTTAGCACCTGCACCTATAAATAATAATACACAAATAAAAGTTATTAAATTAGGATTTATACTTGGTGCTAAACTAAATACAACATCAAAATCAAGAGAACCAAATATAGCAATTATTGCAAAAAAACCAACACTTAAAATTCAATCACCAACTCTATTTTGATTAAATGCTAAAATAGCAGCTTTATTAGATGCTAATCGAGTAAAATAATAATTAATTAATAAGTAAGAAGAAACCCCTATACCTTCTCAACCAAGGAATAATACTAAATAATTTCCACCTGAAACAAGAACAAGCATAAAAAATGTGAATAAAGATAAGTATGAAAAAAATCTTTGTTGATGAGGTTCACCTGTCATATAATAAATTGAATAAATATGAACAGCTAA
>Ga0182024_10002164_pt1 | contig 49352 bp, 49 predicted proteins | sample P32metaG_FD_120480 | JGI IMG/M metagenome (GOLD analysis project Ga0182024, IMG submission 120480) | Permafrost microbial communities from Stordalen Mire, Sweden - P3-2 metaG (Illumina Assembly) | ecosystem: Environmental > Terrestrial > Soil > Wetlands > Permafrost | place: Sweden: Stordalen...
GTCAACGTCGTCTTCCCATGGTCAATATGACCAATCGTCCCAATATTCAAATGCGGCTTCGTCCGCTCAAACTTCGCCTTCGCCATGGGTCGCTCCGTCTCCTTCGCCGACCCGAGCAGTCCGCTGGGCTGCGTGGTTCTGTTCTTCGATGTTCTTGGATATTCTTGGGTTTTCGGGTTGGTAGCGGTGGCGGGACTCGAACCCGCGACGCCGCGATTATGAGCCGCGTGCTCTGCCAACTGAGCTACACCGCCGAGCCCCCTTACGGATTTGAACCGTAGACCCCTTCCTTACCATGGAAGTGCTCTACCGCTGAGCTAAGGGGGCGCGGCGAAAAGGATAGCAACCGGCTACGTTCCGGTCCGATGGGAGTATCGCTGCGGCTCATCGAGCGACGTGACGCCGACGCGGTACGCGCGATCTACAACCGTGAGGTCCTCGATTCGACGGTCACGTTCGACATGGTGGAGCGCAGCACCGAGGAGCAGCAGGCCTGGATCGACCAGCACCGCGGCGCCCACGCCGCGATCGTGGCGGTCGACGACCGGGACGGCTCGGTCCTCGGGTTCGCGTCCCTGTCGCCGTACCGGCCTCGCCCGGCGTACTCCACCACCGTCGAGGACTCGGTGTACGTCCATCGAGACCATCGGGGACGGGGGCTGGGCCAGCTGCTGCTGGCGGAGCTGGTGGCGCTGGGACGGGATCACGGCTTCCACGCGATCGTCGCCCGGATCGTGGGGGGCCACGAGGCATCGATCGCCCTCCATGCCAGCTGTGGGTTCGAGCCCGTAGGAGTCGAGCGCGAGGTAGGACGGAAGTTCAGCCACTGGCTCGACGTTGTGGTGATGCAACGCATGCTCTCGGAGGTCAACCATGGCTCGTGACGATCTGCCCACCGCGGTCCTGACCGCCCGATTCGGCGAGGCCACCCGGTGGGCTTCCCTGCTCCACGCCGACCAGGCTCGGAAGGGCACCCGGATCGCCTACATCTCGCATCTGTTGGCCGTGGCATCGCTCGTCCTCGAGGACGGCGGGACCGAGGAGGAGGCGATCGCCGGGGTCCTGCACGACGCGATCGAGGACTGCCACGTCAGCGAGGCCGAGATCCGGGCCCGCTACGGGGGCCCGGTGGCGGAGATCGTGGTGGCCTGCTCGGAGAAACGGCCACCCGGCGCCGACTGGCAGACCCGCAAGCGGGACTATCTCGCCCATCTCGAGGACCCGAACCTGTCCACGGGCGCGTTGCGGGTGACGTCGGCCGACAAGCTCCACAACGCCCGGTCGATTCTGAGCGACCTGCGCGAGCACGGTCCGTCGATCTGGGATCGGTTCAACGCCGGCGCGTCCGCCCAGGCCTGGTACTACGGCGAGATGGCGCGGGTCCTCGGTGCGCGCTGCCCCACGTCGGTGCTCACCCGGGAGCTGCGGCGCGTGGTGGACGCGCTCGTCGCCGAGATCGAGCGCACGTAGCCGACGCCAGGGCCGCCCGGCCGGCTCGGCGGGCGGCCGTCGGCCCTGGACGTCACGCCGGTGAGGCGTGCTCACCGGAGCTCAGGTCCTGCCGTGGGCCGGGCTGGGTTCGAACCAGCGAAGCTTGCGCGACGGTTTTACAGACCGTTCCCTTTGGCCACTCGGGCACCGACCCCGCGCCGCGTACAGTAGCAGCCACCGTTTCGTGGTCTTCGAGGTGAAGCCAGATGCCGACGTTCGATGTGGTCTCGCAGGTCGACATGCAGGAGGTCCGCAACGCGGTCGATCAGGCCTCTCGGGAGGTGTCGACGCGCTTCGACTTCAAGGGGACCGATTCCACGGTCGCGCTCAAAGACGAGGGAATCGAGTTGCACAGCGACAGCGACCAGCGGCTGAAGGCCCTCACCCAGGTCCTCGAGGAGAAGCTCGTGCGCCGCAAAGTGTCCTTGAAGCTGCTCAGCTTCGGGAAGGTGGAGGAAGCGTCCAAGGGCGCGGTGCGCCAGGCCGTCACCCTCAACGTGGGAATCAACCAGGACAAGGCTCGGGAGATCGGCAAGTTCCTGAAGGGCTTGAACCTCAAGGGCGTGGCTCATCAGGTCCAGGGCGATCAGCTCCGGGTGAGCGGCAAGAAGCGGGACGACCTGCAGACCGCGATCCAGGCCATGCGCGACCACGACTTCGGCATCCCGCTGCAGTTCATCAATCAGCGGGACTGAACCGGGCGGCTCACCAGGTGGCGGTCCGGAGTCGGGCGATTCGGTCGGCGGTCGGCGGGTGCGTCGAGAACAGCGCCGCGAAGCCGACTCGGCGCCCGGTGAGCGGATTGATGATGTACGCCGTGGCTTCAGCCGGGTTGATGTTCATCGGCACCCGCTTGGCGTAGGCCTCGATCTTCTCCAACGCTCGGGCGAGCGGCTCGCCGTCGTGGAGGAGATGGGCCCCGCTGGCGTCGGCCTCGTACTCCCGAGACCGCGAGAGCGCCATCTGGACGAACATCGCGGCGATCGGGGCGAGGATCATCATGGCGAGGAGCCCGAAGACGTTGCCCTCTCCGTCCCGTCCCCCACCGCCGAAGATCGCGCCGAACATGGCGAGGCGGGAGACGAACATGATGCCCAGGGCCACCGCGGCCGCGACGGAGCTGATGAGGATGTCGTGGTTGCGGACGTGTGACAGCTCGTGGGCGAGGACGCCCTGGAGCTCGTCGGCGTCGAGGACCTCCACGATGCCCTGGGTGCAGCACACGGCGGCGTGGTGCTCGTTGCGGCCGGTCGCGAAGGCGTTCGGCTGGCGCTCCAGGGAGAGGTACAGCCGGGGCATCGGCATGCCGGAGCGGCGGGCGAGGTCCTCGACCATCGCGTAGAGCTGGGGGGCCTGCTCGCGGGTGACGGGCTGGGCTCGCGCGGCTCTGATCGCCAACGTGTCGCTGAACCAGTAGGAGCCGCCGGCGAAGGCCACTCCGATCAGGAGCCCGATCGCCAGCCCGGCGCTGCCGCCGATCGCGGCGCCGACCCCCATGAAGAGCGCTCCGAGCACGGCCAGCAGGACCGTGGTCTTCAGCGTGTTCCTGAGCATGTCCCCTCGCCTCGATGCGGCCCGGGGGAGGCCTCGTTGCACATCTCGTCTTGTGTGTTCGCAACGTTGGGCTGGGTCTGGTCGTTCCCGGCTGGGAGACTCAGTCGTAGTAGCCGGAGTGCAGGTAAAGACACGCGACGCCTTCGTCACGGAACATCGCCACGTTGCGTCGATCGTCCTCGATGGCGAGGCGCAGCTCGAAGCCGTAGCGGCGCAGGTCCCCAACCGATGCTCGTTTGAACTCCCGCGACTGGTCGTAGTCGCCGTAGGGACGCATGAGGAGCAGGTCCCAGCGGATCCGGTAGTGGCGCAGCCAGGCCTCGGTGAGGTGATGGATTCGCCCCGGCCGGGCGGTGAGCAGCACGACCCGCAAGTCGCGGTCGAGCAGCTCGAGGAGCACCCGGACCTCCTCGATGACGGGATCCTCACCGCAGGCGTCGAAGAAGGCCCTCCAGTCCTGGCGGGGCGCCTCGAGGTAGTGCTGGCGGCTCGCGGCGTCCGACAGGACCCCGTCGAGATCGATGACCGCGGCTGGACCCGGGGCGACGGCCCCATCGCGCCAGGTCCAATGATCAGGCCAGTCGGTCACTCCTCGTCGGCGCCGGTCGCCTGGCTGGCCAGGTACCGGCCCTTGATGCCCTCGACGACGGTCGGGTCCGCGAGCGTGGTGGTGTCCCCGAGCGCCTCGTCCTCGCTCACGTTGCGCAAGAGTCGACGCATGATCTTGCCGGAGCGAGTCTTGGGGAGATCGTCGGTGAACAGGATCGTCTGGGGCCGGGCGATCGGGCCGATGGTGTGGGCAACGTGCTCGCGCAACGCATCGCCGAGGTCGGGGCTGGGCTCCTGGCCGGCTCGCAGGGTGACGAAGGCGGCGATGGCGTGGCCAGTGGTGGGGTCGGTCTTGCCGACGACCGCGGCTTCCGCGACTGCGGGGTGCCCGACGAGCGCGTGCTCGACCTCGGCGGTCGAGATGTTGTGGCCAGAGATCAGCATGACGTCGTCGACGCGACCGAGCAGCCAGAAATAGCCGTCCTCGTCGCGCTTGACACCGTCGCCGGCGAAGTAGCAGTCACCGAACCGCGACCAGTAGGTGCTGCGGTAGCGGTCAGGATCGCCCCAGATGCCGCGCAGCATGGCGGGCCACGGTCGGGTCAGGACGAGGTAGCCCCCGCCGGGGGTGGGAACGGTCGTCCCGTCGTTGTCGACCACGTCGGCGGCGATGCCGGGCAGCGGGAACGTGGCGCTGCCCGGCTTGAGGGTCGTGGCGCCGGGCAGGGGGCTGATCATGATCGCGCCGGTCTCGGTCTGCCACCACGTGTCGACGACCGGACAGCGGCCACCCCCGATGTGCTCCCAGTACCAGACCCACGCCTCGGGGTTGATCGGCTCACCGACCGTTCCGAGCAGCCGGAGCGAGGAGAGGTCCCGACGCTCCGGGTACTCCGCTCCCCACTTCATGAAGGTGCGGATCGCGGTGGGTGCCGTGTAGAGGGTGGTGACGCCGTACCGCTCCGCGATCTGCCAGAGCCGGTCCTTGTCAGGAAAGTCCGGCGTCCCCTCGTAGAGCACACTGGTGGTCCGGTTCGCGAGCGGCCCGTAGACGATGTACGAATGCCCAGTCACCCAGCCGACGTCGGCTGCGCACCAATAGACGTCGGTGTCCGGCTTGAGGTCGAAGACGTACCGGTGTGTGAAGGCGACCTGGGTGAGGTAGCCGCCGGTGGTGTGCATGATCCCCTTGGGCTTCGCCGTCGTCCCGCTCGTGTAGAGCAGGTAGAGGAGGTCTTCGGCGTCCATCGGCTCGGGGGGACACTCGGTCGACTGGCGCGGGACGACGTCGTGCCACCACACGTCGCGCTCGGCGGTCATCGCGACGCCATCCTGTGCGGTCCGGCGCAGCACCAGGACCCGTTCGATCGACGGGCAGTCTCGAACCGCGACGTCCGCGGTCTCTTTGAGGGGAACGACCGTGCCGCGTCGCCACGCACCGTCGGCGGTGATCAGGACCTTGGCCTCGGCGTCGTTGATCCGGTCGCGCAGCGAATCGGCGGAGAATCCGCCAAAGACCACGGAGTGCGGTGCACCGATCCGAGCGCACGCCAGCAGCGAGATCGGGAGCTCCGGGACCATCCCGAGGTAGATGTTGACCCGGTCGCCCTTCTCGACGCCGAGCTCGAGCAAGGCGTTGGCGAGCTGCGACACCTCCACTTGCAACTGGGCGTAAGTGATCGTGCGGGTGTCGCCCGGCTCGCCCTCCCAGTAGTAGGCGACCTGATCACCATGCCCGGCCAGAACATGGCGGTCGATGCAGTTGTAGGCAGCATTGAGCTTCCCGCCGACGAACCACTTGGCAAACGGCAGATCCCATTCGAGGATCGTGTGCCATTCCTCGGACCAGTCCAAGAGCGCGGCGGCCTCACGCGCCCAGAAGCCCTCGCTGTCCCGGCCGGCCTCGTCGTAGATCTCCGCCCCGGTGACCAGCGCGTCCTTCTTGAAGTTCTCGGATGGCACGAAGGTGCGACCCTCGGCGAGCAGGGACTCGATGGTCTCGGACATTCGCGTGCCCCCAGTGCTGGCAGTTCGAGCGTCGGCGAGGCTAACGCGGCACCTGTGGCGCAAACGCCCCGCTACCCCGCGGGCGGGCGCGCGGGGCCGCGTCCCTCACCCCGACCCAGGAGCATGACGTGATGGGCGCCGAGGCCGGCGGGGTCGGTGAGTGCGGCTCCCTCGAGCGCCGTGCTGCGCCCGCGGATCGCTTCCAGGTCGCCCCGGTGGGCGCCGGCGTCCCAGCGTTGGCGGCCCGCCCCGACCAGCTCGTCCAGTCCCAAGCCGCGGAGCCAGTCAGCCTGGGTGGTCTCGTGCTGCACGGTGAACCCGGCGCGGGCGGCCGCCCGGCGGAGCCAGGGAAGCGCCACGTCGCAGGTGACGTCCTGCTCACCGGGAGCGTCGAGCGGGCTGGTGCCTCGCCCGTGCGAGCGGTAGGTGCGCAGCCAGCCGCTCGGGCCGTTCGGGCCGCGCGAGAGCAGACCCGCGGTCTCGTCGGCGTAGTCGATGATCCAGAGCTCGCCCCGGGGGAGGGTGGTCGCGACGTGCGCAAGCCAGTGACCAGCAGCCGCGGGGATGGGCAAACGGTCTCCGTGCCGCACGACGGCGTCGCCCGCGAGCTCGTCGGCGACGCCCGCGAGGTCCGCCGGGGCCTCGACGAGCAGCTCTTCGAAACGGGAGTCGTCGTGGGCGAGCGCGACCCGCACCTCGGCCCAGCCGCCGTCGCGGCGTTCGACGAGCCGCACCGCCAGGTTGTCGAGCAGCTCGTTAGCGGCGACCACGCCGGTGAGGGCCACGGCGGGGAGGTCCCGCAGGGCGGTGACCACGGGCCCCGATCGGAGGATGGGCTCGGCGGGCTCGTCCAGCGCGTCACGGGCGAAGGGTCCGAGCGCGACGGCGGCCGGCTCGAGGTCGAGGACGGCGCGGGCCTCGTCGCGCAACGCCGGCGAGCGCTCGACGAGTACGGCCCGCAGCGCGCGGGAGCAGGCCGGGCGGGCGCGCAGGACATCCGCGAGCAGCCGTCCGCGCCCACCGCCGGCGTCGACGAGGACGAACGGGTCGGGATCGGCGAGGCGCCGCCACGCTTCGTCGAGCGCCCGGGCGACCAGGGTGCCGAACAGGGAACCGACCTCGGGGCTGGTGATGAAGTCGCGTCCCGCGCGCCCCGCCCCGCGGCCTTCGCCGAAGAAGGCGTCGACGGCTGCCCCGTGGAACTCCGCGAAGGTGATCGGACCGGCTCGGCGGATCTGGTCGGCCAAGCGTCGGCCGACGTCAGCGGCGGCCACGCGCGCCGCGCTCGTCGGGTCGAGCGCCGCGTGCTGCGAGGTCAGCCGCGCTGAAAGGCGATCTCACCGAGGCGGGCGAAGAACTGCGGATAGACACCGACCACCAGGATGACCGCGGTCATCAGACCCATGGCCGCGCTCAGCCCGACCGGGAGCCGTGGCGAACTGAGCTCGACCCCTGCCGCGGGCTCGTCGAACCACAAGCGGCGCACGACACCCGAGTAGTAGAAGAACGCGATCACCGAGTTCACCGCCGCGATGACTCCGAGGACCACCGCGACGGTCGTGTTTGCGTCGAAGACCGCCCGGAACATCACGAACTTGGCGAACCATCCCGCGAGGGGCGGGATGCCGGCGAGTGAGAAGAGGAACACGGAGAACATCACCGCAATGGCGGGGTTCGTACGTCCGAAGCCCGCGAGTCGCGAGATCTCCGCCGACCGAGTCCGCCGGGCTGCGGCGATCACGGCGGCGAACGCACCCAGGTTCATCGCCCCGTAGATGAGGATGTAGATCACGACGGCCTGCCACGCCGCGTTGCCTCGTACGTCGCCGGCCACCGCGAGTGGAACGAGGATGAATCCGCCCTGCGCGATGGACGAGTACGCGAGCATGCGGACGATGTTGGTCTGACGGAGCGCGGCGAGGTTGCCGAGCGTCATCGAGGCCGCCGCCAGCACCCACAGGATGGGCTGCCAGGAGTTGCCCGATGGGAAGAACCCGAGTCGCACGATCGTCAGGAGGGCGACGAAGCCGCCGGCCTTGGATGCGACGGACAGGAACGCGGTGACTGGCGTCGGGGCGCCTTCGTAGGTGTCGGGGGCCCAGAAATGGAACGGGACGGCACTGACCTTGAAGGCAAACCCGACCAGCGTGAGGAAGACGGCGACCGCGAAGAGCGCCGGTGTATGGCCGCTGGCGTACTTGTGGATATCGACGAGCACCGTCGAGTTGGCGAGCCCGAACACCAACGACATGCCGTAGAGCATCACGGCGGATGACAGGACGCCGATGAGGAAGTACTTCAAGCTGGCTTCGTTGGACTTGGTGTCGTGCTTGCGCCACCCGGCGAGGACGAACGTCGGAATGGTGATGGTCTCGAGGGCGACGAAGATCGAGATGAGGTCCCGGGCCGACGAGATGACGATCATCCCGAGCAAGGACGTCAGCAACAGGACATAGAACTCGCCCTGGTAGTAGTCGCCTTCGCCGATGTAGTCGAACGACAACAGCAATGTCACATATCCGGCGACCAGGAAGAAGCCGGTGAGGACGAGCGAAAAGGGATCGACGACGAACGCGCCGCCGAACAGCGAGCGGGTCTGCCCGTCGACGGCGAGCGTGAGCACCGGCACGAGCGAGCCGAGGACGCCCAGCGCGGCAATTCGGGCCGGCAGCTTCGAGTCGTCGGTGAACAGGTCGGCTATCAGCACGGCCACGATCGTCACCGTGAGGACGATCTCGGGCGCGAACGCGTGGAAGTCGACGTGGGGATTCAACCGTCAGCCTCCGAAGACTTTCGACACGTTCGACACGGCGCCGTGTGTGATGTGGAAGATCAGGTTGGGATAGATGCCGAGGGCGACGATGAGGAGCAGGAGCGGAACCCAGGCGATCCATTCGGAGACGTGGACATCGTGGATGTGAACGTTCTCGAACTCGGCCTTGACGGCGCCGAACGCGACCCGCTGGAGCATCCAGAGGAGGTAGCCAGCGGCGAGAACGGTGCCGATCGCGGCGACGACCAGGTAGACGCGGAACGTCAAGAGCTGATCGCCGTTGAAGAGGCCCTGGGTCAGCTTGGCCGGGTTGTAGGCGGACAGGATCGCGGGGAACTCGCCCCAGAATCCGGCCAGGCCGGGTAAGCCGAGCGATGCCATGACGGTGAACCCGAGGATCCAGCCCAGCTTCGGCGCCTGGGTCAGCAGGCCACCGAGGCGGTTCATCTCTCTGGTCTTGTAGCGCTCCTGCACCGAGCCGGCGACGAAGAAGAGCAGCCCGGTGATGAGACCGTGGGCCACCATGCCGAAGACGGCGGCGTTGATCCCGAAGCTCGTCAGCGTGGCGATGCCGAGCATCACGAATCCCATGTGGGACACCGACGAGAACGCGATGAGCCGTTTCATGTCGCGCTGCGCGAGACAGCACAGTGCGCCGTAGATGATCGCGATGACCGCGAGGAGACCGATCCACGGCGCCCAGGCTCGAGCAGCCGCGGGCAGGATCGGCAGGGCGATTCGGATGAATCCGTAGGCACCAAGTTTCAGCAAGATGGCAGCCAGCAATACCGAGCCGACCGTCGGTGCTTCGGTGTGCGCGTCGGGCAGCCAGGTGTGGAACGGGAACATCGGGACCTTGATCGCGAAGCCGAGGAACAGGCCTCCGAAGACCAGCGCCTGGGTTCCGCTGGCAATGCCGGACCCGCCGAACTGAGCGAGCTGGGGCATCTGAAAGGTCTGATGCTTGGACAAGAAGAAGATGGCCAAGAAGCTGACGAGCATCAACGCCGACCCGAACAGCGTGAACAAGAAGAACTTGATCGCGGCGTACTGGCGGTTTGGTCCTCCCCAGACACCGATCATGAAGAACATCGGCAAGAGGACGATCTCGAAGAACACGAAGAAGAGGATTAGGTCCTGCGCGACGAAGGTCCCGTTCATCCCGACCGCGAGGAGCAAGATGAGCGCGAGGAACGCCTTCGGGTTGTGCGGCTCGGGGAAGTGGTTCCACGAGTAGATGATGCATAGGACGACCATCAGCATCGACAGAATCAGCAACGGGAGCGAGATCCCGTCGACACCCATGTGGTAGCGCGCCTTGATGAGCGGGATCCACGACTTGTCGACGATGAACTGCAGCTTCCCGCCCTGGCTGTAGTTGAAGTCAGCCAAGATTCCGACCCCGACCGCCAACGTGGCGAGGGACGCCACGAGGGCCGTCGTCTTGATCGCCTGCTCATGCGCGCGGGGGATGAACAGCACCGCCGCGAGCCCAACCAGCGGGATGAACACCGCCAAGGTCAGTGCCCAGTCATCGAACCAGTGCATGGCTTCGGGTTACCTCTCGGCTCAGTGGATGTTGATCAAGAAGAGGGCGAGACTGAGAAGTCCGACCCCTCCGAACAGGACCAGCGCGTACCGCTGTACGTGCCCGGACTGGAAACCTCGCACCTCAGCTCCGGCTCGGTCGGTCTCGAGCGCGATGCCGTTGGCCGCGCCGTCGACGACTCGTTGGTCGATGACGTCGTAGGTGTATCGGGCAATCCGGGTCGAGCCGCTCCCCAGGCCGTTGACCACGCCGTCGATGACGTGCTGATTGACCCAGTAGGACGCACGGGCGACGGCACCTCGAATGCCGTCGACGATGATGTCTTCGTACAGGTAGTCGAGGTAGTACTTGTTGACCAGGAACTGGTAGCCCGATCGGGCGAGCGCGTTGCGCTCGGTCAGTCCCCGGAAGGCGCGGAGTTCATCTCGGCGGAGCCAGTAGTAGCCCGCGATGACGATCGCGGCGAGCGCGATGGACACCGACAGGATCGCCTTCGGGTAGTCGAAGGCGGCGTTGTTGAGGTGAGGAAAGGCGACCTGGGGTTGCACCCAGTCCTTGATCTTCTCGAGACCGAGGGGGGCGGCGTTGACGAGGCCGGCCCCGACGGACAGGGCCCCGAGGATGACCAGCGGGATCGTGATCGCCCGCTCGGACTCGTGGGGGTGCTCGTGGCCTCGGTACTCGCCGAAGAAGGTGAGGTACACGACGCGGGTCATGTAGGCGGCGGTCAGGAACGCGCCGATGAGCCCGACGACCAGGAACGCCGTGTAGCCGTTCTTGCCGGCGTTCACGAGGATCTCGTCCTTCGACCAGAACCCGGCCAGTGGGAAGATTCCCGCCAGCGCGAGCGACCCGATGACGAAGGTCCAGAACGTGATCGGCATCTTCTTGCGCAGGCCCCCCATCTCGCGCATGTCGAAGGAGTGGCCGGCGGCGTGGCTGACCGATCCGGCACCGAGGAAGAGCAACGCCTTGAAGAAGGCGTGGGTGAAGAGGTGGAAGACCGCCGCCGACCAGGCGCCGACGCCGAGCGCCATGACCATGTAGCCGAGCTGGCTGATCGTTGAGTAGGCGAGGACCTTCTTGATGTCGGTCTGCACGAATGCGAGCGCCGCACCGATGATGATGGTGACGCCGCCGACCAGCGCCATGGCGTTGACGCCGCCGTGTCCGATCGAGAACCCGTTGAAGAACACCGGGTAGAGGCGGGCACCGAGGAAGACGCCGGCGACGACCATGGTCGCGGCGTGGATCAGTGCGGAGACCGGTGTGGGCCCCGCCATCGCGTCCGGGAGCCAGGTGTGGAGGGGGAACTGGCCGCTCTTGCCGATGATCGCGACGAGGAGGCAGACCGCGGCGGCGAGCAGGAAGGCGTGCTGGGCGTGCCCGCTGGTCGCGTAGAGGTTGGTCGCGCCGATTCCGAAGGAGCCGACGGTGAAGAACAAGATGATGATCCCGATCATCAGGCCGATGTCGCCGGTTCGGGTCGTGAGGAAGGCCTTGATCGCGGCCCGGCTGTTCGCCGGCTCCTCCCACCAGTGACCGATGAGCATGAAGGAGCAGACCCCGACGAGCTCCCAGCCCACGAGGAGCTGGATTGTGTTCGAGGCGACGACCAACGTCAGCATCGACGCGGTGAACAGGGACAGCGCGGCGAAGTACCAGGTGTAGCGACGGTCGCCGCGCATGTACGCGGTCGAGTAGATCTGGACTAACAGCGAGATGAGAGTGACGACGACCACCATCATCACGGTGAGTCCGTCGACGAAGGTCCCGACCCCGAACTTGATCGACCCGTTCTGCCACCAGGTGATCGACTCGGTGACCGGCTGGACGGCATGCGCGCCACCGGCCGAGACGACGCCTTTCGTGAAGGCAGCCAGACCCTCGCTCTTGCCCGTCGCGTTGTCCACCCGCTGGATCCACTGGCCGGCCGCCACGCAGGACGCCACGAACGACGCACCCACGGCCGCGATTCCGACGAATGCTCCCTTCCCGGGGGACCGCTTGCCGAAGAAGACGATCGCGACGAACGCGACCGCGGGCAGCGTCGGGATGATCCAGGCGTTCTCGAGCACGGCGGGTCAGCCCTTCAGCTGATCGACTTCGTCAAGGTCGGGACTGTGCAGGTTCCGATAGATCAGCAGCACGATCGCGAGGCCGACGCCGACCTCCGCGGCGGCGATGGTGATGATGAAGAGCGCGAAGATCTGACCACTGACATTCTTCGTGAACGCCGAGAAGGCGACGAGGTTGATGTTGACGGCGTTCAGCATGAGCTCGATGCTCATCAGCACCAGCACGCCGTTTCGTCGGGCGAGGACCCCGTAGGCCCCGGTGCAGAACAGGAACGCGGCGAGGATCAAGAACTCGTTGAGTTGCACCTCAGTCCTTTCGGGCCAGGACGACGGCGCCGACCAGCGCGGCGAGGAGGAGCATCGAGACGACCTCGAACGGCACGACGAAGACCCGGAAGATATCCGTGCCGACGTGACTCGTGCGTCCGAGGGAGACCAGGGCGTTGCTGAAGTGGATCTTCTTGCCGCCGAACGCGTTCACGAGGAGTGCGATCAGCACTCCGAGGACGAAGAGCGCGACGACGAGTCCGCCCCAGCGCTGGTCGTTGTCGAGCGCTCCCGCGTCGTCGTGCATCGGGGCTCTGGTCAACATGATGCCGAAGAGGAACAGGACGACCACCGCGCCGATGTAGATGAGCACCTGGACCCAGGCCACGAACTCGGCGGCGAGCAAGATGTACTGGGCGGCCGCGCCGGCGAGCACCACGACGAGAAACAGTGCGGCGTGCACAATGTTGCGGGAGCGGACCACTCCGATCGCGGCGGCGGCCATCGCGACCGCGAGGACCCAGAAGGCAACCTGCTGCTCCCACACTGGGCTACTTCTTTCCCTTCGTTTCGGCACCGACCTCAAGGGGTTCGGGTTCCGGCACCGTCTGCATCCAGTCGCCCAGCTTGACCTTGTCGTGCAGGAGTCGCCCGATCTGGAACTCGGAGTACTCGAACTCCGGGGTCCAGAACAGGGCGTCGAAGGGACAGACCTCGACGCAGATCCCGCAGTACATGCACAGCGCGTAATCGATGTCGAAGCGGTCCAAGATGTTGACGGAGCGGGGTCGGCCACCCTCGCGGCGAGGGGGTCGCTGCTCCTTGTGACCTTCGATGTAGATGCACCAGTCCGGACATTGACGGGCGCACAGCATGCAGGAGGTGCAGTTCTCCTCTTTGAGCGCGATGACGCCGCGCGCGCGCGTCACCGGGGCCTCGCGCTCGTGCGGGTACTGCACCGTGACCGCCGGGCGCAGCATCGTTTTGAACGTGATGCCGAGCCCGCCGATCAGCCCGGGCATCTTGGGTTTGTGCAACCGAGGCATCAGAACGCCACCTTGAAGACGCCGGTCAGGAGGATGTTGGCCAACCCGAGCGGGATGAGCACCTTCCACGCCAGGGCCTGCAGCTGGTCCTCGCGCAGGCGTGGATACGTGAACCGCACCCAGAACATCAAGAACGCCACGGCCATGAGCTTGATGAAGAGGACGCCGGGGCCCAGGATGTCGGCCCAGGTGCCGTGGACCCCGGGCAGCGCCCAGCCGCCGAGGAAGAGCGTCGCGGCGATCGCCGCGAACCCAAAGGCGGTGCCGAACTCGCCGATGAAGAAGAAGAGGAACCGAAAGCCCGTGTACTCGACCATGTAGCCGGCGACGAGTTCGCTCTCGGCGACGGGCATGTCGAAGGGTGTCTGGGTGAGTTCGGCTTGGGCCGCGACGAGGAACAGGGCGAAGCCGAAGAACTGGGTCAGGATGAACGGCTGGCCGAGGCCACCAAAGCCGAAGATCGCGCCGTGCTGCTGCGAGAGCACGATGCCTTGCAGGCTCAGGGTGCCGGCCTGGATCACGACGCCGACCACGGCGAGCAGCAACGGCAGCTCGTAGGCGATGAGCTGCGCGGCGGCCCGCAGCGCGCCGAGCAGGGCGTACTTGTTCGCGCTGGCCCAGCCGGCCATCAGGACCCCGATCACGGACAGGCTGGAGACCGCGAGCGCGTAGAACACGCCGACGTTGAGGCTCTTATCGACCAGGTCGGGACCGACGGGGATCACGAGGAAGACGAGGAACGTCGACAGCACGACGACCGCCGGCGCGGCAGCGAAGACGCGCCGATCGGATTGCGCCGGCATGATGTCCTCCTTCTGGAGGAACTTCAGGCCGTCGCCGACCAGCTGATACCAGCCGTGAAAGCCGCCGGGGTCCATGGGGCCGAGGCGGCTCTGCATGTGGCTCATCATCTTCAGCAAGAAGACGTACCCGAGGATCAACGCACCTAGCGGGATGATCGCGAGGATGATCAGGGTCTTGATGGCCAGGGTTGTGCCCCAGCCGATGCTGAGCGCCAGCGTCGGGATCGCCGTCATCGGTCGATGTCGCCGAGGATGAAGTAGAGCGACGCCAGGATCGTGATCACGTCGGGTACGTACACGCCGCGCAGCAGCCACGGCAGGATCGACACGTTGCTGAACGACGCGGAGCGAATCTTCACCCGGAACGGACCCGTCGCCCCCTTCGAGATCACGTAGTAGCCCATCTGACCGAGCGGGTTCTCGGTCTCGACCCAGGTCTCGCCCGCGGGCACCTTGATGATGCGGGGCACCTTCGCCATGATCGGGCCGGCCGGGATGCCGTCGAGGCACTGCAACACGATCCGGGCTGACTCCCGGGTCTCTTGGAGACGCACCCAGTAGCGGGAGTACGAGTCGCCGTCGGGGTGGGTCCAGACCTGGAAGTCGAGGTCGGGGTAGGCGAGGTACGGGCGGGCGTCGCGCCGCAGGTCCCAGTCCACGCCGGACGCTCGCAGGTTGGAGCCTGAAACGCCGTACGGCGCGCCGGTCGCGGCGGGGATGATCCCGATGCCCCGGGTCCGGGCCCGGAAGATCTCGTTGCCCAAGACGAGGTCTTCGAAGTCGTCGCACGCGTCGAGCACGATTTTCATCGTGGAGCGGCATTCGGCGATCCATCCCCACGGCAGATCGTCCTTGAGGCCGCCGATGCGGTTGAAGTTGGGGTGGAAGCGTCCGCCGGTCGCGGCCTCGATGAGGTTCAAGACGTACTCGCGGTCCCGGAACCCGTAGAAGGCGGGGGTCAGGGCCCCGACCTGGAGGCCCATCTCGCCGAGGAACAGCAAGAAGGTCGCGATGCGCGAGAGCTCGGTGAGCACGGTGCGGATGTACGTGGCTCGAGGGGGGGCTTCGATCCCCATGAGCTGCTCCGCCGCGGTCATGAACGGCACTTCGTTGGCGAAGCTCGACAGCCAGTCGATTCGGTTGATCAGTGTGGTGATCTGCGGGTAGGTGCGGAACTCGGTCAGCTTCTCGTAGCCGCGGTGCATGTACCCGATGACAGGATCGGCGCTGATCACGCGCTCACCGTCGAGGCGCACGACGAGTCGCAGCGTGCCGTGGGTCGCCGGGTGCTGAGGCCCGAGATTGAGGATCATGTCGCCGGTGTCGAGCTCGACGTTGACCTGCGCGTCGGCGAGGTGGCGCATCGCCGCGCGGTCGACCTGGAACGAGGAGGGCGGGGCGGCGTCGGTCGTGCTCACGCCGAGGCCTCACCGCTGGTCGCCGCCTCGGCGGTCTCGGGAACGTCAGGCATCGCTTCGACGTCGACCAGGCCTGGCCAGGGCTTCACGACACGGGCAAGCAGCGGGAAGTCCTTGCGCAGCGGATGGCCTTCGAACGCGCTCGGCAGGTAGAGATGGCGGAGTGCGGGGTGCCCGTCGAACGTGATCCCGAACATCTCCCAGCATTCCCGCTCGTGCCAGTCCGCGCCCGGATAGACCGCGACCCACGACGCGACCGAGGGGCTGGCCTCGTCGACGTCGGTCTTGAGGGTCAGCGCGCGGTGGTCACTCGTCGACTGCACATGGGCGAAGACCTGGAACCGTCCGGCCGATCCGGCCGCGCCGTACGTCGTCTCGGTCGGCTGCACGGGCGAGGAGGTGTCGCCGCCGGCGTCGTCACCTTCGCGCGGGGCGGGCTGCCAGTCGATTCCGGAGATGAACGAGAGGTAGTCGCAGTGGAGCTGGTCGCGCGCGACCTCGGCGGCCCGAGCCCAGGACGCGAGGGTGATACGCACGATCAGGTTCCCGAAGACCTCGGCCTGGTCGAGGATCGCGTCGGCACCGAGGCTGTCCCGCAAGATCGCGAGGGTTTCCTCGTGCTCGGGGTTGGGTTCGGGGAGGGCGTCCTCCCCGATGGCGGCAGTCGGTTCGTCAGGCAACGACGATCGGCTCCCCGCGCCAGCGCTTCTGCAGCTCGTCGTTGCCGATGCCCTCATTCTGGATGCGCTCTTGAAGCAACACGATGCCCTGGAGCAGCGCTTCGGGCCGAGGGGGACAGCCGGGCACGTACACGTCGACGGGGATGACCTGGTCGACGCCCTTGGTGACGGAGTAGGAGTCCCAGTAGGGCCCGCCACAGTTCGCGCACGAGCCCATCGAGATGACGTACTTGGGGTCCGGCATCTGCTCGTACAGGCGCTTGATCGAGGGCGCCATCTTGTCGGTGACCGTCCCGGAAATCACGACGAGGTCCGCTTGGCGTGGGCTCGCCGGGAAGGGGATCACCCCCAGGCGCATCATGTCGTAACGCGGACTGGCCAGGGCGGCGCCCATCTCGATGGCGCAGCACGCGAGTCCCCACTGGAACATCCACAGCGAGTACTTCCGGCTGTAGTTGAGGAGCCACGTCATGGGCTTGGGAAGCCGACCCTGCTCGACTAGGCCCACCGGAGCACTCCCTTTCGCCACGCGTAGACGAGACCCAGCGTGAGCACGATGATGAACACGGCCATCTCGATCAATCCGTAGACGCCGAGACTCTTGAGGTTGACGGCCCACGGAAAGATGAAGACCGCCTCGACGTCGAACATTACGAAGAGAAGGGCGTAGACGTAGTAGCGGACGTTCGACTGGCCCCAGCCGCCGACTGGATCCGATCCGGCCTCGTAGGTGATGAACTTCTCCGGCTGGGGCCGATTCGGCCGCAGCAGGCGTCCGGCGCCGAGCATCGCGCCGAACATCAGCGCCGCGGCTCCGATGAGCACGGCAACTGACAGGTACTGGCGATAGAACTCGGTCACCGCGAACCGGTCCTCTCGATCCCCCGGGAGTCCACCGGACGCGGAGGATATCAGCGGCGGTCGGCGGCACCTGTACCGCGGAGCCGCGGGGTGCGGTGCGCGACGATCTCGGGGGACCGTGGAGGGCCGGATGCGAGGAGAACGACCGTGGCATGGCCACCCGGACCGGCCGGTGACCGCCTTCGTCTTGTCGGGTGGCAGCAATCAGGGCGTCGCGCAGGTCGGGATGCTCCGCGCGCTCCTCGAGCGCGGCATCACCCCGGACGTGATCGTGGGCACCTCGGCGGGCGCGCTCAACGGCGCCGCGATTGCCACCAGCCCCACCTTGGCGAAGGTGGACGAGCTCGAGCAGGTCTGGCTCGGCCTTCGGGGCGAGCAGCTCTTCCCCGGCGGGGCGTGGAAGCGGGCCTGGAACGTACTGCGTCGGGATGATCATCTCGCGTCGAACGACGGGCTCGTCGACGTCTTGGAGCGGTCCGGGCCGGCCGAGGCCTTCGCCGACCTCGAGGTTCGACTGCGAGTTGTGACCACCGATCTCGACAGCGGGGACGAGATCCTGATCGTGGGGGGTCCGGTCATGCCCGCCCTCCTGGCCAGCGCGGCCATCCCCGGGATCTTTCCCCCGGTCGAGCTCCACGGCCACCGCCTCGTCGATGGCGCGGTCGTCAACCTCGTGCCCATCTCACACGCCTTCGCCGGTCCCACCAGCCGCGTGTTCGTGCTCGACGTCTCCGACCCGATGGGATCCCGGGCGATTCGCTCCCCCCTCGACGTCGCGGTCCGAGCGTTCGCGATCTCGCGCGACCAGCGCTTCGAGCTCGAGCTCCAGTGGGTCCCCGACGGGGTCGACCTCGTCGTGCTCCCCGCCCCGATCGACGATCGAGAGTTCTTCGACTTCTCGGGGGGCGAGGCGCTGATCAAACAGGCGCACCAGCTGGCGCTGCAGGCGCTCGACAACTACGCGGCCGGTCTCCCACCGCCGCGCCGCCGGTGGTGGCGTCGTCAGGCGGTGGGGGGCGAACCACGCGAGCTCAGGCGTTCCAGCGTCGCAGGGTCGGGTACTCGTGTTCGCGGCCGAGCACGTTGATCGTCGCGGTCTCGAGCATGAACTGGCCCCCGGCCCGAGGCCCGAAGCCGAGATAGACCGCGGTGAGCACGCGTAGGACGTGGCTGTGGGCGAAGAGGAGCGCGTCGCCTCCGGCTGCTGCGCACCGCTCGATGACGCGCTGCACGCGAGCCTCCACTCGGGCCGGGGTTTCGCCTCCCGGTGTCTCACCGGACCAGATCGTCCAGCCGGGAGAACGGGCGCGGATCTGCTCGGTCGTCAGGCCCTCGTAGTCGCCGTAGTCCCATTCCTGGAGATCGTCATCGACGACCGCGTCGGGGTAGCCGGCAAGCCGAGCCGTCGTGCGGGCGCGCTGGCGGGGGCTGGTGAGCACGAGGGCGAAGTCGTGTCCCGCGAGTCGGGGGGCCAGGGCGCGGGCTTCGTCCTCGCCTTCGGGTAACAGCGCCAGATCGGTGCGGCCGGTGTGGCGCCCGTTCTGGCTCCATTCGGTCGCGCCGTGGCGGACCAGCCAGAGCTGTGCTGGGAGTTCCGTCATCCCCGGAGACGTCGGTAGCGACGGATCAGCGCGTTAGTCGACGAATCGTGGTCGAGCGCAGGGTCGGTGGTGGCGTCGAGCTCCGGCACGATGTCGAGCGCCAGCTTCTTGCCCAGCTCCACCCCCCACTGGTCGAACGAGTTGATGTTCCAGATCGCGCCCTGGGTGAAGACCTTGTGCTCGTACAGGGCGATGAGCTGGCCCAGCGTGTCGGGGCTGAGCTCGGGGACCAGGATCGTGTTCGTGGGGTGATTGCCGGCGAAGGTGCGGTGGGGAACCTGGAAGTCCGGGACGCCCTCGGCTCGCACTTCCTCGGCCGTCTTGCCAAAGGCGAGCGCCTGGGGCTGGGCGAACAGGTTTGCCATCAAGACGTTGTGGTGGTCACCGACCTGGTGGCGGGGCTGGCAGAAGCCGATGAAGTCGCAGGGGATCAGCTTCGTGCCCTGGTGGATCAGCTGGTAGTAGGCGTGCTGCCCGTTCGTGCCGGGCTGTCCCCAGATGATGGGTCCGGTCTGCCACGCGACGGGCTCCCCGTCCCGGGTGACGGACTTGCCGTCGCTCTCCATGTCGAGCTGCTGGAGATAGTCGGTCAGTCGGGCGAGGTACTGGTTGTAGGGGAGGATGGCAACCGTCTCGGCACCGAAGAAGTTGTTGTACCAGACACCGATCAACCCCAGGATCATGGGCAGGTTCTGCTCGATCGGCGCGGTGCGGAAGTGCTGGTCCATGCGATGGAAGCCGGCCAGCATCTCGGCGAACCCGTCGGGTCCGATCGCGAGCATGAGGGAGAGCCCGATGGCAGAGTCATAGGAGTAGCGGCCGCCGACCCAGTCCCAGAACTCGAACATGTTCACGGTGTCGATTCCGAACTTGGCGACTTCTGCTTCGTTGGTCGACACCGCCACGAAGTGCTTGGCGATCGCCGCGTCGTCACCGAGTGCCGCCAGGGTCCACTGGCGCGCCGTACGGGCGTTGGTCATCGTCTCGAGCGTGGTGAACGTCTTGGAGGCGACGATGAAGAGCGTCTCGGCCGGATCAAGGTTTCGTGTTGCTTCCCAGAAGTCGGTTCCGTCGACGTTCGACACGAACCGAAACGTCATCGACCGATCGCTGAAGTCGCGGAGCGCCTCGTAGGCCATGCGAGGTCCGAGGTCGCTGCCGCCGATGCCGATGTTGATGACGTTGCGGATGCGCTGCCCGGTGTGCCCGGTCCATGCACCGGAGCGCACCCGTCGAGCGAAGTCGCCCATCCGATCGAGGACCTCGTGGACCTGGGGGACGACGTCCTGGCCGTCGACCGTGATCTGCTCTCCCCGCGGAGCTCGGAGCGCGACGTGGAGCACGGCCCGATGCTCGGTGATGTTGATCTTCTCGCCGGCGAACATGGCGTCGCGGAGCTGCTCGACGCCGGCCCGCCGAGCGAGCGCGACGAGCAGCCGGATCGTGTCGGCGGTCAGCCGGTTCTTCGAGTAGTCGAGGTACAGGTCGCCCGCCTCGAGGCACATGGACTCGCCTCGATCGGGCTGGGCCGCGAACAGGTCTCGGAGATGGGTGTCCCGGAGCTGCTCGTAGTGGTGGGCCAGCTCCTGCCATTCGGCGGTGTCGACGATCCGCGTCATCCAACGGCTCCTCTCGGCGCGCCGAGCCTACGGGTCTGATCGGACCGGCGCCCCGGGGCGGGGGCGACCCGACTGCCGGACCCGCGGCCGAGCACGCGACGGTTCGTCAGAGGAGGAACGTCGCGTCTCTCGCCCAGTGGACGAACACGCCCGGGACCACGCCGACGACGAGGACGAGGGCGGCGCAGGCGACCAGGACGAGCCCACTCCAGACGTCGACGCGCCGAGGCGTCTCGAGCGGTTTCGCTGAGCTGGTCTCCTCGCCGGGGGTGAGAACCGTGTACGCGATGCGCAGGTAGAAGTAGGCGGTGACGACCGCGGCGAGGACGCCGATGACGAGGAGCACGTACTGGTGGGCCTGCGCGGCCGCGCTGAACACCTCCAGCTTGGCGATGAACCCGCCGGTGAACGGAATGCCGGCCTGGGCGAGGACGAAGAAGATCAGCAAACCCCCGACGATCGGACGCTCGAGCGCGAGGCCCCGGTAGTCGTCGAGCGAGTGGCGGTCGTCCCCCCGTCGAGTGGCCACGGTCAGGACCGCGAAGGCGCCGACCGTCATGAAGGAGTACACGAACAGGTAGAGCAGCGCGGCCTCGCGGCCGCGTGAGGTCGCGGTCTGAAATCCGATCAGGATGTAGCCCGCGTGCGCGATCGACGAGTATGCGAGCATCCGTTTCACGTCTGTCTGCACCACGGCCGCCACGCTCCCCACGACAAGGGAGAGCACGGCGAGCGCGAAGACCGCAGGACGCCAGTCCGCGCGGTAGAGCGGGAACGCGACCCCAAAGACGCGCAGCAGGGCCGCGAAGCCAGCCGCCTTCGTCGCCGCCGACATGAACGCCGTGATTGGGGTCGGGGCACCCTGGTAGACGTCGGGTGTCCACATGTGGAACGGCACGGCTGCGACCTTGAAGCCGAGGCCGACCAGCAAGAAGGCGATCCCGGCCAGGAGCGTGCCCTGGTCGAGGAGGGTGTTGTGGGCCAAGAAGCTGGCGATGCCGGTCAGCGACGTGGTGCCCGTCGCGCCGTAGGTCAGGGCGACGCCGTAGAGGAAGATCGCCGAGGAGAACGCCCCGAGCACGAAGTACTTGATGCCCGCCTCTTGCGAGCTGAGGCGGCGCCGGTCGAAGGCGGCCAGCACGTAGAGCGGGATGGAGAGCACCTCGAGGGCGAGGAACACGACGATGAGGTCGTTGGCGGTGGTCATGGCGAGCATCCCGGCCGCGGAGAGCAGCACGAGCGCCAGGTACTCGGGTGCGTCCAGGCCCTCGCGGCGCAGATACGCGACGGACAGCAGGAGGGTCATCAGGGTGGCGCCGAGGACCACGACGCCGAGGAAGATCCCGAACAGATCGACGCGGACCATCCCGGCCACGGTGCTGATCGCGCGGTGATGGTCGACGACCTGCCAGAGCCGGTACTCGACTGCGCCCGCGGCGACAACGCCCGAGATCGCCACCACCACGCAGAGCGGCATCGTGATGGGACGCCGGCGCAGGACGGAGCGCAGCATCACCATCACGACGCCCGCGGCGGCGAGCGCGATCTCGGGCGAGATCGCGAGCCAGTTGATGGACGGGGTGGAGATCGGGGGGGTCACGGGCCACCCAATCCGAGTCGGATCGATTCGCTGGCCGTGACGCCCTTGGGCAGCGTGGTCTTGGAGTAGCCGGCGGGGCGTTTCTCGTGGAAGCCAGTCTTGAGCTCGACGTTGACGATCGTGCGCTTCACCGACGGCTCGATCCGGTCCAGCGCCGCTTTGGGGTAGAGGCCGAGGAAGAGGCTGAGCGCGAGCAGTGGGGCCACGACGATGACCTCGCGCAGGCTGACGTCGGGCATGCGAAGCGTGATGGCCGACGGTTTGCCCATGAACACGCGCTGGAAGGCCCAGAGCATGTAGACCGCGGCGAAGATCACGCCGATCGCGCCGGCGATGGCCCAGGGACGCCGCGACACGAAGGTTCCGACCAGCGAGAGGAACTCGCCGATGAACCCGGAGAAGCCGGGCAGGCCGATGCCCGCCACCATCGCGAGCATGAACATTGCGGTCAGCATCGGTGCCGATCGCCAGACGCCGCCGTATTCCGATATCTCGTAGGTATGGCGGCGCTCGTAGAGCATGCCGACGACGAGGAACAGCGCGCCGGTGGTCAACGGATGGCTCAGCATGGTGAAGACCGCGCCGTCGAGTCCGAGCACGGTGAGCGAGAAGATCCCGACGATCACGAAGCCCATGTGCGCGATGGACGAGTAGGCGATGACCCGTTTCAAGTTCTTCTGCATCGCGGCGACGACGGCTCCATAGAGGATGCCGATCACCCCGAGGGTCAGGAGCAGCGGGGCCAGGTTCACCGAGGCGTGCGGGAACAGCTCGAACGAGAAACGGAGGAACCCGTACGCGCCCATCTTGATGATCACGCCCGCCAACACGACCGAGCCCGCAGTCGGCGCCTCGGTGTGCGCGTCGGGAAGCCAGGTATGAAACGGCACCAGGGGAAGCTTGATCGCGAACGCGATCATGAACCCGAGGAAGAGCACGGTCTCGGTGGTCAGCGACAGGCCGTGATACGCCCAGGCGGCGAGCACGCGGTAGTCGAACGTCAAGACCCCAGTGGCCCCCTGATGCAGGAATCCGAGCACCAGGATGCACGCCAGCATGAGCGCCGAGCCCACCGCGGTATAGAGGAAGAACTTGAGCGCGGCGTACTGGCGTCGCTCGTGACCCCAGCCCTGGATCAGGAAGTACATCGGGACGAGGAGGATCTCCCAGAAGACGAAGAACATGATCAGGTCGAGCGAGAGGAAGATCCCGAGCAGCGAGAACTCGAGCAGCAAGAACCAGGCCGTGAACGCTTTGGGACGTTGGCTCGGGTAGCGCTGTGACGCGAGGAGCGAGAGCGGCATGAGGAGTGCGGTCGCCACAACCATGAACAGGCTGATGCCGTCGACGCCAACGATGTAGCGCGATCCGATTCCGGGGAGCCAGGGCTGGTTCTCGACGAACTGGAAGAAGATGTTCTTGGTCGAGAAGTCGGCCAGCAGCCAGCACGCCAGCCCGAGCGTCGCGATGGTGAACCCGTAGCCGACCGCCTTGATGATCTCGGGGCGACGGCTCGGCAACATGGTGACGACCACCGCGCCGATCAGTGGCGTGGCGATGATCGCGGTGAGGATCGGGAAGTCGGTCATGTCAGCGGCCGGCGTAGGCGAGGAGGAAGAGCAACAGGGCTGCCGCTCCGAGCGCGATCCCGATGGCGTACCGGCGTACGTAGCCGTCCTGGACGTGGCGTAGCCCCTGCGCGGCTTCCCGTACGAGGCGCGCGGTGCCGTTCACCGATCCGTCGATCACACCCTGATCGACGTCTCGATCGAGGAAGTCGGCGCCGCCCCGCACGGGACCGTCCACCGCGGCGGAGATCGCCTCGTCGTAGTGGTAGCCGTGCCCGACCGGGTCGGCGACAGCCCCGAGTCGGTCGCGCAGCGGGTCGGCGTCGGGGCTGGGCAGGCCCCGCCGGTACAGCACGACCGCGATCAGGATTCCGGCGGCGGCGAACACGAACGCGACCGCGGTCAGCTCGCCCGCGCCGGCGAACGTGTGCGGTGCTGGCTGGTGCACGTCGCGGAACACCGGCGCGAGCCAGGTCTCGAGGAACGAGACCCCGCGCAGCGGGAGGTCGAGGAGGCCACCAAAGACGGCCAGCACGGCCAGGACGCTGATCGGGACGACCATCTGCCACGGGCTCTCGTGCGGGTCGTGGCCGTGCAGCCGGGGCGGGCGCGGCGGCTCGCCGTACACGACGGTCGGGAGGAAGTCGGGGTCGTACCCGAGGAGGGCCTCCACGTCGGGCTCCTCGCCGTCGTCGTCGTCGGCGCCGCCGCGCACCGCGGCGCGAGCCGGGTCGGCCCGGAACCTCTCGTTGCCGTAGAAGGTGAGCAGCACGAGGCGGGTCATGTAGATGCCGGTCATCAACGCGGCGAGCAGTCCGATCACCCAGATCCCGTAGGAATGGTGCAGGTAGGCATCCGAGAGGTCGGCGTCTTTGGCCCAGAACCCCGAGAACGGCGGGATCCCGACGATGGCCACCGACGCCAGGACCATGCCGATCGCGGTGATTGGCAGGTACCGACGCAGCCGGCCCATCGTGCGCATGTCCTGGTTCTCCGCGTTGCCGTGGATGACCGACCCGGCGCCGAGGAACAAGCAGCCCTTGTAGAAGGCGTGCGCGAGGACCAGGAAGATCGCCGCGGTGTACGCCCCGGATCCAAGCGCCAAGAACATGAAGCCGAGCTGGCTGATCGTCGAGTAGGCCAGAACTCGCTTGATGTCGGGTTGCAGCACCGCGACCGTGCCCGCGATGAGCGCGGTCGCCGCGCCGACCCACGCCACCACGATCATCGCCGAGCCGCTGGTGGCGAAGAAGGGATGGGCCCGACAGATGAGGAACACGCCCGCGGTCACCATGGTCGCGGCGTGGATGAGCGCCGAAACGGGGGTCGGGCCTTCCATCGCGTCGGGGAGCCACGGGAAGAGTGGTATCTGGGCGCTCTTGCCGACGCAGGCGAGGAACAGCAACAAGGCGACGGCGGTGGCGATCCCGTTGGACGTGTGGGATGCCGCGTGTCCCGTCGCGACGTAGTCCAGCGTGCCGAACTTCGCGACGATCAAGAACATGGCGAGCAGGAAACCGAAGTCTCCGACTCGGTTGTAGATGAATGCCTTCTTGCCGCCGAGCGCCGCGGTGCTGCGCTCGAACCAGTAGGAGATCAGGAGGTAGGAGCACAGGCCCACGCCTTCCCAGCCGAGGAAGGTGAGGAGGTAGTTGTTGGCCAGCACGAGGAGCAGCATCGAGGCGGCGAACAGGTTGAAGTACGCGAAGAAACGGCCGAAGTTCGGGTCGCCGCGCATGTATCCGATGGCGTAGAGATGGATCAGCGCCCCGACGCCGGTCACCAGGAGGCACCAGGTGATCGAGAGCGGGTCGGCGAGGAAGCCGATGTGGACTCGGAGCTGGTCGGCGGGCAGCCAGGTGAACACGATGCTGACCTGACTCCGGCCCGCGGGCGCGAGCGCCAGCAGGGCGAAGAACTGGACCAGCGACCAGGCGAAGGCGAGGAACATCAGACCGGTCGCGAGCCACCCGGCGCGCGGGTCGCCGAGCCGTTTGCCGCACAGCATGAGGACCGCGGCACCGATCAGCGGCAGCAGCGGCACGATCCCCGCGTAGCTGAGCAAGTCGCGCGCGTTCACGCCGTCCCCCCGGTGTGCATGACGGTCAGCCCTCCAGGGTCCGCAGGTCGTCGGCTGTGGCGTCTCGCCGGCGGCGGAAGATCGCGACGATGATCCCGAGGCCGACCGCAACCTCGGCGGCCGCGACCACGAGCGTGAAGAACACGAGCACCTGACCTCCGACGTCGTTCAGCGCCTTCGCGAACGACACGAACGTCAGGTTGACTGCGTTGAGCATCAGCTCGACGCACATGAACATCACGATCACGTTGCGGCGCACGAGGAGCCCGACCGCGCCGATGCTGAAGAGGATGGCGGCGAGGATCAGGTAGAAGCTGGGCGTGATGGTGAAGGCGGCGATCACGAACCGCTCCGGGGAGCAGACTCGGATTCAGAATCGGGAGTCTGGGCGCTGCGGCGGGCGAGGACGACCGCGCCGATGACCGCGATGACGAGCAGCACCGCGGTGATCTCGAACGGCCAGAGGAAGGTCGTGAAGAGCACCCGCGCCACCCGCTGGATGTTGCTGCCGAACGCACCACCAGTGATGCCAACGCCGCGCGCGGTCTTGGCTCCGGTCGCCCACCGGTGGCCGGCGAGGAGCAGCACCTCGGCGAGCAGGATCGCTCCCAACGCGAGCGCGACTGGTCGCTGGAAGCGCAGCGGCTCCGCGAAGGGTTCGGTCTGGTCGACGCCGAGCAGCATGATCACGAAGAGGAACAGGACAACGATCGCGCCGGCGTAGACGATGATCTGCACCGCGGCGACAAGCTGCGCGTCTTGGAGGAGGAACAGCACTGCGACGCTGACCAGCGTGAGCACGAGGAACAGTGCCGAGTGCACAGGGTTGCGGGCGAGCACCACGCCCAAGGCGCCGCCGATCGTCAGCGCGCCAAAGATGAAAAACAAGACGACGGTCACGACACCCCACCCTGGTCTGGGGCGGGGAGGGCTCCTGGGTCTCCGCCCTGTCCCCGTTCGGGTTCGCGCACGCCGAACCCGAGCTCGCCGGACCACGCCACCCGGTTCTCATAGGCCGCGTTGCCTGACGATGACGTCGCCCGCATCCAGGCGCTCGTCTCGTCGTCCTCGCCGCCCAGCCAGAGCTCCCAGGGCTGGCGGCGAGCGCGGCCCTCGTCGTCGACGAGGAGTTCGTCCTTGGTGTAGATGGCGTCCTGGCGGCGGGCGAACGAGAACTCGAACAGCTTGGTCTCGGTGATGGCTTCGGTCGGGCACGCCTCGACGCACAGGTCGCAGTGGATGCAGCGGAGGTAGTTGATCTCGTACACGAAGCCGTAGCGCTCGCCGGGTGAGACCGGCGCGTCCGTGAGGTTGTCGGCACCGCGGACGTAGATGCACTGGGCGGGGCACACGCCGGCGCAGAGCTCGCAGCCGATGCACTTCTCCATGCCGTCCTCGTAGCGGTTCAACACGTGGCGACCGTGGAACCGGGGCGGCTTGGGACGCTTCTCCTGCGGGAACTTCTCGGTGACGCGCGGGCGAAAGACCTGCGTGATCGTGACCCGGAATCCCGACAGGCGGCCCATTAGCGGATGTCCTCCAGCTCGCGCTTCCCGGGCACGCACATCATGAGGAACCCGTATACGAGGAGCGCGGCCACCGCCGCGGCCGGCGTGACGATCCAGAGGTTCCAGTGCTGGTCTTGGCCGACCACGATGACACCGGTGACCATGGCCCAGAGGAACGCCGCCTCGATGAGGACCTTCCATCCCAGGTCCATCAGCAAGTCGTAGCGAAGGCGGGGCAGCGAGGCACGCAGCCACACCGTCGCGTACAGCACCACCCAGAGCTTGAGCAGGAACCAGAACACCGGGACGATCCACACGTTGACCCAGCCGCCCTGGTTGAGGAACCCGAGCTTCGGGCCGGAGGGTCCCCCGAGGAACAACGTCACCGCGATGGCGGACATCGTGATCATGTTCATGAACTCGGCGAGGTAGAAGATCGCGAAGCGGATCCCGCCGTACTCGATGTGGTAGCCGCCGGCGAGCTCCTCCTCGGCTTCCGAGAAATCAAACGGTGGATGGTTCGTCTCGGCGGTCGCCGCGATGAGAAAGATGACGAACGCGCCAATGGCGGGGAGCCACAGCCACTGGCTGACAAACGAGTGCCAGTTCTGCCAGGTCTGCTGGAGGACGATCCCCCGGGTCGAGAGGGTCCCGGTGTGGACGAGTACGCCGACGATCGAGAGGCCCATCGCCGCCTCGTAGCTGAGCACCTGGGCGGAGGCCCGCACCGAGCCGAGCAGCGGGTACTTCGACCCTGACGACCAGCCGGCGAGCATGACGCCGTAGACGCCGATCCCCGACATGGCCAGGAGCCACAGCACGCCGACCGGCGGGTCCGCCAGCTGCAGGAACGTGGTGTGGGTGCCCAGTCGGGCGATGCCCCCGAAGGGCACGATGGCGAAGGCGAGGAAGGCGGCCAGCGCTGACACGAAGGGTGCGAGCAGGTAGACGGGCCGGTCGGCCCGCGCGGGCGTGGAGTGCTCCTTGAAGAAGAGCTTGATCCCGTCGGCGAGCGTCTGGAGGATCCCGAATGGGCCGGCTTGGTCGGGCCCGATCCGGTTCTGCATGTCGGCGATGACCTTGCGCATGAACCAGATGTAGAGGAGGACCGAGACCAGCAGCAGCCCGAAGACGATGAGGGTTTTCACGATGACGAAGCCGATCACGGTCAGGTCGAGGCCGTGGTTGAAGAGCGGGTCCCCGCCCGGGAAGGGGTTCGCGAGCCGTGTCACGAGATCGTCTCGACCCGCAGCTCGGTGACGGGGCTGGTGAGATCGATGAGGTCCGGTGCGCCCGGCCCCGCCGCGTTGGCCACGATCCACGCCGTCCCGGGAGGCGTCTGGGCATCGGTGCGGACCGCGAGGTCGACGGACCCCCGCGCGGTGGTGATCCGCACTCGGTCTCCGTCGTGCACGCCGAGGCGGTCGCGGTCGCGGGCGTTGAGACCGAGCGTCGGTTCGTGCGTCAGGGATGCCAGCGCCGGCGTCGCGGCGACGATCGCGTCCGCCCCGTACAGCGCGTGGCCGGCCACGAGCCGGAGAGCGTACGCGTCGAGGGGCGGGACGCTCGGGGCATCCGGCGGGGCATCCCATCGGTGGAGCGGGACCGGCGGGGTCGGCGCGGGGACCGCCGCGCTGGGCGAGTCGGACGCTGACGTGCTCGGCGAGCGGTCGTCGTCCCCGACGACTTCGGGCACGGGCAGGATCGGCTCCCACGACGGCCCCGGTCCGGCGCCGGCGCGGCCGAAGGTGACCTCGTCGGCGTGGTCGGCGAGCGGCAGCACGACGCCGTCCCGGGCCCGGCGGAGCAGGGAGGCGTCGACCCCGGCGAAGGCGGGCGCGACGCGGGCGATCTCGTCTTGGACCTCGTCGACGGTCTCGAGGTCGAAGTCCGACCCGAGGCGCGCGGCGAGCTCGGCGGGGATCCGCCACGACTCGAGGGTGGAACCGTCGGGTGTCACGCGCCGCCCGAGGCGCACGACGCGGCCTTCGAGGTTCGTGGTGGTGGCGCTCTGCTCACCCCACACGGTGGGGGGCAGCACGACGGTCGCCCCGAACGCGGCGGTGTCCATGAAGGCAGACACCGCGATGACCGTGTCGGCCTGCTCGAGGGCGGCGCGGGCGAGGTTGCGGTCCGGGCATTCGGCGAGCGGGTCGCAGCCCACGAGGACCAGCGCCGCGATCTCGCCGGTCGCCGCGGCCCGCAGGATGCCGGCGGCGTCCCGACCGACTGCGTCGGGCACGGCACCCCACGCCTTGGTGAAGTGGTCGCGCCCCGCGTCGAGGCTCACCCGGCCGGGCAGGAAGCCGGGCGTGAGGCCAAGATCGAGTGCGCCGTGCACGTTGGGGTTCGCTAGCGCGGAGAGGAATCGGACCTGGGGGAGGCCCGTGAGCCGCGACGCCGCGTGCACGATCGCGTCGGGGTGCTCGGCCACAGAGGTCCGCCCGAGGATCACGACGACGGGGCCGTCCCGGCCGTCGGTGGCGTCCACGATCGCCTTTCCGACCTTCGTTCGGCCGGGCCGTCCGACGAGCGCGTCGGCCACCACGCCCGCCGCCGCGCCGGGATCGCCGGGCGCGTGTCGAAGCACTGCCGTGGCGTACGGCGTCAGACCGTGGTCACGGACCGCGACGTCGACGAGCGGGACGCCGAGGTCGTGGGCCGCCCGCCGGACCCTCAGATAGAGGACGGGGAGCTCCTCTTTGAGGTCGGGAGCCAGCAGCACGATCGCTTTGGCCCGATCCAGGTCGGGGATCGTGGCCCGCGGCATCCCGAGGACGACGTCGGCGGGAAGACCGTCGCCGAGCTGCGCGTCGACGTGGTCGGTTCCCAGCACCCCCTTCGCGAGGCGCGCCCAGAGATAGGCGTCTTCGTTCACCCCGCGGGACCCGCCGAGGACGGCGATCCCGTTCGGCCCGTGCGTGTCGAGCGTGTTCCGGATTGCGGCGGCGGCGGCATCGAGCGCGTCGGGCCACGACGATTCGACGAGCTCCCCGGCCCGACGGACCATCGGCTGGCGGAGGCGGGCGTCACTGTGCACCCAGTCGAGGCCGTAGCGGCCCTTGTCGCAGAGCCAGCCCTGGTTCACCGGCTCCGAGTCGACCCCGAGGAGGCGAACGAGTCGGTTCGAGGTGGATTCCAGCGACCCGCGGCACGCGACGGCGCAGGCCCCACACGACGTCTCGGTCGACGCCAGGTCCCAGGGGCGGGCGCGGAACCGGTAGGGGCGAGCGGTGAGCGCGCCGACCGGGCAGATCTGGACCGTGTTGCCCGAGAAGGAGGAGTGGAAGGGCTCGTCGAGGTAGGTGATGACTTCGGTGCTGCCGCCCCGCCCGCCGAAGTCGATGAGCGGGTCGCCGGCGACCTCGTCGGCGAAACGGGTGCACCGGCCGCATTGGATGCAGCGTTCCCGGTCGAGCATCACCAGGTCCGAGATCGGCACCGGCTTCTCGAAGTGCCGCTTTTCCTCGACGAAGCGGGACTCGCCGGGCCCGAACGCCAGCGTCTGGTCCTGCAGCGGGCACTCGCCGCCGCGGTCACAGACCGGGCAGTCAAGGGGATGATTGATGAGGAGGAACTCGAGGATGCCGTCTTGGGCCGTCGTGACCGCGTCGCTGGTCGTGTGAACCACCATCCCGTCGGCGACTGGCGTCGCGCAGGAGATCTGCAGCCCGCGCATGCCTTCGATCTCGACCAGGCACATCCGGCACATCCCGACCGGCTTGAGCCGCTCGTGCCAGCAGAACCGAGGGATGTAGGTGCCGTGATCCTGCGCCGCCTTGATCAGCAGCTCCCCGCGAGGGATCTGGGCGGCCCGTCCGTCGATGGTGACGGTCACCGTCTCGGGTCCTGGGGCGACGGGAATGGTGTAGCGATGCTCCGAAGGCCATTGCGACATGGGGACGGCGTTGGTCGTCATGCGGGGGTCACCGCCAACCCGGCGCGGCGTGTCTCGTCGGCGCGCATCCGTTCGATGATCTCGTCCCGGAACCATCGATTGAGGCTGACGACCGGGCTCATCGTGCTCGGGCCGAGGGCGCAGATCGTCGTCTGCGCGAACGGCGCGTTCAGCCCCGGCACGATGTTGTTCCCGAACGACAAGAGCAGGTCCAGGTCGTCGCTGCGGCCCTGCCCGTTCGCCATCCGGTAGAGGACCTTCGCGATCCAGCCCGAGCCCTCACGGCAGGGGGTGCATTTGCCGCAGGACTCGTGCTCGAAGAATTTGCCGAGCCGCCACGCGACTTGGAGCGGGTCGGTGGTGTCGTCGAACACCATGACCGCCCCGGAGCCGAGCATCGACTTCAGCTCACCCTGGACGTAGTCCATGTCGAGCGGGGCGTCGAGATGCTGGGGCATGAGCCAGGGTGACGACGCGCCGCCCGGGATGAAGAACTTCAAGGTGTGGCCGTCGCGCACGCCGCCGGCCAGGCCCTCGATGAGGTCCCGGAAGCTGGTCTTGGCGAGCTCCACTTCGTAGTTGCCGGGCCGCTCGACGTGGCCTGACACCGAGAAGATCCGCGTCCCCGTGGAGCGGTTCTCGCCCATCGCGTTGTACCACTTGGCGCCTCGCCGGATGATGTGCGGGACGGTCGAGATGGTCTCGACGTTGTTGACGATCGTCGGTGCCGCGTAGACCCCCTGGGCGGCCGGGAACGGCGGCTTGATCCGCGGCATGGCGCGTTCACCTTCGAGGCTCGACAGGAGCCCGGTCTCGTCTCCGGCGATGTAGCAGCCAGCGCCGCGATGCAGCACGAGGTCGAGGTCGAAGCCCGAGCCCAGGATGTTCTTGCCGAGGAAGCCGGCGTCGTAGGCGTCTCGGATCGCTTGCCCGAGCCGGTCCGCCGCAAGCGCAAACTCGCCGCGGACGTACACGAACGCCAGGTCGGTCCGGATCGCGAACGCGGCGACGACGATGCCTTCGATGAGCTGGTGTGGGTCGCGCTCGAGAAGCATGTGATCCTTGAAGGTGCACGGTTCGCCTTCGTCCGCGTTGACGCACAGATAGCGCGGGAAGACGTCCTTCGGGAGGAACGACCATTTCTGCCCGGTGCCGAATCCGGCCCCGCCCTTGCCGCGCAGGACGGAGTCCGAGACGGCTTGCACGACCGCGTCGGGCTCCATCGCGAACGCCTTGTCGAGCGTCTGGTACGCGTTGTTGTGCCGACGGGCGGCGTCGATGGTCCAGGAATCCTGCGGCCGAGCGCGGAGGAACTTCGTCACCATCAGTGTCTCGGTGGGGCCGCCCTTCCCGCTGGCGTCCGTCATCGCGGCACCTCCTGGCGCGCGGTCCCCGAGATCGTCCGCGCCGCAAGCCGGCCGTCGAGGTACTGCTCGATGACGTCGGCCGCGCCGTGCGCGTCGGCTGGACCGTGGAAGTCGTAGTTCACCTGGAACGCCGGCGCGTGGTCGCAGTGGGCGATGCACTCGACTTCCTCGACGGACACGTCCGAGCTTTCCTGGTAGCGCGATCGCAGCTGGTCGAAGAGGTCGAAGCCGCCGTTGACCATGCACGACAGGTTGGTGCACACGGACACGACGAGGGCGCCCGCCGGCTCACGCTTGAACATCGTGTAGAAGGAGCAGGTCCCGAGCACGAGCGCGGGGGTCAAGCCGAGCAGCTCCGCGATTTGCTCCATCGCCTCCGGGCTGACCCAGCCGTCGCGGTCCTGGGCCAGATGCAGGAGCGGAAGCACCGCCGACTTGGGGTACGGGTACCGGTCGATGATCTGCTGCGCGCGCCGCTGATCGGCGTCGGTGAGGCCCATCAGCGGTCCGCCTCACCCATGATGGGGTCGATGCTGGAGATGGTCGCGACGGCGTCCGAGATGAGCGCGCCGCTCGTCATGGGCTCGATGCCCTGGAGGTTGTAGAAGGACGGCCCGCGGATGTGGAGCCGCACCGGCTTCCCCGTCCCGTCGGCGACGAGGTAGCAGCCGATCTCCCCGCGGGGAGATTCGATGGCGACGTACGTCTCACCGGCCGGGACCCGGAATCCCTCGGTGAAGAGCTTGAAGTGGTGGATGAGCGCCTCCATCGACTCGTCGATGCGCGCCCGGGGCGGCGGGGTCACCTTGCGGTCCTGGACGCGGTAATCGCCGGCCGGGAGGCCGTCCGCGCACTGGCGGACGATGTTGACCGACTGGAGGATCTCGTTCAGGCGGATGTTGAACCGGTCGTAACAGTCGCCGTGTGATCCGTACACGACGTCGAAGTCGACGTCGTCGTAGGCGAGGTACGGCTGGGCTTTGCGAAGGTCCCACGGAAACCCGGTGGCTCGCAGGATGGGTCCGGTGATGCCTCGGGCGATCGCTTCCTCGGTCGTGATGGTGCCGATCCCGACCAGGCGTTCGAGGAAGATGGGGTTCTCGCTCAGCAGCGCCGAGTAGTCGCGGACGCCGCGTTCGACCAGGGTGCAGAGCTCGTCGAGGTCGGCGCGCCAGCCGTCCGGGAGGTCCGCCGCGACGCCGCCGGGACGAATGAAGTTGTGGTTCATGCGCAGCCCGGTGATGGTCTCGAGGAAGCGCAGGGTCAGTTCCCGCTCGCGCCATCCGTACACCATCATCGAGACGGCGCCGACGTCCATGCCGTTCGTGGCCTGGAACAGCAGGTGCGACGCCATGCGTTGGAGCTCGACGAGCATCATGCGGATCCATACCGCCCGGGGTGGAATCTCGAGGTCGAGGAGTCGCTCGACGGCCATCGAGAAGACGAGCTCGTTCGAGAGCGGCGCGAGGTAGTCCATGCGCGTCACGTTGGTGGCGCCTTGGACGTAGGTGAGCTCCTCGCCGGTCTTCTCCATCCCGGTGTGCAGGTAGCCGATCACGGGCTTCGAGCGCAGGATCGTCTCCCCGTCGAGCTCCAACATGACTCGCAGCACGCCGTGGGTCGACGGGTGCTGGGGACCCATGTTGATGATCATCGTTTCGTCGTTTTCGGGCCACGGGCCTCCCGAGACCACCTCGCTGCGCCGCGCGAGTGCCTGCGCGCCCTCGTCGGTCTGGTGCTCGAGGCGCTGTTCCTCTTGGTCGGAGGCGCGGGTTCGGTCGCTCATCGAGGCCCCGGATCTTCCTTGAACACGACGGGGATCCGCGCCGGCGCGTCGTCCTTGCGGAGGGGATACCCGACCCAGTCCTCGGGCATCAAGATGCGGGTGAGGTCGGGATGGCCGTCGAAGTCGATCCCGTACAGGTCGAAGATCTCACGCTCGGCGAAATTCAGGCCCGGGTAGAGATCGACGAGGCTGGCCAACGTTGGGGCGTCGTCGCTCAGCTCGCAGATCACGCGCAGGCGCCGGTTCCGTGGGTGCGACAGGAAGTTGGCCACGACCTCGAAGCGCTCGAGTGCGACGCCGGGGATGGTCGCACGCTCGACGTCGACGAGGTGATCCACGGCCGTCACGTCGACGCACTGCGTGAACCGCTCGTCGTCGCGCAGGTACCGGGCGACGTCGTGCCACGCATCGCGCTCCACGTACACGACCGGCTGGCCGTGTGAGTCGTGCGGGACGCTGGCGGGGAACCGGCCGACGACGGCGCGGGCCACGTCATCAGTCACGTCGCTCGCCGCGCTGGCGGCCTCGCCCGCGGCCGCGTCCTCTTGGTCCGTCGCCATGCCGCTCCGGGGCCTATCAGGCCGACTTCCGACGAACCGGGATGGGCTGCACGTGCGACGGCGTGCCGTCGCGCTGGTCGAGCTGGATGCCCGCGCCGGCGCCGGTCGCCTCCCGGCGGCGCAGCAGCTCACCCGTGCGGATCTGGTGGTGCAGCGTGAGGATGCCATGGAACAGCGTCTCGGGACCCGGCGGGCAGCCGGGGACGTAGACGTCCACGGGAACAACCTGGTCGACGCCTTGCACCAAGGCGTAGTTGTTGAACATGCCGCCGGTGCTGGCACACACTCCCATCGAGATGACCCACTTCGGCTCGACCATCTGGTCGTAGACCTGGCGCAGCACCGGGGCCATCTTCTGACTCAGCCGGCCGGCGACGATGATGAGGTCGGCCTGGCGGGGGCTGGCCCGCCAGACCTCCATGCCGTACCGGGCGAGGTCGTAGTGCGCGGCGCCGGTGGCCATCATCTCCATCGCGCAGCACGCGAGGCCGAACGTGGCCGGGAACACGGACCGCTCGCGCGCCCACTGCACGAGGTCTTCGAGCCGGGCGGTCAAAAAGTTGTGCGGGATCTGCTCGAGGCTCATGCGTTACGCAGCTTCTGCGTCGTGGGGTCGCGCCGGGTCGAGTCCGTCGCGCCCGGGCGTGCCGCTGGCCCGCAGCACCCTCCGGTCGGCGAGCCGCTCCCCCACCTGGCGCACCGGTCCCCAGGAGACCGCGCCGGTGGAGAGGAGGTACCCGAACGGGACCAGCAGAACCAGGAGGAACACGCCAACCGCGAGGAGCCCGTAGCCCGCCAGGGGCTTCAACACGGTCGTGAACGGGTACAAGAAGATGATCTCGACGTCGAGGACGATGAACGCGATCGCCACGATGTAGAAGCGCACCGGGAACCGCTCGGCGGGTTCGTTCTCGGGGACGATCCCGCACTCGTAGGGCGCCTCCTTCGCCGACGTCGGTCGGCGGCGGGGGCCGAGCAGCGCCGAGACCGAGAAGGACATCGCGACAAAGAGCAGCACGAGCACGACCATGGCGAGGATGGGCAAGTACTGGACCACAGTGTCCCCTCCCGGGTCGCGCTCGAGCGGGCTGGCGCGCGCAGGCTATCCGACCCCTCCACGCACCGGGGACGTGGGAGGCGGCGCGGCGGGGCGGGGGGCGCGGCCGCGGCGCGACGCCGCGGCTAGGGCTCCGGGCTGACCGCGACGAGCGCCGCCACGAGCCGGTACGCCGCCTCGGCGGGACCGAGCTCGTCGGGTCGCAGCAGGTTGGCCATGATCCGCAGCACCCACTCCATGAGCGAGCGGGACAAGAACCCGACCTGGGTGAGCTCGCGCATGACCGCCGGGTTGCCGATGGCGCGCACAAACGCTCGGGCGACCTTGAAGTAGAGGCCGTACTGCTCCTCGAGGCGCTGCGGGTAGCGCTGGAGGGCGAGGCCGTCGCCGCAGCGCAGGGCCTCGTCGATCGCGTCGGCGGCGAGCCGGCCCGTCTCGTACGCGACCGAAATGCCCTCCCCGTTGAAGGGGTTCACGGACCCGGCGGCGTCGCCGACCGTGCACCAGGTGGGGCCGACCTTGGGGAAGACGCTGAGCCCGGTGGGGAGCTTCCCGCCGGTGGGCGCGCCGCAGGCGGTGTCGGGGCCGATGCCCCATCGGGCCGGCGCGGTGTCGCAGAAGGCCTCCATGAGGCGGCTGGTGTTGACGTCCTTCCATCCTGCGAACGTCGAGAGCAGCCCGACCCCCACGTTCACCGTTCCGTCGCCGACGGGGAAGATCCATCCGTAGCCGGGGAGGTGGTTGCCGTGGCGGTCCCGGAGGTCGAGATGGCTCTCGATCCAGGGCTCGTCGTGGTAGCGGCTCTGGAAGTAGCCGCGCACGGCCATCCCGAGGGGGTAGCGGCGGTCCCGGGCGGTGCCCAGGGCCCGACCGAAGCGTGAGTTTGCCCCGTCGGCGACGACGACGTAGCGGGCCCGGACCGTCTCGTGGCCGCCGTCGGCCTCACCGGCCAGGACGGCCCCGGTTACCAGGCCGCCGTCGAGGACCGGCTCGAGCGCCTCGGTCCCGGTCCGCAGGGTGGCGCCGGCCTTGATGGCCCGGTCCGCGACGAGGGCGTCCAGGTCGCGGCGGCGCACCACATAGCCGTACGAGGGGAAGTCGGGATGTTCGGGCCAGGGCAGCTCGAGGGTGACGCCGTGGGCGATCGACCGGAGGCCTTCAAAGCGCAGGTGCGGGGCGAGGTCGTCGGCGAGGCCCAGATCCTCGAGTTGGCGCACCGCTCGAGGGGTCAGGGCGTCGCCGCAGGTCTTCTCGCGGGGGAACCGCTTGCGCTCCACGACCAGGACCCGGTGCCCGGCGAGGGCGAGCCAGGCCGCGGTGGCGGCCCCGGAGGGCCCGGCACCGACGACCAGCACGTCGTATCGGTCGTCGGTTCCCATCGCGGACCATCGTGCCATCGCCGCGACCTCGGGCGACCACCCAAGGCGCGTCCCGATATGCCGCTTCCACAGTTAGCGTGGTAGGAAACGCCTACGGGACAAGGGCCCTGAGGAGCTCCGGCTTCCAGAGGCTGACGGTCCCCCGAGGGAGGACACCGGCCGGCATGCCCAACCTGCTGCCCGACTGGCTGCCATGGATCCGGCCCGCTGGCCGGCTCCTCTGGGGCATCATCGCATTGAGCTTCGGCATGATGTTCGTCGTGGCGCTCCTGAAACGCCCGGTGGGGAAACGGCCGGTCCCCGACAAGGTCCTCTACTCCGCGTTCCCCGCGATTCTCGTCGTCGGGATCGTCGCCGCCCGGCTCCTGCCGAACGTGCAAACGGTCATGGTGTGGCTCACCGCGCTGGCACTGATCGGCCTCGGCGTGTTCATGGTCGCGACGAGCAAGGGCCGCGACCCCGAGGAGTCCGCAACCTGGGCCGAGTGCTTCGCCGGCGCGATCGGCGTGTTCGGCCTGTTCATCTTGGGTTTCGCCATCATCCCGAGCGAGTGGCTGAACTACGCCAACGCCTACCTGCTCTGGGGCGACACGACGAAGTTCGTGATCAAGAGCAGCGAAGCGATCTGGTTCCTCCCGATCCACTGGCCCACCAACTTCGATTACCCGTCGATGCGTGACACCGTCGCGGTCCTGATCTATGTCGTGATGCTGAGCGTCGACCTCAAGCTGTGGGTCATGTGGCAGCGACGCCACGAGGTCAAGAAAGCCCCCGCCGAAGGGGAGGCTGCCGCCCCCGCGCGGCGGTCGCGTTTCGGGCGCCCGGTCCGAGTTCAGGGTTAGGAGCGCCGCCGTGGCCCGTACCGATGCCAACCCGCCGATGCCCGACTTCGTGACCGACTATCAGCTCCAAGAGGTCGATCCCGCGTTCCTCACCCAGTCGGTGAAGCCGAAGCAGTTCCTCCACATCGACCAGTCGGAATGCATCCTCTGCGAGGGCTGCGTCGACATCTGCCCGTGGAAGTGCATCCACATGGTGTCGGTCGGCGCCATCGCCGAGGCGGTCGGCACGGAGCAGCCGGGCGAGGACCCCACCGATCACGTGGCGTTCATCGTCGACGAGGACGTCTGCACCCGGTGCGCATTGTGCGTCGACCGGTGCCCCACCGGCGTGATCATCCTCGGCAAACTGGGCGGCTCGATCGCGGCCGGCGACACGCACACCCGGACGGCCCGCCACGGTTACGCGTACGGGGTGCGGTTCTAGGGCGCCCCGGGGCGCCCGCGACACTGTAGGAACCAGCGAGGAGACGAGGGTCGTGGCGAACGGCAACGGCACCAACGGGAACGGGAACGGTCGTCAGCGGGTCTCGGCCGCGGTGGAGCGGGTCGACGACAAGATGCGCGGGTCGCAGGCTTGGAACTCGATCTTCCGGCCCGGGTCGGTGTACCGGCGCGGCTACACGGACAGTCCCCGCAACCGGTCCTACGTGATCATGAACAACGTGCTGTACCACCTCCACCCGGTGAAGGTGAAGCGGCACGCGGTGAAGGTCTCCTACACGTTGTGCCTCGGTGGGATCTCCTTCTTCTTGTTCATGCTGCTGACCGTCACCGGCATCTTCTTGATGTTCTTCTACCAACCGGCCACCGCGTCGTCGTGGAACGACATCAAGACCCTCGAGACCGCGGTCACCTTCGGGTCCCTGGTGCGCAACATGCACCGATGGGCCGCCCACCTGATGGTCCTCTCGGTGTTCTTGCATATGTGTCGCGTCTTCTACCACGGCGCGTACAAGGCTCCCCGGGAGTTCAACTGGGTGATCGGCGTGATCCTGCTGACCCTGACCCTGCTGCTGTCCTTCACCGGCTACTTGCTGCCGTGGGACCAGCTCGCACTCTGGGCGGTCACCGTCGGCACGAACATGATGGGGTACACGCCGGTGTTCGGGAGCAGCATCAAGTACGTGCTGCTCGGCTCACAGCAGATCGGCGATCAGACCCTGCTGCGATGGTACGTGTTGCACGTGTTGTTACTACCGTTCGTGATCGTCATCTTCATGGCAGTCCATTTCTGGCGCGTCCGTAAGGACGGCGGGATCTCGGGTCCCCTGTAGGTCGAGGGAGGAGCACACCGTGGCCGACGTTCCCGATCACCTACTGCAGCGGTCCCGCGAACGCCGCAAGGCGCTCGGCCTCCCCGTCGAGGGGGAGGAGGGCGCTGAGGCGCCCGCGGGGGAGACCCCGGCTCCCGCCGAGGGCGAGGCGACAACTGGCGCGGTCGGCCCGGCCGCGGGCGGTGGCGAGGCGACCGGCGGCGGCGAGGATGTCGAGACCCCGGGTGGGGGCAAGATCCCGGCCCACCTGCTCGAGCGCTCGAAGAAGCGCCGGGCCACGGTCGGCGGGGAGGGCGCGGCGACGCCCGCCGCGGCGGGTGCGGCCACTGCGGTGGCGGCACCGTTGGCGCCGACCGCGACTGGACCCGGGGGGCACACCCAGCGGCTCCTCACGGTCGTCAAGTCCGGCTCGATTCAGCAGACCCGCGCCGAGGCGCAAGACAAGGTGCACACCTGGCCGCATCTGCTCGTCACCGAGTTCGCGGCGGTGCTCATCGTCCTCGCCGCGTTGACGATCTTCTCGGCGGTCGTCAAGGCGCCACTGCTCGGGCTCGCCGACCTCAACAAGACCCCGAACCCGTCGAAGGCACCGTGGTACTTCCTGGGCCTCCAGGAACTCCTCACGATGTTCCACCCGATGGTCGCGGGCGTCACGATCCCCGGGGTCGGGTTGGGCCTGCTGGCTACCGCACCGTTCGTCGACAAGAACCCGTCCCACAAGCCGAAGGACCGGAAGTTCGCCGTCGCGATCTTCACGGTCTTCGTCATGTTGTGGTCGATCCTGGTCATCATCGGCTCGTTCTTCCGCGGCGAGGGCTTCAACTTCGTCTTCCCGTGGAACAACGGCATCTTCTTCGACTTGTAGGAAAGGAGAACCCGTGGCAGTCATCATCATCGGCGTTCTCATCCTCCTCGGTCTCGCCGCGCTGTTCGTCGTCGGTTCGGCTCGGCGCCGGGCCTCGACGGGTTCGCTCAGCCGCGAGACCGTCCACGCCGACGCCTCTGAGCCCCTGGTGGGCGTGGGCGCGACGGTGAGCGAGACCACGGACCAGGCCGCCGAGGGCGGAGAGGACCCCCGCGCCCGGGCCGATGCGTCTCGGCGCGCGATCGAGAGTGGGAGCTCGGTGCCCGTCCCCGCCGGGAAGCGGGGCGTCACCCGGTACGAGCCCATCGACGAGGAAGAGCTGGGCATCACGCGCCGGCAGTTCTTCAACCGGGGGATCTTGACCGGGATGATGCTGGCCGTCGGTGGGTTCGGCGCCGCGGCGCTGGGCTTCTTGTGGCCGGGCGCCTCGAGCGCAGGCGGTTTCGGCTCGAAGATCAACATCGGCGCCGTCGCCGACATCCAGACCGCGATCGCCAAGCAGATGCCGTACTACAACGCCACCGCGAAGGTGTACATCAACCCGTACCCGAAGGCGGACGTGAAGAAGGCCGCGAAGATCTACTCGCCACTCATCCTGGCTGGCATGCAGATGGGCTACGTGGCCCTGTACCAGCGCTGCGTGCACCTGGGCTGTCGGGTGCCGTGGTGCCAGACCTCCCAGTGGTTCGAGTGCCCCTGCCACGGCTCGAAGTACAACCGGGTCGGGGAGAAGCGGGGCGGTCCCGCCCCTCGGGGCCTCGACCGGTTCCCGTTTTCGATCTCGGGCGGCTCGATGGTCGTCGACACCGGGGTGATCATCCTGGGCCCGCCGATCGGCACCGACACCACCGGTCAGGCCGCGGAGGGCGCGCTGTGCGTCTGAGTTCGAGCGACGGGCGGGCATCCGCCACCCGATCGGAAGGATCAATTCGGCCGTGAGTTTCGAGACCGCGATCGTTCTGCTCAACGTCGTTGTCGGGGTGGTGATCCTCTCCTTCATCTTGTTCCGCGTCGTGAACTTGCGCCGCAACCCCGAGGTGCGTCCGCCCATGAACGTCGCGCCGGGGATGCCCGACGAGACCCTCGAGGGGCGCAAGCTCGAGCGGGTCCTGGGCTGGGCCTTGTTGTTCACGATCATCCTGGCCGTCGCGCTGCCGGTGTACTTCTTGTTCGAGCCGAACCGTGAGGCCACCGCGAGCCAGACGTTCCTGCAGCAGTCGATCCATCGGGGCGCGACGCTGTTCGCGAACACCCAGAGCAAGTCCTACGACGCGACGACGTCGCTGCTGTGCGCCAACTGCCACGGGGTGCACGGCGAGGGCGGCTCGACGCCGTACACGCTGCAACCCGAAGCGGACATCTGCCAGATCAAGAAGAACCAGAGCAACCCGAACCTCCCCGAGTGCCTCCCTCAGCAGGTCATCTGGCAGGCCCCGGCGCTGAACACCGCGCTGTTGCGGTACAGCTCCGACGAGTTGGCGCAGATCATCACGTACGGGCGGCCGGGGACGCCGATGCCGTCGTGGGGGGTGGCGAGTGGCAAGGGGGTCCTGGGCGACCAGAGCATCCAAGACATCGTGAACTTCATCCAGAGCATCCAGATCTCGCCCAAGCAGGCCCAGCAAGAGTCGAACCAGGCGGTCGTCCAGTTCAAGCAGCAGGCCGTGGAGTTCGTCACCTCGACCCAGGGGAGCCTGACCACCGCCGAGCAGACCCTCGCCCAGGATCAGGCCAAGAACGCCAGCGCGGCCACGATCAGCGCGGACCAGACGAGCATCTCCCAGCTCCAGGCGGAGCTGTCGTCGGCCCAGGCCAACAACACCCAGGTGCAGGGCCTCAGCGAAGGCGCGTTGTTGTTCCGAGTGAACTGCGCCCGCTGCCATACCAAGAACTGGTCGTTCGAGGACCCGACGAAGTTGGGCCAGCCGGGGCCGGCGCCCCAGGGCAGCGGGGCGTTCGGTCCGCCGCTCACCGACGGGTCCACCCTCTTGCAGTTCCCGGGCAACACGGGCCGCACGGAGCAGATCCAGTGGGTCACCGTTGGGGTGCCCGCCAACATGCCGTACGGCACTCGGGGGATCTCGTCGGGGCGCATGCCACACTTCGGCAACCTGCTCTCGGCCCAGCAGATCGCCGCGATCGTCGACTACGAGCGCAGCCTGTAGCCAGGAGCGGACCCGTGCCTTTCATCCTCGCCCAAGTCTCCACGACTCCGCCGCCGCCTCACGGCATCTGGTACCCGACGATCCTCGGGATCCTCGTCGTGGTCGCGGCCCTCGCCCTGTTCTGCGGGTCGATCTACGTGTTGTTGGCCACGAACCTCGGTGCCCGCCTCGGGTTCCTCTTGGCCTACACCGGGGTGGCCGGGTTCATGGTGCTCCTCACCTTGCTGTGGCTGACGACCGCGTCGCCGCTGAACACCTTGAAGGGCACCATCCCGATCTGGAAGGTCGATGCGGTCGGACCGAACCTGAACAGCAAGTCGTTGCCTGCTGAAGTCCGCAACATCGCCAAGGACGGCCATCCCATGTCGACGGCGCAACAGCAGGCGGTGAAGGCCGCCGCCGACGCCCGGCTCGTCACGGCCCAGCCGGTCGCGAGCATCCCGTTGCCTCCCGACGAGAACAAGTTCGCCCAGTTCCCGGCGGTCACGGACTACATGGAGACCACCTACCGCCAGGTGGGTGGCAGCAACCCGCGTCTGCTGTCCTGGCAGTTCAGCCACCAGCCGCTCTATGCGGTCGTCGGCTACTGCGCGGTGGCCGCGGACAACCTGCCGTTCGGGTTGCCTCCCCCCACGCCGACCTGCGACACCGTGAACCCCAAGTCCGGCTTCGTGGTGCTCGGGTACGTCTACGGCTCGCTGCGGATCCCGCCGCTGGTGGCGTTCCTCAGCGCGAGCATCCTGTTCGGGCTCGGGCTGCTCGGCCTGCACTGGCGGGAGAAGGACGAGCGGGCCCTCGAGAAGGCGAAGGCGACGACGGAGTCGCTCGAGACGCGGACCCCCGAGCCGGTGGGTTCGTGAGGAGGATGAGCATGCGATCGCTTCGAACCGGGGCCGTGGGCCTCGTCGCGCTGGGTGCCCTGCTGGTGCTCGCCGCCCCGGCGGGGGCGCAGCAGCTCATCGACGCCGGCGGCGGGGCCGGCAACGGGTCGGGCGGGGTGGCATTCGTCGCGTTCGCCCTCATGGTGTTCGCGATCGGGTTCGCGCTGTTCTTCATGGATCGGGTGCGGCGCCGGTCGAACGACGACGAGCGGCGCTAGTCGGCTCCCACCACCTCTTGGGCTGCTTCACCGGCGGCCTGCACGGTGCGCTCGATGTCGGCTTCCCGGTGGGCGAGGCTCGTGAACCACGTCTCGAACGGGCTCGGCGGGAGGAACACCCCCCGGGCCAGCATGGCCTGGAAGAACCGGGCGTAGCGCTTGGCGTCGGCAGCCTGGGCGCCGGCGTAGTCGACGACGGGCTCGGCGGCAAAGAACAACCCGCTCAGCGTCCACACCCGGGGCACCTGCGCGGCGAGGCCGGTGGAGGTCACCGCGTCGGTGATACCGCGCCCGAGGAGCTCGACGCGGGCTTCGAGCTCGTCGTAGGCGCCGGCGTCGAGGAGCTCGAGGCAGGCGAGCCCGGCCGCGGTGGCGAGCGGGTTCCCGGCGAGGGTGCCGGCCTGGTAGACGGGCCCGACGGGCGCGAGCTCGTCGAGGAGCGCGGCGGGTCCGCCGAGCGCGGCGAGGGGCAGGCCGCCGCCGAGGACCTTGCCGAAGAGGCTCAGGTCGGGGGTCACCCCGACCCGTCCTTGGGCGCCGGCGACCCCGACCCGAAAGCCGGTGATGACTTCGTCGAAGACGAGGAGCGCGTCGGCGTGGTCGCAGCGGCGCCGCAGCCCGGCGAGGAAGCCGGGTCGGGGAGCGACCAGGCCCATGTTGGCGGCGACCGGCTCGACGAGCACCGCGGCCAGCTCGGCGCCGTGCGCGGCAAAGGCGGCGTCGAGAGCGGCCTCGTCGTTGAAGGGGACGACGACGGTGTCGGCGATCGCGCCGGGGGTGACGCCCGCCGAGCCGGGGAGGCCGAGGGTGGCGACGCCGCTGCCGGCGGCGACGAGGAGCGCGTCGAGGTGGCCGTGGTAGCAGCCGGCGAACTTCAGGATCTTGGGGCGTCCGGTCACGCCGCGCACGAGGCGGACCGCGGTCATGGCCGCCTCGGTGCCGGACGAGACGAGCCGGAGCTTCTCGACCGACGGCACCCGCGCCGCGACGGACTCGGCGAGGGCGACCTCGCCGGGGGTCGGCGCGCCGTAGGAGGTGCCGGCGGCGGCGGCCCGCTGCACGGCTTCGACGATCGCGGGGTGGGCGTGTCCGAGGATCGATGCCCCCCACGACTGCACGTAGTCGAGGTAGCGGACCCCGTCGGTGTCGACGAGGAACGGGCCCTCGCCGCGGGCGACGAAGAACGGGTCGCCTCCGACGCTGGCGAAGGACCGGACGGGCGAGTTCACCCCGCCGGGGATGCGGGCCTGGGCCCGGGCGAGGAGTCCCTCGCTCACTGGAGCCGTTCGGCCACTCGGCGCGCCGCGTAGGTGAGGATGAAGTCGGCGCCGGCGCGCTTGATCGCGGTGAGGTGCTCGTCGAGCACCGCGTCGCCGTCGAGCCACCCGTTGGCGGCGGCGGCTTCGACCATGGCGTATTCGCCGCTCACGTGGTAGGCGCCGAGCGGCGCGTCGGTCGCGTCGCGCACCGCGGCCACCACGTCGAGGTAGGCGAGGGCGGGTTTGACCATCACCAGGTCGGCGCCTTCGGCGAGGTCGAGCGCGACTTCGCTGAGCGCTTCTCGCCTGTTGGGTGGGTCCATCTGGTACGAGCGGCGGTCGCCGAAGTCGGGGGCGCACTCGGCGGCGTCGCGGAACGGGCCGTAGAGCGCCGACGCGTACTTGGCGGCGTAGGCGAGGATGGGGGTGTCGGCGTATCCGGCGCTGTCGAGCGCGGCGCGGATCGCGCCGACCTGGCCGTCCATCATCCCGGAGGGGGCGACGACGTCGGCGCCGGCCTGGGCCTGGCTGACCGCGACCGACCCGTAGCGTTCGAGGGTGGCGTCGTTGTCGACGCTGCCGTCGGGGCGCAGCACGCCGCAGTGGCCGTGGTCGGTGTACTCGTCGAGGCAGGTGTCGGCGATGAGGACGACCTGGTCGCCGACCTCGTCGCGCAGCGCCCCGAGGGCGCGTTGGACGATCCCGGCGGCGGCGTCGGCTCCGGTGCCTCGGGCGTCCTTGTGGGTCGGGACGCCGAAGAGCACCACGCCGGGAACGCCGAGGTCGGCGAGCGCCCGGCCCTCCTTGCGCACGCTCTCGAGGGTGTGCTGCACGACGCCGGGCATCGAGGCGACCGGCTCGGGCTCCGCGAGGCCCTCCTTGACGAAGAGCGGCGCGACGAGGTCCTCGACGCCGACCCGGGTCTGGGCGACGAGGCGGCGCAGCGCGGCGCTGCGGCGCAGCCGGCGGGGCCGCTGGTCGGGGAAGGACACGCCGCGATGCTACGACGGGGGGCGTGGCGTGGCGCCGCCGGGTGGGCGACCGGCGGCCAGGGTGTCGCGCAACGCGGCGACGAGCCCGTCGATGGTGTGCTCGGTGGCCTCGGCGTCGACCCGCAGGCCTCGGTCGCGGGCGGTCGCGGAGGTGACCGGGCCGATGGACACGACGAGCGGCTGGTGGGCCAGCGGGCCCACCAGGTCACAGAAGTTCGTGACGGTCGACGAGGACGTGAACGTGATCGCGTCGACGGCGCCGGCTCGTACCCGGGTCACCGCGTCCGGATCCGGAGCGGCGGGCACGGTCCGGTAGAGGGTGAGCACGTCCACGGTGTACCCGCGGGTGCGGAGGCCGTCGACGAGGACGTCGCGTGCCTGCTCGGCTCGGGCGAGGAGGACCCGTTCGCCGCTCGCGGCGGGCGGGAACGCCTCGACGAGCGCTTCGGCGACGAACCGCTCGGGGATCAGGTCGGCGCGTACGCCCCGCTCGGCGAGCGCGGCGGCGGTGCCGGGCCCGATGGCGGCGACGCGACAGCCGGCGAGGGCCCGGGCATCGAGCCCTCGCGGGGCGAGACCCTGGTCGAAGAACGCGGCGACGCCGTTGACGGAGGTGAGCACGATCCAGGCAACGTCGTCGAGGCGGGGCAGCTCGACGGGTCGTGCCTCCACGACGATGGTGGGCAGCTCGAGGACCGTCGCGCCGAGCGTCTCGAGTTGGCCCCGCAGCCCGCTGGCTTGCTCGCGGGCCCGGGTGACCACCACCGAGACGCCGAACAGGGGGCGGTGCTCGAACCAGGCCAGGTCGAGGCCGGCGACCGCGCCGACCACGATCGCGGCGGGGGCGGCGATGGGCTGGGCGCCGATGGTGGCCAGGGTCGCCCGGACGGTGCGCTGGTCGGGTCGGGTACCGCGTTGGACGGCCGCGACGGGCGTGTCGGGCGGCAGCCCGCCGGCTTGGAGGCGCGCGGCGATGATGGCGACCCGCGCTGCGCCCATGAGGATGACGAGCGTCCCGCCGGCTCGGGCTAGCTGCTCCCAGTCGACGTCGGCGTGGCCTTTGGCGGGGTCCTCGTGGCCGGTGACGATCGTGACGTGGGTGGCGAGCCCCCGATGCGTGACGGGGATCCCGGCGTAGGCGGCGGCGGCGATCGCGCTGGTGATCCCGGGCACCACTTCGAAGGGCACCCCCGCCGCGGCGAGCGCCTCGGCTTCCTCGCCGCCGCGGCCGAACACGAACGGGTCGCCGCCTTTGAGGCGCACGACCGTCCGCCCGGCGGCGCCGTGCTCGACGAGGAGCGCGTTGATCTCGCCTTGGCTGGCCTCGACCGCGCCGGGGGCCTTCCCGACCGAGCATCGGCGGGCGTCGGGCGGGGCGAGGGCCAAGAGCTCGTCGGCGGCGAGCCGGTCGTAGACCACGACGTCGGCGTGGGCGAGCAGCTCGGCGGCGCGGCGGGTCAACAGGCCGGGGTCGCCGGGTCCGGCGCCGACGAGGTAGACGGTCACCGCCCGCGCCTCACGGCGCGTCCCCGAGCACGGCGCGCCCGCCGCGGTCGTCGAGGAGGACCCGTGCGGCCTCGCGCCCGGCTCGGACCGGGTCGGGGTCGCGGGTGGTGGTGCGCAGCACGACGCGCCCGTCGAGGGACGCGATGAGCGCGGTGAGCGTCACCCCGGACGGCTCGACGGTCGCGAGCGCGCCGACCGGCACGTCGCAGCCGCCGCCCAGCTCGGCGAGGAAGGCCCGTTCGGCGTCGACCGCGCGGCGGGCGTCGCGATCCTCGACGCCGGACAGGGCGGCGATCGTGGCCTCGTCGTCGGCTCGGCACTCGACGGCGAGCGCACCCTGGGCGACCTGGGGCAACAGCTCGCTCGGGTCGAGGCGATGCACGCGGTCGTCGGCGAGGTGCAGCCGGTCGAGGGCCGCGGCGGCGATCACCACCGCGTCGAACTCCTCGGCTCGTCGGAGGCGGGTCGGGACGTTGCCGCGCAGCTCGGCGAAGGTCAGGTCGGGGCGGCGGTGCGCGAGCTGGGCCCGGCGCCGCACGGACCCGGTCGCGACGCGGGCTCCGGTCGGGAGCGTCTCGAGGGAGGCGCCGACCAGCGCGTCGCGGGGATCGGCCCGTTCGGGGACGCAGGCGAGCACGAGTCCGGGCAGCTCCCCGGAGGGAAGGTCTTTCGCGGAGTGCACCGCGAGGTCGGCGTCGCCGGCCAGGACGGCTTCTTGGACCTCTTTGACGAAGACGCCGCGACCTCCGAGGGTGTGGATCGGGGCTTGGGCGTCGCGGTCGCCGGTGGTCGTGACGATGACGAGCTCCCCGACGCCGCCGAGGAGGGCGAGGACCCGGTCGGCCTGCCAGCGGGCGAGCACGCTGCCGCGCGTCGCCACCCGCAGCGGCCGGGTCACTCCGGCTCGTCGAGCGCGAACAGATCGGCGAGCGCGTCGGCGAGCACCTCGCCTTGGTCCGAGCCGGCTGCGTCTTTGACCCGCACGGTGGGCTCGTGGAGGAGCTTGTTGACCACCGCCCGGGTTGTCGCTTCGAGCAGCTCGCGGGCTTCGGGGTCGAGGGCGGCGAGGCGGCCGGAGCGCCGCTCGAGCTCGCCCGCCTGGATGGCGTCGGCGCGGGCTCGCAGTGCGGCGACGAGCGGGGCGACCTCGCGGGCGGAGTGCTCGAGACGGAACCGGTCGAGCTCGTCGGTGATGATGACCCGGACCTTGCCGACCTCGGCTCGGCGCTGCTGGAGTGACTGCTCGCCGAGGGCTCGGAGCGCTTCGATGTCGAGGAGGGTGACGCCGAACACCTGGCCGACGCCCGGGTCGACGTCGCGGGGAACGGCGACGTCGACGACGAGCAGCGCCCGTCCACCGCGCCGCTCCATGACGACCTCGATGTCGCTGCGTTCGATGAGGACCCCCGGCGCCCCGGTCGAGGCGAGGAGCACGTCGGCGGTGACGAGCTCGTCGGGGATCTCGTCGAGGGAGATGGCTCGCCCCTCCACCCGCCGGGCGAGCTCCCGGGCCCGGGAGCGGGATCGGTTGGCGACCACGACCTCGCCGACGCCGGCGCCGGCCAGGGCGACCGCCATGCCTTCCCCGACGCCGCCCGCACCCAGCACGAGGACGCGACGGCCCGACAGGGAACCGAGTCGCTCGGCGGCCAGCGCGACCGCGGCGGAGGAGACCGACACGACGTGGCGGGCGATGCCGGTCTCGTGGCGGGCGCGTTTGCCGACGTGGACGGCGTGGCGGAACGTCCGCGAGAGCATCGGGCCGGCGGTGCCTTCCTGCTCGGCGGCCCGCCACGCTTCGCGGACCTGGCCCAGCACCTCACCTTCGCCGATGATCATCGAGTCCAAGCCGGCGGCGACGCCGAACAGGTGCGCCACCGCGGCGTCGTCGTGGTACGTGTAGAGGCTCTCGGCGAGCGTGTCGGGGTCGACGCCGGCCAGCTCGGCGAGGAAGTGGCGGGCGTCGTCGACGCTGGGATGGAAGCGGGTCGCGCGGGCGTAGATCTCGGTGCGGTTGCAGGTGGACAGCAGGACGACCTCCGCGAGGTGTTCGCGGTCGGCGAGCGTGTGGAGGGCCTTCGGGAGCCCCGCGGGCGGGACCGTCATCCGCTCGAGGAGCCCAACCTCGGCGGTGCGGTGGTTCAGTCCGATGACGGCGAGAGACACGCCCGGAGCAGCTCCTTCGCTTGGTCCACGCGCCCGGCGCGGATGAGGTCGAGCATGCCGGAATCGAGGGCCCGTTTCCAATCGA
>Ga0182024_10002165_pt1 | contig 49326 bp, 39 predicted proteins | sample P32metaG_FD_120480 | JGI IMG/M metagenome (GOLD analysis project Ga0182024, IMG submission 120480) | Permafrost microbial communities from Stordalen Mire, Sweden - P3-2 metaG (Illumina Assembly) | ecosystem: Environmental > Terrestrial > Soil > Wetlands > Permafrost | place: Sweden: Stordalen...
CAATCGCAGGCCCGGAGGCGAGCCCCTCGACGCAGTCGCCGTGAAAGCGGCAGATCCCCGGCCACAGATCACCCGGCGAGCGTGCGATGCGCACATGGCCCAGTTCAGAGTGGTTACAACCGAACACAGGCTTGCCGCCAACCACGAGGCCGACACCGACCCCAGTACCGACCGTGATATACGCGAAGTCAGCAAGTTCGCGCGCGCCCCCCCAACGGCCCTCGGCGAGGGCGGCGCTGTTGACGTCGGTATTGAATCCAACGGGCACGCCATGAACACGGCCGAGGCGACCGACGATGTCGACGCCTCCCCACCCGGGCTTTACAGTAGAAGTGATGTGACCGAAGCTTCGGGAGCCGGCACGCAATTCAAGCGGGCCAAACGAGGCAAGCCCAATCGCGCTAAACGGACCGTAAGTCTCCTGCCAGTTGCGAAGCACGTCTGCAATCTGCCGCAGCGTCTCACCCGGATCAGTAGCCGTGGGGACAGCAGTCTGAGCGAGGATGTCTTCGGGACCCGTGCCTATCAGGCACACGCACTTCGTCCCGCCCAGCTCTACGCCACACAGCAGTGGTCGCGATCCGGTCATCGAACGGCGGCCTCGGCCATTTTCATTACATCCATCAGCGGATCATAGCTCTCCGGCTCTCGCTGGCGCTCGTGATCCGTTGGTATTACGCTTTATAACAGGCCTCATCGCACCTTTCTCTGCAGGCAAGCGGTATGAAACTTGTAACCACAATTTGCGCAATGGCCCTGTCCATGTGCGTGGTGCCGATTGCGGCGAGCGACGATGATCCCGAAGCGGCGGCGGCATCGGCTGCCGTAGCTTGGCTCGCGCTCGTTGATGCCGGCAGCTACGCTGAGAGCTGGAATGCTGCTGCGACGCGGTTCCGTCAGGCCGTTGCGCAGGAGCAGTGGCAGTCGAGCGCCGCTCGCACTCGCGCGCCCCTCGGAGCGCTGAAGTCGCGCGAACTTCAGTCCGCGACCTTTAAGCATACTTTGGGGGGCGCTCCCGACGGCGAGTATGTCGTCGTCCGGTTTGCCGCGTCGTTCGCGAATAAGGCGGCGGCCATCGAGACGGTCACGCCGATGAAGGACGACGACGGTACCTGGCGAGTCGCCGGCTATTACATCAAGTAGGAATGCTCGGCCGTGTGGTCCTGCGACGGATCGCCGTGATTACCAAATCCTCACACCGCACCGCACCGCACCGAGCGCTTAATGTCCGGAACCGTTTTCGCTGCGCTGTTGTTCGCGGCACTTATGAGCGCAACTTGGAATGCTATCGTTAAAGGCGGCTCGAATAAGTATCTGCACGCGGTTCTAGTCGCCAATGGTGCGGCTATTATCGCGGCCATCCTTCTGCCCTTCCTGAGGCAGCCCGCTCCGCAAGCGTGGCTCTACATCGCAGCTTCGGCGCTACTGCAGGCCGTTTACTACAAATTGCTGGCCGCCGCCTTCCGCACAGCTGATATGAGCCACGCATATCCCATGATGCGCGGGACCGCGCCTCTGCTGGTTTCCCTCGTCAGCGGTCCGTTGATCGGCGAAGCGCTGTCGCTCGGAAAATGGATCGGCGTCACCATGATCTGCACCGGCGTCATGGGCCTTGCTTGGGAGGTGCGTTACCGCACGAGCGCGAACAGCGCCGTCGTGCGGTACGCGTTGCTGAATGCTGTCATCATTGCTGCCTATACGGTGGTCGATGGCATCGGTGTGCGCCTGTCCGGCGCAGCATCCGGCTATCTGATGTGGAACCTACTCCTGACGGCGCTCATCCTTTCAATCTGGACGATGCTGACTCGTCGCAGGGAGCTTTTTTCCTACGCCGGGGGGCGTCTGCGTGTTGCGCTCGTTGGCGGGCTGGCGACGACGACGTCCTATGGAATTGTCTTATGGGCGATGACACAGGCGCCGATCGCGGCAGTCGCGGCGCTGCGCGAGACTTCGATGATCTTTGTACTTGCCATAGCAGTCGTCGTCTTCAAGGAGCGAGCGGGTTTGCGCCGCTATGCGGCGACAGCTCTTATCGCCTGCGGCGCGGTTGTGATCCGGCTTTGGTAAGGATGAAAGTGCCGCCGCGTCGTCGCTGCTCAGGGGCCACACGATTGAGCCTGAGGATTTGGAGAGCGCCGTTACAGCCGTCGGCAGATTAGGGCGATGCGAAGGCGATCACTAGCAGTTCTGCAACTTCACCCGTCGCCCGACCGATAGACCACGAGTGCCCGCGCCCGTGGATCAGCAAGGTGTCATTGACATTTAGCCTGAACGGATGAGCGTACGATGCGGCCGGGATATATGGCCCAAGCGGGCGACACTCGATTGCGCCATGCAATACGAAGAGCACTTGCAGCTTACCCGAGGGGACTCCCACGCTTTGCTCGGCGCTGATATCAAGCCGAGTCACCCTGTCAATCGTGCCAGGATCGTGCACCATGAGGCTAAGATCCGTACACGGCCCGTCGAGAAGTTCGCAGCTCGCTTCGGCCGCGCCCGCGAAGATGGCATGCTCGCCGCGAGCGCAGAGTGTCTTCGCGCCTGCGCCTGCGACATGCAAGCGGAAGCCGCGGCCATCAACGAGTGCGACGCAGCGCGCGTAACCGGTGTAGGAAGAAAAGGGTCCGCTCACCTGCAAAGATGCGAGGCTCAGGCGCCAGGCGAAGCTCTCGCCCTGTGCCGGCTCGCGCGCGATCTCGCGCGTGATGCCCGCACCATTTCGCCACGGCATGGGGGTGTAGGCTTCACGTGGAAAATAGCGAGCGTGCTCGATCATATCAATCAGGTTAATTCGGGCGTCGACGCTGCGTGCCCACGGGGAAGGCCACTCGCTCCATGCTCGATCCGGATGGTAACAATATCGAGCTCCAAGGGCCGCCCACTATTCGACGCAGCGCCACCGTACCCGCGTTCGCTAAGTCGCGTTGCTGAAAAGTGTCAGTTTCCTGGTGGTGCAACCGAGTCAGCATGTGATCTGAAATTCTATTCAGATGAATGCATTTGCATCAGTATCATTTGCATAAGGACAGTAAACCCGCTCGAGGCGCCAATCGATGTACACGCTATATATAGCCAACAAGAACTATTCGTCCTGGTCGCTGCGCGCCTGGGGGCTGTTGCGCGAGCTTGAGTTGCCTTTTAAGGAGCAGCTCATGCCTTTTGGAGAGCAATCCAGCTGGCGCGGCTATGACAAGATCTCATCGAGCGGCAAGGTCCCATGCCTCGTCGATGGTGAATATGCGGTGTGGGATTCTCTGGCTATTGCCGAATATCTCGGCGAGCGACATCGCACGGTGTGGCCTGCGGATTCGATGGCGCGCGCCTGGGCGCGCAGTGCGGCGGCCGAGATGCATTCCGGATTCAACGAACTGCGCAGCTCTTGCACGATGAACTGCGGCGTGCGGGTCCGACTCAAAAACATGCCGAGCGCACTCGAGCGGGATATTGCCCGAATCGGCGCGCTGTGGAATGACGGTCTGCTCCGGTTCGGCGGCCCGTTCCTCGCCGGCAGGGCATACACGGCCGTTGACGCGTTTTTTGCTCCGGTCGTGTTTCGGATCCAGACTTATGGGCTCGATCTCGATTCTGTCAGCGCGTCGTACGCCACGCGTCTGCTGGAGCTCGCCTCGATGCGCGAGTGGTATGCCAGCGCGCTCGGGGAGAAGTGGCGAGATCCTCCCCACGAGGTCGAAGTGATGCAGCTGGGTACGATTCTGCAAGAGCTGCGGGAGAAATAACGGGACCGGTGCGTCAAGTTCTCCAGCCGCAAGTCGGCGCCCAAATGACCCGGGCGGGCAAGGGTGCAGCGCGGCGGAACGTATCCGATGCCCACCGCCGTGCGTTCGTGCACGAGCCGAAGTCGTCGTCAAGAGCGTACCGCCGCGCCCGCGTTTTGACGGACGCCGGGGAACTTCCGGGCCCTCATTACTGCCAAATTTCACTGCGGGGGCATTCTAATCCTTGATTAATGAATCGCCGCCTGCATATGGCGGATGGGATCGAACACTCAGGAACAGTCATGCTCACGAACATTCGCACATATCTGCTGGTTTTCTTTGCGCTGGCATGCGCTGCACCGGTGCTCGCGGCCAGCGACCCGACGATAGCCCAGGTGTACGAGGCTGCTCGCACCGGTCATTTGGATCAGGCGCAGCAGATGATGAGCCAAGTGCTGCGGGATCATCCCCAGAGTGCCAAGGCGCACTACGTCGCGGCTGAGATCTACGCCCGGGGAGGCGACTCGCCGCGCGCCCGGCAGGAGCTTGACACCGCGCAGACGCTCGCGCCCGGGCTTCCGTTTGCAAGGCCCGAGTCGGTCGAGGCGCTGCAGGGACAGTTGGCGCAAGAGCAATCGGTGCAAAGAGTCCCGCGCTATTCGCAGGTCCGCTCACCGTTTCCGCTCAGGACAATGCTCCTGGTGCTGGGCGGTATTTGTATTCTTTGGTTGATCATGCGTCGGCGGACCCCACCCGGTGGCCTCTATTCGCAGTATCCGAGCACGGTGCCGACTGCCGGCGGTGGACCGATGAGTTACGGCGGCCCCGGCATTGCTCCGGGTATGGGCTCCGGAATCGCGGGCGGTCTTGCAAGTGGATTGGCTGTCGGAGCGGGGGTGGTCGCCGGAGAGGAGCTCGCTCATCATTTCCTCGACGGCAATCGACACGAACCTCGGGTGCCGCCGCCTGGGAGCGATGCACCTGGCGTGCCGGACAACAGCGGCATGGGTGGGTCTGATTTCGGCGTATCGGATGCGAGCTCGTGGGACGACGGTTCGGGATCGATCGGCGGCGATGTGGGCGGTGCCGACGACTGGACATGAAGTGCCGCGCGCCGCAGCGTCCCAACATCGGTTGTTCTATTCCCTGTTGCAATAACGCGAGGGCCGCGTGAGCGATGACCGTGCGCGCTCTGATCTTCGATGTCGACGGTACGCTTGCTGACACTGAGCGTGACGGTCACCGCGTGGCGTTCAATGCGGCATTCGCCGAGTCTGGTCTTGACTGGTCTTGGGATGAGGCAACGTACGGCGACGCGGTCGACCACGACTAAAATTTCTCGTCAAATCGCCAGAAGTGGGACCAGCGGGAGTCCGTTGACGCGGGTTTCAATCATCATCTCGTGAAACCGGTGGACATGCGCGAGCTTGAGATCGCGCTCGATTCGAGCGGGGCGCAGGCCTCGATCCAGTAGCCTTTTGTAGCTGTGCGCATTCGCGCAGGAGCCGCGCAAGCGCCGGGGCGAGCGTTCACTCGCCTCCTACGGCCGCCAGCGTCTCGGGACTGAGCGCGAGGAGCGCAAAGCTTGCAAGCCAATGCGCTCCCATGTAATCGACTGCAAGGTAGGGCAGGCTTGCTGCGAGATGTCGACGGGCAGCCGCGAGCGCGCCCGCCCGGATGGGGTGTTCTGGCGAAAAGCCGCTTGCGATCGACCGCCAGCACCATGCACGACTCAGATTGAGCCCGTCCAGATGCGCAATCTTGCCATCAGCTCGGTCGGTGACAACGGCGGGCGTGAACAGCGTTCCGGGCTCCCCATCGGCGAGCGCAGGCAGAAAGCGCGTGAACCAGCCGACGAACTCTTCAGGGACCATGACGCGGCGCATGCACTCCGCTTCCATCAGCGCAGGCGAGAGGAAATCATCTCCGCCGGGCTCCCATGCCTGGCAGCTGGCATCCGCCCGGAACCAGTCCATCGCCCGGGCGCGAATGAGTTCGGCAAGCGCGCGATCATCGTGTTCGCTTGCGTATTCGAGCGCCAGCGTCAGCGCAAACGCAGTGTTGAAATGTGTGCCGGTGCGGATGGGATAGGTGAGCTTCGGCAGGTGAGCGCGGAAGCGATGCGCGAAAATCTGCGCAAGTGGAGCGATCGCGTCGTCCCAGCGGGCCGTCTCACCACCCCCGGATCGTAGCTCTGCGGCCAGCATCAGGAGCCACGCCCAGCCATACGGCCGCTCGAACATGCCGCTATGCGGGCGCTCAAGATAAGCGCACTCGCCCGCAAGTTTTTCCTGCGTCAGCTGCGTATCAAATAGAGCGTCGATATAGGACCGCTCCGGCAGTGCCGGAAAGCTGCGGCGCAGACGGGCAAGCAACCAATAGCTGTGCACACAGCTGTGCCAGTCGAGACTCCCGTAGAACACCGGATGCAGCGCGCGCGGCGATTGGACGTCAGCGGGTCCGCTCACCACGTGATCGAGCTTGTTGGGGTATTCTCGCGTGACATGCCCGAGCGCGATCTGCGCCAGCTGCCGGGCAAGTTCAGCGTTGAGCACGAATGAGTCCATTGCCTTAGCGCCTGAAGACGAAGATCGCCATGAGCGCGGTGTTGGCGGCGAGCAGCAGCACCGCGGAGGGGATCTGCGCTTTGATCACTCCATTGCGATCGGGAAGCTCGAGCAAGGCAGCCGGCACGATGTTGAAGTTCGCAGCCATGGGCGTCATCAGCGTTCCACAGAAGCCGCTCAACATGCCGAGCGCAGACATGATGACGGGGTCACCGCCAAAGCGGCCGACGATGAGCGGCAAGCCGATCCCCGCGGTCATCACCGGAAAAGCTGCGAAGGCGTTGCCCATGATGACCGTGAAAACAGCCATGCCAAGCGTATAGGTGACGACGGCGATCGACCCGTTCGTCATGGGGATCGCCTGCGTCACGAGCTGACCGATCACCCGTCCGACGCCGGCGGCCGCAAACAGTGCTCCTAGCGAGGCCAGTGTTTGCGGCAGCACGGCCGCCCAGCCGACCGCCTCCATGAGGCGGCGGCCTTCGCGCAAGGGCGCAAGGAGCGGGACACGCAGGAGCGCGCATCCCAGCGCGAGCGCAATGAGCACTGCAAGCGCCAGCGCAACGAGAGTCGTATGCGCAGGATCAAGCAGGGCGGCGTTGCCGATGTGGAGCTCCTTCGCAAAAACGGTTCCGAGAAGTACGACCACGGGAATCGCCAGAGCCGGTACGAACAGGCGATTGCCGTTCCTTTGTGCGGCATCGCGGCGTTCTGCAATCGGCGCAGCAGCGTCCGCTGACGCAAGTCCACTCGCCGCGAGCACCACCAACACCATGAGGATCATGCCGTTGACTAAATCCGGCAGATGTGACCCAGCGAGGAAGGAGAGCGCATAGGCGCCCCAGAAAGCCGCGCTGCGCCAGCGACGCGGGCTACTGCGATCGAGCGCGCGGCCGATCGCAAACACCGCGAACATAACCCCCGTCAGGATGTATACGTGCTCGAGCGTAATCATCGCGCGGCAGCCCGCGCCCGTCTGAGCCGGCGGTCAAGAAGCAGGAGCCTGGCACCGTGAATGAAAAAGGCGAGTATGGCCGTCGGTATTGCCCACAACGCAAGGTCGAGCGGTGCGACCACGTAACCGCTTTGTTGCAGAAAGCCCTTCATCAACAGGACCGATCCGATGGCGATGAACACATCCTCGCCGAAGAAGAGCCCGATGTTGTCGGTCGCGGCGGCATAGGCACGGATTTCCATGCGGATGGATGCGGCGATCGGGCCGTGCCGCTCTTCGGCGGCCTCGGCCATCGGCGCGATCAGCGGGCGGATCATCTGTGCCTGGCCGAAGAGCGCATTCAATCCGAGGGCGGAGGTGATCTGGCGGAGGAGGAGATAAGCTAAGAGCACGCGCGCCGTCGTGATGGCACGCAGGGTCGTGATCAGTGTCTGCACTCGTTCGCGCAGACCCGCGCGCTCGAGAAGTCCGATCACCGGCAGCACCAGCCAGACGATGCCCACGTAGCGGTTCTCGACGAATGCCCGGCCGAATGTTTCGATGACGCCCGTTAGGCTCGACCCGCCGGCAATGCCGGTTACGACGCCGGCGACGCCAACGACGACGAGAGGATTCAGGCGGAAGGCGAATCCGAGAATGACGATTGCGATGCCGGATAAAACGAGCATTGCGGGGGCCGCTACATTGCCGCTGCGGCGCGAGCTGTCGGGCGCGCCGCGGTCGCGCAGCGCAGTTGCTCCGGTGTGATAAGGCCCTGCACCATGTAAGTTTAGCTTATCGATACTTTAGCGGTGCATCGGGGGAGGGCAGATGGGGTGGCAGTTCTGGATCGACCGCGGCGGCACGTTTACCGACATCGTGGCGGTCGCCCCGGAAGGCGCGATCAAGACGCTGAAACTCTTGAGCGAGCATCCGGAACGCTACCAGGACGCCGCGGTCGCCGGAATCAAAAGCATTCTCGGCGTCGAGCTGCGGGAACGCATCCCCGCCGGAGCCGTCGATGTCATTAAAATGGGGACGACGGTTGCGACCAACGCGCTCCTGGAGCGCAAGGGCGCGCGCACGCTGCTGGTCGTGAATCGCGGCTTCGCGGATCTGCTCAAAATCGGCACGCAGGCGCGGCCGCGGCTCTTCGATCTCGATATTCACTTGCCGACACCGCTTTACGAGCTCGTGTTCGAGAGCGCCGGTCGCGTGACAGCGCAAGGGATCGAGATCGAGCCGGAGGATGCCGCGGCGGCACATGCGGCCTTCACACGCGCCCGCAACGACGGCATGCAATCCTGTGCAATCGCGCTCATCCACGCGTGGCAGTTTCCCGAGCAAGAGCGGGAACTTGCAGCCTTGGCGCGCGCCGCGGGATTCGAGCGCATATCGGTGAGCCACGAAGTCAGTCCTCTCTTGGGTCTCGTGCCGCGCGGCGCGACCACTGTCGTCGACGCCTATCTTTCACCCGTGCTACGCCGCTATATCGAGCAGCTAGCCGTGGAGGTGGCGGGTACGCCGCTACTCTTTATGCAGTCAAACGGGGGCCTGGTGGATGCTGCGGCTTTCCAGGGCAAGGACGCGCTACTGTCCGGCCCGGCGGGCGGCATCGTCGGCGCTGTGCGCACGGCCACGCAGGCCGGAGTCACTCACATCATCGGGTTCGATATGGGCGGCACGTCGACTGACGTCGCGCTGCATGCCGGCGTGTTCGAGCGCACCTTCGACGGCCAGGTTGCAGGGGTGCGCGTGCGCGCGCCGATGATGGCGATCCACAGCGTGGCTGCCGGCGGCGGCTCAATTCTCCGCTTCGACGGTGCGCGCTTTCGCGTCGGCCCCGAAAGCGCGGGCGCCGATCCGGGGCCTGCCTGCTACCGGCGGGGAGGTCCTTTGACCGTCACCGATGCCAATGTGTGTGTGGGCAAGATTCAGCCGCGCCACTTCCCCTCGATCTTCGGTCCGGATGGCGACATGCCGATCGACGATGGCATCGTGCGCGAGCGATTTGCGGCGCTCGCCGCACAAGTGCAGTCCGATAGCGGCATGGTGCTGGATTCGCGCGCGACCGCCTCGGGCTTTTTGCGCGTTGCGGTGTCCCACATGGCAAATGCGATCAAGCGGGTGTCGCTCGAGAAAGGTCACGACGTCGCAGACTTCGCACTCCAATGCTTCGGCGGCGCGGGTGGCCAACACGCCTGTCTCGTGGCCGAAGAGCTCGGCATGCGCACCGTATTGATCCATCCGCTGGCAGGAGTGCTGTCCGCGTATGGGATGGGGCTCGCCGATCAGAGTGTGCAGCGCGAGCGCGCCATCGAGCGCGCATTCAACTCGGGAGTGATGCCGCATATTGCCGGCACTGCGGCACAACTTGCGACGGACGCGCGTGAGGCGCTCGTCTCGCAAGGCGTGGAGGACCGGCAGATCGAGACGCACTGCCAAGTGCATCTCCAATATGCGGGCGCCGATTCTGCGCTGCCGGTGCCGCTGGCCTCTCTTGAGGAGATGCAGGCGGCGTTCACGGCAGCCCACCGGCTGCGCTTCGGTTTTGCCACACCGGAGCGTGCGATCTGGGTGGCGCTCGTTGCCGTCGAAGTCACGGCGGTGAGCCGGCGGGCGCGAGACACCGAGCGGCCGCTCCGGGTGAGCGGTGAAGCGCGACCGATTGACGAGATCGAGCTGTGGACCCGCGGTCGTGCGTACCGTGCGCCCGTATTTGATCGCAGCTCGCTGTGTCCCGCAGACAAGATCACCGGACCGGCGTTGATCATCGAGACCATCGCCACCACCGTGATCGAGCCCGGCTGGACCGCCGAGGTGAATAAGTTCGGCCACCTTGTGTTGCAGCGCGCGGGCGTTCACGCGGAGCGCGGCAAGGTCAACCCTTATCCCGCCGACCCGGTGCTCCTCGAGTTGTTCAACAACCTTTTCATGAACGTCGCCGAGCAGATGGGGGCGGTGCTGCAGAACACCTCCACCAGCGTCAACATGCGTGAGCGGCTCGACTTCTCCTGCGCGATTTTCGATCGCCGCGGACAGCTCATTGCGAATGCGCCGCACGTGCCGGTCCATCTCGGGGCGATGGGGGAGAGCGTGCAGACCGTGATACGCAGTCGGCGCGCCACCTTGCGACCGGGAGATGCGGTCGTGTTGAACAACCCTTTCAACGGGGGAACGCATCTGCCGGATCTAACGGTCGTGACACCGGTGTTCGACAATGCGGGCCGTGAAATTCTGTTCTTTGTGGGTAATCGTGGGCATCACGCCGATATCGGCGGTCTGACGCCGGGTTCGACGCCTCCGAACTCGACGCGGCTCGTCGAGGAGGGCGTCGTGATCGATGATTTCCTGCTCATCGAAGGCGGCACCTTTCACGAGGCACAGTTTCGCAACCTGCTGACGGGCGCGCAGTATCCGGCACGTAGTCCGGACACAAACATCGCCGACATCAAGGCGCAGGTCGCCGCCAACACCTGCGGAGTGCGCGAGCTGCACAAGGTTGTCACCCGCTACGGCCCTGAGGTCGTCGCGGCGTACATGGCGCACGTCATGCAGAACGGTGAGGAGAGCGTCCGTAGTGCAATCGAACATCTCAAGGATGGCTCTTTCGACTATGTGATGGACGACGGATCGCCGTTACGGGTCGCCGTGCGCGTCGATCGGCACTCGCGCGCAGCGACCATTGATTTCACCGGCACCGGGCCGCAGCGTGCCGGAAACTTCAATGCGCCCCCCGCGGTCGTACGCGCAGTGGTGCTCTATGCATTTCGCTGCCTTGTGGGGCGCGATATCCCGCTCAATGATGGCTGTCTGCGTCCGCTTACGATCGTGCTGCCCGCTGGGACATTTCTGTCGCCCGTCCCCGGCAGCGCGGTGGTTGCCGGCAATACTGAGGTGAGCCAAGCGGTGTGCAACGCGCTATTAGGCGCCCTGGGAGTGTGCGCATCGTCTCAGGCGACAATGAATAACCTTCTGTTTGGCGATGAGCACCAGCAGTACTACGAAACCATCTGCGGCGGCGCGGGTGCGGGGCCGGGCTTCGATGGAGCCTCCGCCGTTCATACTCACATGACCAACACGCGCATCACCGATCCGGAAGTGCTCGAGCTGCGCTATCCCGTGCGTGTCGAGAGCTTCGCCATCCGCACAGGTTCGGGCGGACTCGGCGCCACGCGCGGCGGGGATGGAGTCGTGCGCAGAATCCGCTTCAATGCGCCCATGACCGCGGTGATTGTCTCCTCGAGACGCACCGTGGCGCCGCATGGCTTGGCGGGCGGCGGAAGCGGCGCGCTCGGCCGGCAGTGGCTGGAGCACGCCGATGGATCGATTGAGCTTCTCGCCGGTGTTGACCAAAGAGACCTGCATGCCGGCGATCAACTCGTGGTGGAAACACCTGGCGGCGGCGGCTTCGGAGTGCCAAAGAGCGCTGCTGACGGATCCGATCCTGATCAAATGGCTGTCGGACCGCGTCGCTTCGGCTGAGGTCGCCTTTGGGGTCCGCACCACGCGGCTGCTAAGATCGGCTTCCAACGAAAGGTCATAGATGTCGCGATTGATAGCATCCAAGCTCCTCGCCTGCGCGCTGCTGTCAGGCGTCTTATGCCAGGCCGCAGGCGCGGCGGACGTCGACGCATGCACGCGCTTTAAGTGGGACGTATCGCGCGAGTTGGCGGTGATGAAGCAGATCCCGCAGGCGATTACGGCGGCGATAAGGCCGGGAGCTGATGTGCCGCAGCTCAATGCCGGTACCCTCTATTCTTTGAAGCTCGCCGATCAGGCTGGGGTGACGTTTGTCGCGGGGCCGGCCAAAGCGAGCGTTGTTCCAGGCGCACACGCAGGCCTCGTGGGATTCGCTGTTAAGACAGCGGGCCGATACCGCGTCTCTATTACCAGCGGCCATTGGGTCGATGTCGTGGACGGTGTGCAGCTCGTGCCGTCCGTTGATTTTGAGGGACACGTCGGCTGCGAGCGGCCGCGCAAGATCGTCGAGTTCGACCTGCCGGCACAGCGCACATTGACGCTGCAGTTCAGCGGCTCAAGCGACTCTGAAGTCATCATGGCCATTACGGCGGTCGGCACTGCGTGATTACCACGTACTCATGACGGGCGTCGGTTCGAATATGACCCGACGGTCACGATCATCACCGCTGCACCGAGCAGAAGAGTGGCAGAGATAATGAGCGTTTCTCGGATACCCGCGAGAAATGCGCTTCCCTTGCCGACTAGCGAGCCGAAGAGGGCCACGCCAAGGACGCTGCCGGTTTGCCGGGTGGAATTGAGAACGCCGGCGGCGATGCCCGAATGAGCCTTCTCGACGCTACCCAGCAGAGTTGATGTGAGCGGTGGAACGAGCAATCCCAAGCCTGCGCCCATCGCCAAGAGCTGGGCGCAGATCGCCCAATAGCTTGTATCACGCTCGAGGCCGAGGAGCCCCAAGCAGCCGACGGCTGTAATTGCCGCGCCGGCTGCGATCGTGACGGGAGGACCCAAGTGCTCAGCGGCGCGCGCGGCCAGTAGATTGGCCGGCAGCACTGCGCCCATCATCGGCAGAAATGCCATCCCTGTGGCAAATGGGGACAGGCCGTTCACCTGCTGGAAGTACAGGCTGAGCACAAAGATGAGGCCGTAGAAAGCCATGTTCACGAGCAAACCCACAATCGATGTCAGTGTGAAGAGCCTTTTTTTGAAAAGAACAAGTGGCAGCATGGGCTGGCGCGCGCGCCGTTCCTGAAGCACGAAGGGCACTGCCAAAATCGCGAACCCGGCGAAGCACGCTAGAACCCATGGATTCATCCAGCCGAGAACGCCAGCTTCGATAGTTGCACCGGCAAGACAACCGAGGGCGGCGATCGCCGCCAGCTGTCCTGCGAGATCAAGCTCGCGATCGGGTGATTGCACCGTTTCGCTGGCGTAGCGCCACGTCAGCCACAGTCCCGCGAGACCGATCGGTAGATTGACGAGAAAAATGCTGCGCCAGCCCACGAGGGTGACGAGGACGCCGCCGGCTAATGGGCCAGCCGTGAGAGCCAAGCTCGCTCCGGCCGCCCAAATCCCAACCGCCCGGCCGCGCTCCTTTTCATCAGGATAGGCATGATTGAGGAGGGCGAGAGAGCTTGGGACCAGCATTGCAGCTCCGACGCCCTGCACCAGCCGCGCTGCAATCAAAACGGCGACGGTGGGCGCAAGCGCACAGGCCAACGACGCTGCCGTAAAGATAGCGAAGCCCGCCATGAAGATGAGCTTCGCGCCGATTCGATCACCCACAGCTCCAGCCGTCAAAATCAACGCTGCGAAGGCAATCGTGTAGGCGCTGACAATCCACTGAAGTTCCGACACGCCGCCGCCCAAGGACGTGCTGATGCTGTTGAGAGCTGTATTTACAATGGTGACGTCGAGTTGCACCACGAAACCCAAGGCTCAAGCTGGCGAGCGTCAGGGACCGCGCGAGCGTTGCGCGCCCTGAGTGGCGGGCTTTCGCGGCGCGCTTCACTCAACGCGTACGCATGGCGTGATGTAGGGACCCAGCCATTTCGACCCATTGCAAACGTATGACGGTTGCCAATTGACGCTCGTCGTGAGAATGCTTTCAATTCTTAGGGACGTTCGAAGACGTACCGCTTGTCGACTTCAATCCGCGACGATGCGATCGATCACGGCCTTGAGTGCCTCCGGCTCAGCCGGCTTCACGAGGTGATCCCGAAATCCGGCGGCCATCGCCTTGCGCCGATCGGCCTCCTGCCCCCAGCCGGTGAGCGCGACCAGATGCGCCTGCTTTCCCCAGGGCCTTTCCTGAATTTGCCGCGCAGTCTCATAGCCATCGAGCAACGGCATGCCGATATCGAGCAGCACGAGCTGCGGGGCGAAAGCATCGCCAGTCGCGAGCGCCTCGACTCCGTCATGCACCGCACGCACCTCGTGGCCTTCCAGACTGAGCAGCATTTCAAGGGTGTGCGCCGCATCGCGATTATCGTCTACAACCAAGATGCGCAGTCGTCGGGCCGGTGCGGGCGGCGCAGCGGCACCGTGTGCCGCGTCAGGCCCTGCTTTGGACTCATCGCGCGGCAGGCGCACGATGAATTCGCTGCCGCGTCCCCGCCCTGCGCTCGCAGCCGCGACGGTCCCGCCGTGCAGCTCGACAATGCGCTTGACGAGAGTCAAGCCAATGCCAAGGCCGTCGTGGGTCTCGTCTTCCGCACGGTCGACCTGTCCATAAAGGTCAAATACCCGTTCAAACATGTCAGGAGGAATGCCGACTCCTTGGTCGATCACGCGAACGATGATCTGGTCCTCGTCGGCACTTGCCGCTATACGAATAGGTGTCCCGGCGGAGGAGTACTTCGAGGCATTGTGGAGCAAGTTGGCAAAGGCGTGTCCCAGATGGGCGGCATCAGCCGAGAGATATAGGTCCTTGGAGGTGAATTCGATCTGCAATTTATGTTGTTTGCCCTCGAGCTGGGGCCGCGCATAGGCGAGGGCGAGCTGTACGACATCGCTCAAGGATGTGCGCTCCTTGCACAGTTCAAACCTGCCCTGCGCCATTCGCGACATATCGAGCAGGTCATCGATGAGGCGCGTGAGGTGCTTTAACTGCCGCTCGATGATCATGCGGGCCGCGGACGTTGTCGCGCCATCGCCATCGTCCTGCACGATCTGCATGATCTGCAGAGCATTGCGGATTGGCGCCAGCGGATTGCGCAGCTCATGGGCCAGAATTGCGAAAAAGTCATCCTTCGGCTGATCCCCGTGCGCATCTTGCCCCGCCTGATGACTGACAGCGCTCTGCCGAAAGATCACGACACTGCCGGACAGCGTGGTATCGGCCATGCGAATGGGTGCGGCACTCTCATCGATTCGCACGCGAGTGCCGTCCGCGCGCAGCAATACGCATGGACTCGTGTGCCGAGCGCCGTTCGCGGCATTCAGGATCCGCGCCAAGGGATCCACGACAACGTCGCCGTTAGCCTCGTTAGCGAGCGGAAAAACTTCGCTCAGCAGACGATTGAGTCCAGCCGCAGCGCTGCGGCCGGTGAGCTCTTCGGCGACGGGATTCATGAACGTCACTCGCCCGGCCGCATCGGTCACGATGACCCCATCGCCGATAGTTGCGAGCATCATCTGCAGGACCTTATTCGCAGCAGTGTCACGCTCTTAGTTCGTCGGGTTTGGCGGGCTTTTCATTGACATCCACAACGGCTTCGACCAACGCGGGCCCTGCAGAGCTTAGCGCGGCTTGTATCGCGGGGCGCACTTCCTCGGGCTTCGTGCAACGGAAGCCTTCAGCTCCGCAGGCGCGCGCGAATGCAACGAAGTCGATAGGCGCGAGATCGCAGCCGTATTCCGGATTGCCGATCTCGCGCTGTTCAAATTTGACTTCCGCCAAACTGTCGTTCTTGAGCAGGATGATCTTGATGGGCAGAGCGTGTGCGACGGCAGTGGTGAGCTCCGCCATCAGCATGGCAAAGCCGCCGTCGCCGACCACGGCGACCGATTGGCGGCGCGGATAGGCGAGCTGCGCCGCGATCGCGAAGGACACGCCGGGCCCCATGGACGCAAGCATGCCGGTTCCGGTCAGGCGCTGGTTCTCCTTCAGTCGAATGGAACGGGCGGCAAAATGCGTGTTCGCGCCACAGTCGAGCGAGATCACCGCGTCGTCGGCCATGAGATCACTCAAGGCGCGGATCACCATCTGCGGCTGCAGCGGTGAGCGCGCGGTCGATTCCACCGTCTCGAGCAGACTATTCCAATCCTTCATGCGCCGCTGTGCTTCCTGCAGAAAGCTGCGCTCCGCTTTGTGGTGCAGTAGCGGGATGAGTCCCTGCAATGTCGCCTTGACGTCGCCGGTCAAGCCCACCTCGACGGGATAGCGCAGTCCGATGCGATCGGGCTTCAAGTCCACCTGTACGCCGCGCGCCTGCCCGGGCGTCGGATAGTATTCTTCCCATGGCATGGTCGAGCCGAGGATCAGCACCGTGTCGCATGCCTTCATGGCCCAGGAGGAAGGCGCCGTACCCAAGTCGCCGATGCCTCCGGTGCTGAAGGGTGAGTCGTCCGGCAATACCGCCTTGCCGAGCAGCGCCTTGGAAACCGGAGCGCCCAAGAGCTCAGCCACACGCGTCACTTCAGCGCGCGCCGTCAATGCTCCCTGGCCAGCGAGTATCGCGACACGCGTGCCGGAGTTGAGCACATCCGCTGCGGCACGCAGCTGATCAACAGGAGGCGCGGACAGCGCTGGTGTCCAGGACGAGGAGCTACGCGCGCCCGGATTGCGCATGGAGCGCTTGTCGGATGAGCGCTTCATCATCTGCACGTCCTTGGCGATGGCGAGGTGCGCCACGCCGCGCTCGCTGAGCGCCGCGCGGCAGGCGCGATTGGCCACGAGGATCGCGTGTTCGGGACCTGTCACTTCCACGTTGTAGACGGCCACGTCCTGCATGACCTTAGTGGTGTCGACGCCCTGCTGGTAGCGCACTCCGATGAGATCGTGAAAGGTGATTCCGGTCAACGCGACCACGGGCGCACCGTCAAAGTACGCGTCATAGAGACCATTTAACAGATGGATTGCGCCCGGCCCGGTCGTGCCCACGCATACTCCCAGCTGGCCGGTGTGCTTCGCGAAGCCCGATGCCATGAAGGCGGCGGCTTCCTCGTGTCGCACACCGATGTAGCGAATGCGGTCGCGGCGCTTGCGCAGCGCTTCGATGATGGAGTTGATGCCATCGCCCACGATGCCGAACGCGTATGTTGCGCCCCATGCGATCAAGGTTTCGACCACGACGTCGGCCGTGTTCAGATCATCGCCGAAACTGAGATTGGGCTGACGCGTAATGTCGGGGAGGCTTTCCGAGGGTTGCGCGACGGCCCTCGAGAAGCCTCCTAGCAGCCCCGCCCCCGCAGCGGCGAGCTGGATAAAGCCGCGGCGGTCGACGGGGCCGACGCCGGGTGATATGTCTTTCATCAGGAACTCCGCTGCGCGCTTGCTCTTTAACTCCGGGCCAACCCTTGTGGTTCCCCGAGACTTCGGCAAGGCCGGCATTTCGCGCTCGGCTCGGCTTCTCGCGCGGCATAGCTCATGCTGCTGACTAGCGCACCCGCCGTCCGCTCGAGTTCATCGACCCTCAGGACTGAATAACGCTTATCGGACGGGAATCGACGGCCGCGTGCGCATTCGCTAAGTCATCACCATGCGCTCACTGCGCAAGGATGCAGGACCTATGAAGCGGACGACCGCACGACGCGAGGCATGTCGAGATGTTCTAGGACATCAGCCTCAGGATTTCGCAGATGCTCCTGGGCCTTAAGCTGCGGCATCGTAAGGAGTAGCGACTGCAGCTGCTGCGGCATCTCGCGCACCGTGCGCGACACCGCGTCCGCACCTACGGGCGCGCAGATGAGGTAGCCCTGCAGACAGATCGACGGATAGGCGAGCAGTAGAGCAAGCTGCTCCGGTCGCTCCACACCTTCAGCGGTCACTTCGAGCCCGAGGTTGCCGCACAAGCCCACAATCGCACGCGCGATGGCAAGCGAGCGATCACTCGTGTCGATGCTCTGGATCAAGCTGCGATCGAGCTTGACGCGTGTCAGCGGCAGTTGCTCGAGCGAGGCAAGCGACGAATAGCCGGTGCCAAAGTCATCGAGCGCGATTGCGATCCCGAGGGCGCGCAGCTGTCGTAGCGTCTCGATCGTTGCTGGACCGGTCTGCAGCACATTCTCGGTGAGCTCGATTTCGATGCAGCGTGACGGCAGCTGATATTCGCCCAGTAGTCCTTGCAAGCGCTCGACGAAGCGCGGATCCAGAAGCTGGCGTGCCGACACATTGACGGCAATACGCACGTCGGGCCATGGTCCATAGTGCCAGTTGGCAGCGGACTGGACAGCTGAACGCAGCACCCAGTCGCTGATGTTCATGATGAGCCCAGACTCTTCGGCGACGGCCAGAAAATCCGCCGGCGAGACGTGACGCCCGTCAGGCAGCCGCCAGCGCAGCAAGGCTTCGACGAGCTTTGTATCGAGCGCGTCGAAATTCACTTCGGGCTGGAAGAGGAGTTCGAATTCGCCGCGATCCACCGCGCGTCGCAGCTCCTGCTCGATACGGAATTTGAGCGCGGCAGCCTCGAGCAACTCGGCGCGGAACATGCAAAGACGGCTGCGGCCCAAACTCTTGGCGTGAAACAGCGCCGCGTCCGCTGCGCGGAGCAGGGCGCCGGCATCAAGCTCGTCTTTAGGGTAGACGCTTGCCCCCACACTCACGCTGATCGAGAGTTCGCGTTCCTGAATTAGCAAGGGCTTTTGAAACGCGCACACGAGCGCGCCGCCGGCTCGTGCAACCTCTTCCACACTGCCAGCACGCTCTTGGATGACCGTAAATTCGTCACCGCCTAGCCTAGCGGCGAACCCGCCGAGCTCGGTCGCCTCGCGCAGGCGCTGCGCGATACCTTGGAGGACGAGATCCCCGAAGGCGTGGCCCATGCTGTCGTTGATGTTCTTGAAGTTGTCGAGGTCGAGAAAAAATACGCCCACTTGCGTGTTGTCGCGTGCCGCGTTCTTGAGCGAAATGTTCAAGTACGACAGAAGTTGTCTTCGGTTCGGCAAGCCGGTCAGAGAATCATGCTCGGCAAGATGTTGCAGCTGGCGAGTGCGCTCGTCGACGCGCGCCTCGAGCTGTCCTTGATACTCGAGAGTCGTCGCCTGTGCGGCCGCCAGTTTATCGGCCATCTGATTGAAAGACTGGGCGAGCGTGTCGAGTTCCTTTATTCCGCCGCGCCCGACGCGCGCGTCCGCTTCGCCGTTCGCGAGCCGGGCCGTCGTGATCATGAATTTGCGTATCGGACCCATGATGCTGCGGACCGTGGCGACGGAAATTAGGAGCAGTAGTAGGAGCACGGCCCCACTGATTACCGCGATGATCATGCGTTCGAAGCTGTGTGGCTGTACGGCAGTGGTGGTCGTAGTCGTGGTTGGAACGGTTTGGGCCGCGGGTTGTACAGCCGTCGCACGAGCGACTGCGTCGGCCGCGGCTGTGGCGGCCGCGGCCTTGCGCTCGGCGGCAATCTTCGCAGCGGCAGTGGCAGCGGAAGCGGCAGCGGCATTCGCGGCGGCAGCGCGCTTGCGAGTGGCTTCGGCAACGTCGCGTGCGACGGATGACAGCTCCTCCGCGTCCTTCTCGAGGTTGGCGAGAGCGTGCGTCGCCTGCTGGTCGACCGAGCCGAGTTGGTCTCTGCTTGAGATCACCTGCGCGAGCTCTTCGTTCAGGTGCTTGACCCAATCGTCGCCCTGCGAGCTCGCTAGATTGCTAGCGTTTTGCTCGAGCGTGGTCGCGAAATGAAGCTGGCTCTGGGCAAGTCCTTCAAGGAGTGCCGGATCGTAGCCGCCTCCGGGCGTAAGCTGCTCCGAGCGCCGCCGAACGTCGTCGAGATCGCGGCCAAGCGAAATGAGCGACTGTCGCGCAATGACGCGGCCAAATATTTTAAAGCTGCGATCCACGGACCCCTTCATCCGCCGATCCACGTTCTCGAAACGCTCCCAGTACTCACTGACCATGGCGCGGCGCGCGTCGGAATCGCGTACGACCTCCTCACCATCGTGATACAGCGTCGCCGAGCGCGTTGTCAGCTTCTTCAATAGGGCGCGGATATTGGAGCCATCCGCTTTGTCGACGAAGACGCTTAACTCTTCATGGAGGCGCTTTTCCGTCGTGCGCAGAAGCTCGGCGTTTGCGCCATTTGAGACTTCGCCACGCCGCTCTACGGCTCGCTCGAACTGCTCGATTGCCGCAAGCAAAAAGTCCGCGTGTGCGGCGGCAACAGCTTCGACCGGCGCCGCAGCTACGGACACAGGTGCGGCGGCGGCGGCAGGTGGTGTCAAGACCACCGGTGGCTCGACGACGACGGGGGGCGCCGACGACCGTATGGTCGTCGTCTGAATGATTGATGCGCCGTGCTCAACGATGAGATTCGCAGCCACGGCCAGCAGCGCGACCGCGACAAACGCGATGGCGAGGCGCGAGGCAATGCCGGGTCGGAAGACCGGGGATTCCAAAAGCTTGAGCAATGGGCGGCGCAGCGCCGGCCAGGGGGTGTGCTCCTTGAGCCTGAGTAACGCGCGGCGCAGCGCCGGCCAGGGGATGTGCTCCTTGAGCCTGAGTAACGCGCGGCGCAGCGCCGGCCAGGGGGTGTGCTGCAGAAGCTTGGGAAATGCGCGGCGCAGCGCCGGCCAGGGGGAGCGCTCCAGAAGCCTGGGAAATGCGCGGCGCAGCGCCGGCCAGGGGGAGCGCTCGAGAAGCCTGGGAAATGCGCGGCGCAGCACCGGCCAGGGCGAGTGCTCCAGCAAAATTCGAGCGACGCGATCTTGTAATCGGCTCAAAGGTAGCCCCGCAGCCGTAATGTCCACCTCCTTTGTACTGATCTTCGGCCGCTGCCGTTGTGACGAAAGCGGCACCCTGCACATTAGCTTCGGTGCGTCGTTGCAAAAAGCGGGAGCATGGCCATGCAGGCGCAAGCGCAGTCGGCGGTTTCTCCTCCTAACGTGAACCGCGTCGCAATTTACTGCCGTCCGCTTACCATTGCGCCATTCGGGGCAGCTTGACCGCGCACTCTAAGCGGCCGCCGAGCACATACAGTAGTGAAGGCGCTGGATGCCTGGATGGACGGCGAACGGAACGCGGTTTTATTCTCGCTCGCACCGACGCGGTAATTCCGCAGCTCAACCTTTATGGCGCACATCAGACCAGTCGATGCGGCGGCTGATCGCCCGCATCCGCAGCTCAAATACGAAATGGCCGTCCGGGCGCTCTGCGAGTTCACCGCTAAACAGGGCGATCTGGACATACGCTTTACACCGTCGCCGTCCGCCGAAGAAGGTGTCGCGGGTCACCGCGTCATTGGCGCTCGTCGCGGGGCCGGTTATGAAACGGAGGTGACTCTCGCGGCTGACTACGGACTGCTCCACGTTCGCGGCCGTGCGGATGGATATGATCCGCACGCGCACCAGTTGGAGGAATTCAAGACCTACCGCAGCGACATTAATCGCATCCCCGCGAATTATCGCGCCCTGCACTGGGCACAGCTGCGCATCTATGGATGGCTTCTGTGTCGAGCGCGAGGCTGCAGCGAGATTCGTCTGGCGCTGGTGTACTTCGACATTGCAACTGAGGAGGAGACGGTCCTCGTTGAGGTGCAATCGGCGCGCGCACTGCAGGAGCACTTCGCGGAGCATTGCCAGCGCTTTCTGGACTGGGCCGAATCCGAGGCATCTCACCGAGCGTCCCGCAATCAGGCTCTTCAGGCGCTGCGCTTCCCGTATGCCACCTTTCATGCAGGGCAAAGGCAACTTGCCGAGGCCGTGTACCGCAGCATTTTGGGCGGCCGCTCTCTTCTTGCGCAAGCGCCGACGGGTAGCGGCAAGACCATCGGGACGTTGTTTCCCGCATTGAAAGCCATGCCATCAGCGCAGCTCGATAAGCTTTTCTATCTGGTAGCGAAGACCTCGGGCCGGCGATTGGCGCTCGACGCGCTGCGTGGACTTAAAGCGCCCCGCGCGCCTTTGCCGCTCAGGGTTTTGGAACTGGTGGCGCGCAAGAAAGCCTGCGAACACCCGGACAATACCTGCGACGGCGGCTGTCCGCTCGCCCGCGGCTTCTATGACCGTCTGCCGGCTGCGCGCGCCGCAGCGATGAGCCTTGAGTTTCTCGATCAGCACACCGTGCGCGAGCTTGCGCTGAAGCATGCGATCTGCCCGTATTACCTGGGTCAGGAACTCGCCCGCTGGAGCGACGTCATCGTGGGCGACTACAACTACTACTTCGATCTCAATGCGGCGCTCTACGGCTGGACGGCCGCAAATGGATGGCGCATCTGCGTCCAGGTGGACGAAGCTCATAATCTCATCGAGCGTGCGCGCAAGATGTATACGGTCGCGCTCGACCGTTGCGCCTTCAACGCGGCACGCCGCCGCGCCCCTGCCGCGCTCAAAAAGGCATTCGCCGGCGTCAACAGCGCTTGGCGGCAGCTCGTCAAAGCGCAGGACGAGCGCTACCGTGTATATGAGAGCCTGCCCGCAGCACTCATTCCTGCATTGCGGGAGTTCATCGCGGCAGTAAGCGATTATTGGAGCGTCAATCCCCCACGTCGCGCGGATGAGCTGCGTGACGTCTTTTTTGACGCCGTCCGCTTCTGCCGCCTGGCGGGAGCATTCGATTCCTGTACTCTGTTTGAGATTAGGAAGACGGCTGCCCCAGATCCTGCATGGCGATCGCGCGCGCACTCTATTCTATGTCTGCGCAATATCCTGCCGCGGCGGTTCCTGGCGCCACGTTTTGCGGCTGCGCACGCGGCGGTACTTTTTTCGGCGACGCTCGCCCCGCATGACTTTTATCTGGACGTGCTCGGCTTGCAGAAGGAGACCGGCAGGCTGGACGTCGGCGCGCCATTTGGCCCTGAGCAACTCACCGTGAAGCTTGTGCCGTCGATCTCGACGCGCTATCGAGACCGTGGGCGTTCGCTCGAGCCAATCGCGCACCTCATCGCCGAGCAGTACAGAGCGCAACCGGGAAACTATCTCGCCTTCTTCAGCAGCTTTGAATATTTGAACGCCGTGGCTGCGCGTGTCGCGGCTCGCTACCCCATGATTCCGCTGTGGACGCAAGAGCGGCTGATGGCGGAACCGGAACGCGAATCCTTTCTCGCGCGTTTCGTTTTCGACGGCCGCGGGGTCGGCTTTGCCGTTCTCGGCGGCGCTTTCGCCGAGGGAGTTGATCTGCCAGGCTCGCGGCTCGTCGGAGCCTTCATCGCAACTCTCGGGTTGCCGCCGGCCAATGCCGTCAACGGCGAGATCGAGCGCCGCATGAGCGCAATATTCGGTACTGGCTATGAATACACCTATCTATACCCGGGCGTCCAAAAAGTCGCGTGATTCGCGCTCCATCGGATCGCGGAGTGCTCTATCTGATCGATGACCGCTTCGCTCGCACGGAAGTTCGTCGCCTCCTGCCGCCCTGGTGGCGGATCAACAGCGTGCCTTTTCGCGCTTGTTCTTCAGGTAGATGAGTTCGCCGGCAATGCCGGTCCCGAGCAGCGCGATGTTTGAAACGAGAAACACCCAGTTGTGCAGCAGGTAGCTGTAAAGAGCGAAGCCGGCTGATGCGCTGAGTTGGCCGATGAAGAGCCAGCGCGACACGCCCGCGTCACTGCGCGTGCGCCATTGCGTAAAGACTTGCCTGCCGATGCTCAGGAGCAGCACGGCCGAACTCGCCCAACCGATAAGATCCACGACGTTCATTGGGTCACTCTTGGGTTTAGAGGCAGAAATGCCCGTGCGTGCAATGGCAAGTCAGCGTCCTGTCGCCGGGCTTTTATTTTTGGGCGTCGCGGCGCTGCTTTTTGAATACGGCAATGCCCTTCTTCACAAGTTTTTCGGCGCGGCGCGGCCCGCGAACGCCCAGCGGGTGGAATTTTTTGTCGTCGAGACGGTTGTAGTCGACGAAGAATGCCTGGATGTCATGCAAGATAGGTCGTGGCAGCTCGCGCAGCGTATTGACAGTATTGTGGGCGCGCGCATGGCGTGCAACCGCGATTAGCCGGTCGTTGCGTATCCACGGTTTGCCCTTGTTCTTCTGGTGCGCCTCGATGACGCCGAGCAGCCGGCATTCGAGCATGCACCCGGACGGGACTGGCGCATCCATCAGTACCAAGGCGTCGACCGGGTCGCCATCGTCCCCCAGAGTTGACGGGATGAATCCGAAATCAAAGGGAAAACTCATCCCTTCAGGCAGGACCGTCGCAAGCGCGAATGCATCGCCATCGGGGTCGTAGGCATATTTGTTTCGGCTGCCTTTGGGCGTTTCAATGACAGCACGCAGCGCTGCGCTCTTGCCGACATAGGTAGCGATTTCGGAGAGAATGGCGTGTCGGGCGCTATGTGCAACCATGAGGCGCATGCCACGTCAAAGCATCGGCGGACCGCCGCTGCCGCGATACGAGGGCTCGCCGTGGTCAGGCCCGGGGCGCGTGGCGGCGGTCTTCTCGGGTGGCGACTGTTTCGCACGTGGAAACGGCGGACGCGGGCCAGCGAAGGGTGGAGCTTTCGCAGTCGCGCCCACCGCACGAGTGGCGCCCGACTTCGTCGGCTCCCGACGCTGCTGCAGCGGCCGCCTGCCGCGTTGTTTTGGCTTCCTCGCCATCATTTCGCATCAAAGCGGCGAATTAGTTGTTTGGGGGACTGCCCGGATTGGCGGGATTCCCCGGATTCGCAGGATTTGACGGATTGGCGGGGTTCGCCGGATTCCCAGGATTGGCTGGGTTCATGGGGTTGGCCGGATTTGTCGGATTCGCCGGGTTCTGGGGATTCCCCGGATTGGCCGGATTACCTGGATCCGCAGGAGTCGTCGGAGCTCCCGGCGTTGCCGGATTCACGGGTGCGCCGGGCGAAGAGATGACCCCGCCGCTGCCCGGCGTCGTCGTGCCTGGCGCCGAGACGCCAGCGGGCGCCCCCGCACCACTTGTTCCGCCGCCCGTGCCGCCGTTTGCGCCCGGTCCGCCGCCCTTCTGCGCGAGCGCGGTCCCGGCGACGGCCGTCATTAAGACGAAGAGTGTCACTATCGTTCGCTTGTTGCTCATGGGAATCTCCTCCATTGCTGATGGCGATCTACACGCAAGTCACGTGCCTGTGTCATGACCGATGTCTAACGCCGAGGGCTCGATGGCTTCCATTGAGGCTTCTACTTCCTGCTCGGCCTGCAACCAGTCATCGAGTTCGTATCCAGGCGCGAAGCCGCGGCGTTCAGCCGACAAATACGCAATGTCTGCGATGAGGCGGCGTTTAGCCTCCTCGTCGCCGATTTTGAAGTTAAGCCCGGGGTTATTCATGGTGATCGCGTGCGTCGTGGGCACGACGATGAATTACACGCCCCGTGTTATCAAGCCGATTGAGCGCGCCCGTCTGTAGGACGATGCCTATTACAGAGGAGCCCTCTCTTGAAGCGCGCTGAACATTGCGCTGGCGGGGTTGCTCATGGACTAAGGGAATTGTGGGCGGCATCTTGGCCTAGCGCAGTGCGGCGTCGCACGGCACGGATCATGCTCTTATAGCCGCTGAGCAAGCGCTCGCACCATAGGAAAACAGAAAATATGAAGAGCCAGCAGCTTCGATTTGAAAAAGGCTTTCACGTCGCACTATCGAACACGCGGGCGCAGGTCGCGACGATGACAATCGCCCCAGGCGAAGCCGAGGGAGGTCCGACAAATCGTCATCGCGCGGCAGATCAGTGGCTGTATGTGCTCTCCGGCACGGGTACTGCGCTGGTGAATCGCAAGCGCGTGGTGCTTAAGTCCGGGACGCTCCTTCTCGTGGGGCACAAGGATCGGCATGAGATCAAATGCACCGGTCACGCGTTGCTTCGCACCCTGAACTTCTATGTGCCACCCGGTTATTCGAAAGGCGGGGCGGAATTACCGGCTGCAAAACCTTAGTCGCCAATCCGACGCTAATGTTCAATTCCAGCAGGCGGGCGCTGTGTGCACGCGTGATAGCATCCGATATGAATTTCGCATCGCGACCTAACAATGAAGCAACACGATATTGCGACCCGCGGGCGAGTTGCGGAATTTCCATGGAGCGAGGGCGCCTGCGACAATGAACGATCGAGCTCATGCCAACTCGGTCACGCGCTGACGCAGCATGGCGATTCCGCGTAACCGCGCTTCCCAAGGCCGCTAAACGATTCGATGCGCTGGTGCAACCTCAACAACTCATGCAAACCACGGGAATGTTCGTCTGGCGACTCGCGCGACATCGTGACGAGATAGCGTCGGGATCAAAGAGGCAACCGATGCGTGTGAATCGAAGAGCAGTGAATCGGCGCAAGGGTGCGCTCCATATGTTCAGTCGGGAGACCCTAGCATCAGTAGATTGTCGCGGGCGATGTGAGTAGTCCTCGCGCTTCCAAACAGGAATGGCGAGTTCGATGCTCAGGCGCAACTACAGTTTAAGGCCCAGTGGGCTGACAGAAGCGTTCAAGTCATCATTGAGAGTAACACCAGCCGCACCTATTCGTCCGGTAGGACTGTCAGCAGACCCTATGGCGTCAATGGGTGGCGTGTGAGACGGATGGATGCGTGCAGACAATGGTGAGTCGCACGACCGGGATGACTATGCACCCGGAACGTCCTTCGTTGCGCCGAGTTGCCGGCGTCCGTGCGCGGGAAAGAGTCATCGATCATGCGGGCTCCGCCGAGCCGCGCACTCCGCTCGCGCGTGGCAGGGAGAAAAGCCGCAAGGGCGATGGCGCGGGCACCGGATCTGACGATGGCCGCGAGAACAGGCACGATAGCAAGCGGGATAGACCGAATGGCCGCGGCAGGATGGCCAAAAGAAATGCGGGATGAAGCGGTTCGCATTCTTGCCGTTTCTCCTTCTGCTGCTGCAAGCCTGCAGCAGCATCCCGCAGCGTCCGGCGGACGCGGTCGCTAATCGGGCGGATCCCCGAACGATTATCTACGTGGCGCGGCGCGGCTGGCATATCGATATCGGCTTCAGTATGTTGGATATCCCAGCACCACTTGCTTCCCTGAGCGCGCAATTTGTGGGCTCGCGGTACCTCTTTTTTGGCTTCGGTGACCGGCACTATCTCGTCGCCAGGAACAAGATCTTCCCCGGATTGTTGGCCGCACTCTGGCCCGGCGCTGGAATGGTGCTTGTGACCGCGCTTGCGGCGGCGCCCGAGGAGGCGTTTGGGAGCGAGCACATAATTCGTTTGAAGGTCAGCGCCGCCGAGGCACAGGCAGCGCAGGCGTTCGTGTGGGATTCCTTGCTGAAGGAGAACGGCTTGCCGACCTTGTACGGCAACGGCCCCTATGCAGGCAGCCTATTTGTCGGTGCGGTACCTAAGTACTCGGCGGTGCACACGTGCAATACGTGGGCCGCCGAGGTGTTGCGGGAAGCGGGTCTACCCGTGCACAGTCGCGGTGTTCTGTTTGCCTCGCAGTTGTGGTCGCAGACCCGTCGCATCGAGGACGCGGCAACTGCGCGCATCAGCGACCGCGTTGCGCCATTCGCTGCTGTAACTTCTCTTCAAGCGCCTGGGGCCGGGCTCGATCACGAGTTATCGAATATGCGCCGTTAGCAGGGCGGATTCGATCCGTCCTGGCATATCACCGTCGTCTTGGAGTCCGAAGGCACGATCACGGTCGTAGTCTTCGCAGGCGCCGGCGGGCTGCTGCTACTGATGCAGCCTGTGAGCACCGGGATCACCAGAATCAATAAGCTCGCTAGGACCTTCATAACTGCATCCTTAGGTTAAATCGCAAAACCGTAGTACATACTCAACCCCGAGCTTAACGCCGGGAACCGCTCTGAGTTCCCGTCCGCTTTGAGAGGTCATAGCGCACGCGCGGTCCTTGCGTATTGGCGACAGTGTTCAAGATAACCAGCTTCGTGGCTCGCCATAAGCGCAACCACACTTGACCATAGCCACGAGGGCGCATCGAACCGTTTGGATCGATTCCGCGCGAGCGCGCTGCGCCATGCGCGTCGCGATGAAGCATCCATTTGCCGCGCATGCGCGGCTCCGACGACGCCGGCGAGAAAGCGCGCCGCATTGACGGCTTCCTCGCGTGTCAGCTGGTCGATTTCCAGCTTGAGGTCTTGGGGCATCAATTCGCGAACGAAGACGGAGCGTTTTAGAAACCGCGCCGCCTTCATGCGCTCGCCGAGGTATGGCGAGAGTTGCAGCGCTCCTTGAACCACGCGCTTCGCGTTGTCCCGCGGCATCCTGCTCGACGCTGATCCGGGCGCGGCGGCGGCCACGGCTTCCTTGATATCGAAGAGGCAGAAGTCGTCATTCTTGCTCGCTTTTCCGACCCCCACGAGCACCGCGAAACGAAGACGGCCCAGCGAGCTGCAGCCCTTGCGCCAGTACGCCGCATCGAGCACTTCGACCCGCGCATCGTCCCTGCGGGCCTTAACCGACGTCACGAGCTTGCGAATATCTGGCAGCGCGAAGATCCGCTGCACTTCTTTCTTTTCTGAGGCGGACAGCGGCCAAAAACGTTTTCCAAGCGGGATCGTGGGCTTGACATCTTCGAGGCGCTCCTCGGCGAGATGTCTCCAGGTACGCTGCATGGCCTGCCTCATGATCACGCGCACCGATTCGGGTTTCGGCCCAAGGTCCGCGCCCGGGCGCGGCCGTCTTGCGAGGGCGCACCGATACCCGATGATCATCTCCTCCAGCATGGTAGCCGTAGTCACTCCCGGCAGATCAGAGCCACGCGCCGCGGTAGCCAACGACAGCGCGAGCCGGATGAGATCGTGTGCGGGGTTGCCGATGACAGTCTGGTCGAGGTCACGAATCTCAATGTCGATCTTGCCGGCTGCATTCGCCACCGGACCCAGATTGCCCACGTGGCAGTCCCCGCAGATCCACACCGGCGGACCCGTGGGGATCGAGTGTCCGCTACTTTCGCGCAGCCACACATAGAACTGCGATGTGGCGCCGCGCACATACGCATGCGCGGAGCGTGCCATCTTCAAATTCTGCAGCGCGAGGAGAGCAGCCGCCCGATCGCGCGGCGGCTTAGCTGACGTGTTTTCGTTTTTCATTCATATCTCAATTGGAGCGGCAAGTGCGCACGGGTATTGCGGCGGGTACGGTGGAGAGGCGAGGAGAGACATTGCTCCTCGCGCGCACCGTTCAGGGCGGTGGACTTGCTGCGGCGGTCTCGGCGAGTGTCGCCAAGCGGCGCTCATCCCAGATGATGAATAGGCCGCAGGCGATGACTATTGTAGCGCCGGTGATGACAATAGCGCTCGGGAGCACCGACCAAAAAAACCAGTCGATGCCGAACGCCCAGAGAATCGAGGAGTACTCGAAAGGTGCGACCACGGAGGGCGGAGCGCGGCGGAAGGCGTCCGTGACCCAGTACTGTCCGAGCGCCCCGCTGACGCCCACGGCACCCAGCCACACCCAGTCGCCCGATGCCACTCGCCGCCATTCGGGCGCCGCCAAGACTCCCGCGCCGATGCCGACCAGCAACAAGAACCACACGACCATGGCCGCACTCGAATTCGTACGCCCCAAGGTGCGCACCGTCACGGCGCTCAGCGCATAACAGCACGCGGAGGCCGCGGCTGCCGCAGCGGCGATCGACACGAGGCCATTTGACCGCGGCCGCAGCATGACGAGCACGCCACAGAGTCCCACACCAATGGTGAGCCAACGTCGCAGCGGTACGCGTTCGCCGAGCAGTGGTACCGAGAGTGCGGTCATCAGAAGCGGCGCGCATAGAAACAATGAATACGTCTCTGCCATCGACAAGCGGCGCACCGCATACACGAATGAACTCAGCATAACGATACCGAGCAGCGCGCGGACGAGGTGCAGCAGCGGATTCGCCGGCCGCAAAGACTGCCACGAACCTGTCCAAGCAATGGGCAAAGTCAGAAAGGCGATCGAGGATGCGCATCGCAGGCACGACATCTCAAAAGGGCCATAGTTCTGCGACAGGCGCTTCATTGACGCGTCCATGATCGCGAACATAAAAACCGCGGACAACATGGCGGCGATTCCGCGCAGGTTCTCCGTGACCTTGCGGTGAGCGAGCATCTCCCTATTATGCGGCCGACGGCCAAAAGCGCCGGACCGACTATTTCGACCGCGCCCGGTTTGATTCAGCCGACGTGGGCGCTAATTCGCGTGAGCCGCTTCAAGAGACGAGCCGGCCAAGGGCAGCAGGCGATCCGTTTCTCTCTTGACCACCGCATAACACTCGCATGAGAGCTTCTCAAGCTGCGGTCGGTCGAGGACGGTGATCTGACCTCGGGCATACTGGATCACACCAAGCTTCTGCAGCTTGCCGGCAGCGTCCGTGACGCCTTCACGCCGCACGCCGAGCATGTTGGCGATGAGCTCCTGCGTCATGACCAATTGGTTGGAGGACAGGCGGTCCAGAGATAAGAGGAGCCACCGGCACAGCTGCTGGTCCACCGAATGATGCCGGTTGCACACCGCAGTCTGGGACATCTGCGTGATCAAAGCTTGCGTATAGCGCAGCAGCAACAGTTGCAGCTCTCCGTGCAGACTGAATTCGATCTTGAGCCGCCGTGCAGGCAGCCGGTAGGCATAGCCGGCGCTTTGTACGATCGCCCGGCTGGGAGTGGTTTCGCCGCCCATGAAGAGGGCGATACCAATGAGTCCCTCGTTGCCCACGACTGATATCTCCGCCGAGGCGCCGTTTTCCATCACATACAGGAGCGACACGATCGAGTCTACTGGGAAATAGACATGGAGCAGGGGATCGCCGGATTCGTACAACACGCGACCCAGGGGCATGGGCACGAGCTGTAGATCCGGGAAGATCCGCTCGCGCTCGATTGCTCCCAACGCACCCAGAATGTGATTTTGGAGCGGGCTATACGGTCCGGGCATCATTTAGTATCCCGGCGCTGGGCCGCAAAATGGTACTAATGCACCAAGTATATCGCAAATCACGTTCGACCATAAGTTCGATAGCGCACAAAGTATCTACTGCATAGCCCGGTAGGCGGCGCCGGCTGACCAGCAGTGCGTCGCTTCTATACCCTACCCGCACATACGCACCACCGCAGCTGGTGCAGCCTTGCGGGTGTCAGCGCACTCCTGCCCGGGCAGTTGGCCCAATTTCGTTGCTTTTGAAGCCGGCCTCAAACAGCCGCACCCCGCCTTGGTAGACGCCCACGGCGGGGGTCAGACCCGATTCGGACAGGTCCTTCGAGGCCGTTCCCCACTCCCAAACGTGATAGCCACAGCGCTGCACGACGGCGTACCCTAACTCGCTCGTTCTTGATGTGCGCGTTGTCGTGCAGCACCCGATCGAGTCTCTCGATTTGGACAGAAGCGCGCCAGGACATCGAGTTCAGTATCTTCTGCCGATTGAGCCCGGTGCGATCGCGCCGCCGGGCAGCTGACTCGTGCAGGCGCTCCTCTGTACGCCTACGCACAGACGTGGGGATGTGCTGCGCATAGGCTCTACGCAGCTATCGGAGGTTCTATGAAAGCCATTCACGCCGCCAGCGCGGCCCTATTTGGTGCGGCCGTAATCCTGAGCGCCTGTGCTACGACTCCCCCGCCGCCCAGCGCTGAAATGACGCGGGCGAAAGCGGCCATCGAACAAGCGCAGCGTGCAGGGGCGCGCGAGTACTCGACCGAATATCTCAATGCCAGTATGGCGAAGATGGAATTGGCGGAGGCCGCGAGCGCCAAGGGAAATAACGCACAAGCGACGCGACTCGTCGAGGAATCCTACGCCGATGCGCACCTGGCGCAGATCTCGGCACAGAGTGCGAAATCCGCGAAGGCTGCTGCGGACGTGGACAAGAGCATCGTGATATTGCAGGACGAAGCCAGTCGCACGAACACGCCATGAAATTGCATCCAGCCTTTTTCGGAGGGTCTCGTATGAAGTCACTATCCAAACGGATGCTTGCGACCGCGGCGGTCACGGTGTTCGTGTCTGTCATTCTGGCCGCATGCGCGACCACCCCTCAGCACAACGATATGCTGGAGCACGCGCGGGTTGTGGTATCCAACGCGCAGTCGAATCCTAATGTCGCGGGCGAAGCGCGGGCCGATCTTGCAACTGCGGTCGCGGCGCTCAATCAGGGCGACGCCATGCTGCAGGCGGGCAAGCCCGCCGCAGAAGTCGATCATGAGGCTTACATCGCTGAACGATTCGGGCTCGCCGCGCAGAGGGGCGCGGAGTTTGCGATGTCCGAGAAAGCGATCGCGGACGCCAACAACCGCCGCAACGCCGTGTTGCTCTCCGCGCGTGAGCAGCAGATGCTGCGTTCTAACGGCCGTGCCGAGACGAAGACGCTGGAAGCGGATGCCGCAATGGCCAGCGCGCAGGCGAGCGCACAGCAAAATGCTGCGGCGCAACAGCGCGCCCAGGAGCTCGAAAGCGAGCTCGCCGACTTGCAGGCGAAGAAGACCGATCGCGGACTTGTGATCACCTTGGGCGACGTCCTCTTCGCGACGGGTCGCGCGGAACTTAAATCCGGTGCACGGCGCTCGCTCGAGAAGCTCTCGGCGTTCCTGCACGAGTATCCGCAGCGCAATGTCCAGGTTGAAGGCTTCACCGACAGCGTCGGAACCGATGACTACAACCAGGGCCTTTCTGAACGCCGCGCTGACGCCGTGCGGGATGCTCTGACCGGCATGGGCATCTCGAGCGATCGCATTCAGACCCGCGGGCTCGGGAAGAGCGATCCGGTGGCGGACAACGAAAGCGCGTCGGGGCGGCAGCAGAACCGGCGTGTTGAAGTGATCATCTCCGAGAGCGATGGCCGCTCGGCGACGCGCGCTCCCTAATCGCCGATAGGCACCGGGACAGCAGTGCTGTTAGGCGCTTTGACGACGCGGCGACGCGTCCGTCCGAACGGACCCACGGTGCGGAAGGCTGTGCCGGCCGACCTCACGAGCCACATCCCAAGGATGAGAAGTAACCCGTAATCGATCGCGCCGCCGCCGCCCCCTGCAGGAGGCGTGATACTTAAAGCGAGCGTACCTGCAGCAGACTGGCCGTATGGATCCTGGGCAGCCACACTGACCGTGACCTGCCCGGACTGCCCCGCAGTCGGCTTCATGAGCACACTGCAGTTCATTGAGCTCGTGCCGCACCCGCTGCTCAGAGTCGCCGCTGACGCAGGAAGCAGTGCGGAGTTGCTGCTCGCCACGCTCATCGTGAGCTGCTTCGCACCGCTGAGAGAAAGCGTCGCGGGCAATGCCGAGCTGCCCGATTGAAAACTCTGGTTGCCGCCGGATGTGACGTGCACGGTCGGCGGCGGCGGCTTCGTGACGGTGACCGTGAAATTCGCTGACGCGGAGCGTCCGGCGCCATCGACCACAGAAAAGCTGAGGTGAGCTGTGCCCAATTCTCCGAGAGCGGGCGTAATCAAAATGCTGCAGGAATTCGTCGAGCTTCCGCACGAGGCGGGCTCAAATTGCGCCGCAGCGGATGCTCCAAACGAGACGAGCGAGGCGTTATCACTGTTGCCCGAAAGGGTGAGCCTGCCCGTGCCGGCTAGCGTAAACGGCATTTGCCCGGAACTGCCGCCGACGATCGAGATGTTCCTGGCAGCGCTCACGGTCGGGGGAGGCAGACTCCGCAGCGCGCCTACCGCATCCACTCGACCATAGCCAAATACGCCGTTGGGCGTCGCCCCGCCCAGTTGCACCGCCCCTTTCTGCAGGGCGCCTAAGATGCGCGTCGCGCTCAAGCTCGGAAACGCCGCGCGCAAGAGAGCGGCGATGGCAGTGGCATTCGGTGTCGCCGCAGAAGTGCCGTAAAACAACTCCGCCGGCCCGACCGCGAAGAAGGTACCGACCGTATCGACATAGACGGCATCGGGCGCCACAAGTGCCGGAGCCTGCAAGCTTTGAGGGGTCGGATATTCGAGCTCGACCGGTCCGGTCGCGCTGTAGGGTTCGATGACGTCTCCAACGCCGTCGCCGCCGTACACCGCGCCTATCGTGGCGACGTGTGGCAGCAACTTCTGCGGCGAGCCGATGCTGCCTGCAGTTCCAGTTCCGAGGACGGCCGCGCCATCGCCATACACGAATAGCTTCAGGAACTTGCCCGCAAACTCGGTATTGGGAGTGCCAATCACAAAATGAAATATGCCTCTCGCCAACTGGGAGTCGGGGTCGCTATCGAAGACATCGCGGCTGCCGGCGCCGGGAATGCACTCGAGCACCTGCAGGTTTTGATCCATTACATAGAGATCAAAATTGCTGACGTTTTGGCCGAATGGATCCGCCCACTGCAGATAGATCGGCGCACTCAACGTGTCATAGAGCGTCAGATTCTCGTAGGGCGAGCCATCGAAGAATTGCGCGTAGGCATCCGCCTGCCCATTGACGTTGCAGGTTAGCGGCGTAGGCAGCTGCTTCGGCGCGTAAGATCCCTGCCAGAAGCTCTCATTCTCATTGCCGGCGGCCGAGAACAGCAGGACATTGGGATTTTGCGCCAGAAGTGCTGCTACGCCCTGCGCAAGTGAGCTCTCGGCCGACATCATATCTTCGGCCGGGTACTCAAGATCGTCCGCCACAACCGTCGCTCCGGCTGCGATGAGCTCGGAAAGACAGCTCACGTACTCGACGTCGGTTTGCGGCGCGCAGAAAATGAGGCTGGCCCCGGGCGCCACGGCATGCACTTCCTCGAGCAGCATCGTGCCCTCATCGGTCGAAGGCAGCCCGGGGCTCGATTGAGCAGCCGGTGTGAGAACCGTGATGTGCTGCGGCAGCTCACCGCGCGACTGGATGAGCGCGATACTTGCGACGTCGTCGGACATCATGCCGATCGCGACACCCGCACCGTTCTTGCCCGTCGTTTCGATGAATTGACCGGCATGTGTGATTGACACCGCGTTGCCGTCGATGACTGTGCTGACGCTCGCCTGCGCTCGAGGGAACGATCGCATGACGGGCTTGATGATCCGGGAGTACGTCGGCAGATCGATGCTGCGTACGGCGCTGAGCGATGCTAGGTCGGGAAGGTCGCTTGTGTGCAACCACCCCTCGACGCTGCACAGGGGCGGAACGTGCACCGAGGTACCGACCGCGAGGCCCGCGGCGCTCAACGCGCGGATCGGCGCCCGTACTGCGCAGTCGTAGTGCACGGCAATCTGCACGCGTCCCTGTGAATCGAATCGAGCCGGCGAGCTCGGCTCGCGTAATTCACGCACGGCCACTCGTTGCTCGGTTTTCTCTGACGGCTCGCCCTCGGCCTCGGTCCATAGCGCAAGGAGCCTCGGCGCGACGTGGGAGGACCAGTCGGGCAAGGCCGCGTGAGCGGCCGCGCTCAGAAATAAGAGCCCCGAAAGCGCGGTGGTCTTTTGCCAAACCAACCGGCGTGTCAGAGTTGGATTTGACATATGAACCTCACCCGCGGCCCAACTAGGTTGCCCGCCTGGTACGGGCTTTGGCAGGAAGCGCGTCTCAGTTCGAGGGCCACTTAACCGCGGGCGAGACAATCGCGCGCGTTTGTCCTAAGTGTCTTCGTCCTTGCGGGGTCCGCCGAGCCACGCACCCTGCTCGTGCGCAGAACCGTGAGGACGATGGCATGACACCGCTCAGAGCAGGTCCTTTGCCATGGCCTCGGGCGAGGGGCACTCCGCGGCAATACCGATCTTGCGCGCGGGAAATCTGACCCGATCACGACCGCTTCGTGCTCGAGACATGCTGTGAGAGCGGCTGCGCCAATGCGCACGTGAGGCCCTTCCGAGAGCCTGTCGCCGGAAGGCTTCGGCACCGACCTTGGCGCCCAAGAGCGCCCGGCGGTAACCGAAGTGCGGCGCGTACACTTCAAGTTGTCGACCCAGTGAGGGCAACGGGAGCCTGTCCGGCCGCTCACCCTTCTTTTTTTGAACTGGTTACGGGTGACGCCAAGCCGGCGTAGGCATAGTCTGGTCCTGATCAACTCCAGAGCAACTGCGTGAACTCGACAAGTGACGGCACGGCCATCGACCGGTTGAAGCTGCCCAGGCTGGACCGCCTGATCTACTTCGCGCCGGCGTTGTTCTTCGGCTATCTCGCGGCGCTGTGCACGGCGCTCATATTCACGTCGATCTTTCTGGTGAAATTGCGCAATCCTGAAGCCATCGCCGGCGCCGGCATTTTTGGGTTACTCGTGACGGCGGGACTGGGCGCAGTGCTGCTCAGGGCGCAGTTGAACGATCTGCGCTATGTGCGCTTTACAACGCATGCTGACGCACAGACAAATTATGGGGCAGTCCTGAACATCATTCGCGCCTCGGGCTGGACCATTACGAGCAACGAGCCGGCACAGCTTATCGATGCCAGAGTGTCTGATTCGCTGCTGAGCCGAGGTGAGTGGGTCGCGGTTCGTTTTCGCGGTCGCGAGGTATGGATCGCGAGCATATGCGACCCGCGCATCGGCTTTTCCCTGGTGGCTCGCAGGCGCTGTAGGCATTATAAAGAGCTCGTCAAATCAGCGGTGTCTGCCGCGGCGTAAGCCGGTTTAGGTGCCGCCGTAGAATTGTCAGCGCGGCCAAAGCCGACGATGATAGGACTCCCTAGCTGAATTGCAGGAAGCGCGATGAGCGCTGCTTCGGAGCCCGTCGGTACACTTGAAGTTGCGTTGGCGCACGCGATGCGCCTTCTCGCGACTGATCCGTCGATGGCCGCCGAGCAGGCAGCTGAGATCCTCAAGGTCGTACCCGATCATCCCGTGGCGGTCCTGGTCCTCGGATCCGCGCAGCGAGCTTCGGGCAACGCGGCTTCTGCTGTTGCGATTCTCGAGGCGCTCGCCCGCAAACAGCCGAACTATGCGGCCGCGCATTACGAGCTCGGAATCGCTCTCAGTAGTGCAGGAAAGCCCGAGGCCGCCGTCATAGCACTGCGCCGAGCTGTAAAGCTTAAGCCTGACCTTACTCATGGTTGGCTTGCGCTCGGGGATCACCTGACGAGCACCGGAGATGCTTCCGGTGCTGACGAAGCCTATGCCTGGCATATCAAAACCTCGACGCGCGACCCGCGCCTGCTCGAGGCGGCGGCGGCGCTCGTCGAAAACCAGATTCCCCAAGCAGAAGCGCTCTTGCGCGCACACCTCAGAAAATTTCCGACCGACGTCGCCGCGATTCGAATGCTGGCGGAAGTCGCGGCGCGGCTGCGTCGATTCAAAGACGCAGAGACCCTCCTCGTACGGTGTCTTGAACTTGCGCCGAGCTTTACAGGTGCGCGGCACAATTATGCCGTCGTCTTACACCGGCAGAACAAGCCCGCCGAGGCGCTGTGCGAGATCGAGGCGTTGCTTGCGCTCGAGCCAAGTAATCCGGGCTATAACAATTTGAAAGCGGCGATCCTTGTCAGAATTGGTGAGTATCAGCAATCGATCGAAATCTACGAAGCGGTTCTTGCCGCCTATCCGCAGCAGCCCAAAATCTGGATGAGTTATGGCCATGCCTTGAAGACCAAAGGCCGCGAGGAAGACAGCATCGCTGCATACCGTAAAAGCATCGAATTGCAGCCGAGCCTGGGCGAGGCGTACTGGAGCCTTGCGAATCTCAAGACATTTCGCTTCACGCCGGCGGATTTGGATGCGATGCGCTTGCAGAACGATCGAGACGGCCTCGCGGAAGAAGATCGCTTTCACCTGCACTTTGCGATGGGTAAGGCGTTCGAAGACGCGGCCTCCTACGCCGAGTCGTTCGAGAATTACGCGCAGGGCAATCGCATCCGGCGCAATAGCATCAAATATGCGTCCAAGGAGATGACGGCGCACGTGCGGCGTAGCAAGGCGCTCATGACGCGGGAGTTCTTCGCTCAACGCCCGGGCTACGGAGCCGCCGCGATCGATCCCATCTTCATCGTGGGCCTGCCACGGGCGGGATCGACTTTGCTCGAGCAGATCCTATCGAGCCATTCGCAGGTCGAGGGCACGATGGAATTGCCAGATATCCCCGCGATCGCGAAGACTCTCTCCGGCGTAACGGGCAAGTCGCAAGGCTCTAACTATCCTGAAGCGCTGGCTACACTCACCGGCGAGGAATGTCGTGCGCTGGGCGAGCAGTACATGAGCCAGACGCGTATTCAACGCAAGACCGAGGCGCCGCACTTCATCGACAAGATGCCGAATAACTTCGCGCATATCGGGCTCATTCATCTCGCGCTGCCGAACGCCAAGATCATCGACGCGCGCCGGCACCCGCTCGCGTGCTGCTTCTCAGGATTCAAGCAGCATTTCGCGCGCGGCCAGAATTTCACGTATGGCCTGGAAGACATCGGCCGCTACTATCGAGACTACGTCGAACTCATGGCGCACTTTGATGCCGTGCTGCCGGGCCGGATCCACAGAGTCATCTACGAATCCATGATCGCCGACACGGAGAGCGAGGTGCGGCGACTGCTCGCGTACTGCGAACTGCCGTACGAAGAAGCCTGCCTGCGCTTCTACGAGAATCAACGCGCCGTGCGCACGGCAAGCTCGCAACAGGTGCGCCAGCCGATCTTTAGCGACGCTGTCGACCATTGGCGCCATTACGAGCCTTGGCTTGCACCGCTGAAAGATGCGTTGGGCCCGGTACTGGAGACGTACCCCGCCCCACCCGAATTTTGAGAATCTGCCGGAATGGCATACCCTGCGGCACAGAGGGGCATAAAGACAACGGGGAGATTGAATAATGACGCGTAGCCGCCGGCGAAAACTCGCGCGCATTCAAGCCAAGACGTCTGGACGATACATTTTCAAGGCGACGCCTGTTGCGTCGGCGCTACTTGCTTGCATGCCTTCAGCATACTCGCAGGAGCGCACCGCCGAGAATGCGGGGCTTGAGGAAATCGTCGTCACGGCGCAGAAGCGCGCGGAGAACCTGCAAGACGTCCCCATTAGTATTCAAGCGCTTGGGACCGCAAAACTCGAACAGTTGCATGTCACGAACTTCGACGACTATGCGATGTTCCTCCCCAGTGTGGAGTTCATAACTACCGGCCCCGGCTTCGAGCACGTGTACATGCGCGGCGTCTCGAGCAGCGTCCTAGAGAATCATTCGGGCTCATTGCCGACAGTGGGCGTGTATGTCGACGAACAACCCGTCACCACCATCGACGGACTCCTCGATATTCATATCTATGACATCGCCCGCGTTGAAGCCCTAGAGGGTCCTCAGGGCACGCTCTACGGAGCCAGTTCGGAAGCCGGGACAATTCGCATCATCACGAACAAGCCCGATCCGACCGCATTCGCAGCCGGTTACGACCTGGGAGTCAATCAGGTTGGTCACGGCGGAGTCGGTTACTCGGTTGAAGGATTCCTGAACATCCCCTTGAGCCCTATAGCGGCCATCCGCCTGGTTGCGTGGGATGAGCACAAAGCAGGCTTCATCGACGTCGTACCGAAGACAATCACTTTCCCGACTTCGGGCATTGCGTTCAGCGACGCACCGTTCGTCAAGAAAGACGCCAACGATGTGGACACGCGCGGTGGTCGCATGGCGCTCAAGCTCGATATCAACGACAGCTGGACGATCACGCCAACCGCGATGGGTCAAGTCACAACGACGGGCCAGGGTCCGTTTGGCTATAACCCGGCTGCGGGTGACCTTGATACCTGGCAGTGGTTCAATGACTCCACGCGCGATTCGTGGATGCAGTCGGCGCTCACCGTGGAAGGCAAGATCAGTGATTTCGATATCGTGTATTCGGGCGGGTATTTGGCGCGCAATACGCATGAGTTCGAGGATTACACCGATTATTCGCTGTTCTATGACCAGGTCTCTGCCACCGGCAAATATTTCCTCGACAACGCGGGCAAGCTGATCAATCCCGCGCAGTACATTAAAGGGAGCGATCATTACACCAAGATCAGTAACGAGCTGCGCGTCAGTTCGCCAAAGGAGGATCGATTCCGCTTTACGGCTGGAGTTTTCCTGCAGCGGCAGGTTCACGACATTCTGCAGGACTATGTCGTCGACAACGGCGGGGATCCCCTGGCGACGAGTCTTTCCGTTCCTGGTTGGCCCGGGTCAGTTTGGCTTACCGATGAACAGCGCGTGGATCGTGACTCGGCGGTCTTCGGAGAGATGGCATTTGATCTCACCTCACAGCTCACCGCCACGGCTGGTATCCGCCATTACACGTACGACAATACGCTCTACGGATTCTATGGATTCGGCTCGGGCTTCGCCTTCGGCTCGAGTGAGGGTAATGCGACGTGCTTCGCGGGTTCCGGACCTTTCCGCGGTGCTCCCTGTGTTGATCTCGATGGCAAGAGTGAAGACTCAGGAAATACCCCGAAGCTCAATCTCACCTACAAGTTCGACGCTGATCATTTGATCTATGCGACTTGGTCCAAGGGATTCCGCCCCGGTGGCGTCAACCGCAACGGCGGTGGCACATTGCCGCCGTACCTGCCGGACTACTTGACGAACTATGAACTGGGGTGGAAAACCACTTGGGATCACCATCGGCTGCGATTCAACGGCGCGTTTTTCGTCGAGGACTGGAAGAACTTTCAATTTTCGTACCTCGGTGCGAATGCGCTCACCATTATTGACAACGCGGGTCAGGCGCAGATCAGGGGTCTTGAGACCGATTTGGAGTTTGCCGCTACCGAGGGGTTGACACTGTCCGGAGGCTTCTCGTTGCTCGATTCCAAGTTGACGCAGACATTCTGCAAAGGCGAGACACCGAGTCTGTGTGGCACGCCCGGCTATGAGGAGTACGCGCCCGCCGGGACGCAGCTACCGACCACACCGAAATTCAAGGGCGACCTGACGGCGCGATACACCTTCGCAATGGCCGCCGGCTACCAAGGAAACCTGCAGGCCTCAGAAGTTTACGTGGGACCGCGCTGGGCGGATTTGCGCATCGTGGCGCGGGATGCGCTGGGCGAAATGCCCGCCTACGCGATTACGGATTTTACGGCGTCCGTTGAAAAGGGCGGTCTGACCGCGCAGTTGTACCTTAACAATGCATTCGACAATCGCGGGGTTTTGAGCCGCACTGCTGAATGCGACGTCGAAAAGTGCGGTCAGATTGCAGTCTATGAATTCCCGGTCCAACCACGCACCGTCGGACTCAAGTTCAGCCAGAGATTTTGATGGCTTGAGGGCGTGCGGAGAGCGAGTCAGCGCTCGCGCTTGGGGCCATACAGCGTCATGAATGCGCTGACTGCCTGCGCGATCTGCAGGCGGATTTCCGCAGGCTTAAGCGGCGGAATGAGATTGAGCAGGAACTGCAGGTGCGAGCGGCCCTTGCATAGGCTCAGGAGCTGCTCTGCGGCGAGTGCGCAATCGGGAATGTCGAGCGAGCCGCGCGCCTTGGCGGCCTGCAGGTAATTCTCCAGTCCCTGCTGGCCACGGGCCGGTCCCACTTCGTAGAAAACGCGCGCCAGCTCAGGGCTGCGCTGCGCTTCGGCGATCAGGATGCGGAACATCTGCACGGTCTCTTCGGAGTAGAGGTGCTCGAGGTACTGCTCGCCGAGACGCGTCAGTGCTTCCACAGGCTCGCCTTCGGCCGACACGTCCATTATACGATCCGCGGCCGCACCGCACCTGTCCCGGACCTGCGCCTCGAATAACTCTTCCTTATTTTTGAAGTAGTTATAAAGAGTGCCCTTGGATCCGCCGAGCCGCGCGGCGATGGTTGACATGGATGCCGCCGTATAGCCGTGCTCAAAAAACACTTCACGCGCGACTTTCAGGATGGTCTCGCGGCGCTCGTCGCGGGTGGGGGCCCGTGGGGCTGATCGTGCTGTCATGAGTCTGACCGTACGGTACGGTTATCCTTGACCTTGCCTGAGTGATGGCTATAGTATCATGATTCTGACCGTACGGTACGGTCAGTTATGAGCTGATGCCTTATGCCGCACGTTAAGTCTAAGAATATCTGGGCCTTGGCCGTAGCAGCGCTGGGTCTTGCCTCCTGTGCGAGCCTGCCGGACCTGGGCACCACGCGGAACCCAAAACCGCTCACCGCCTATGCGGCCGATCAAAGCTTCACCGCGCCGGCTGGTGAATGGCCCTCCGATGGGTGGTGGAACGCCTATGGGGACTCCCAGCTCACGAGTTTGATCGACGCCGCCTTGCAGGGTTCGCCCAGTATGGCGCAGGCACAAGCCCGCGTCATGAAGTCGGCAGCCGCGGCCGGCGAGGCGCAATCGGCACGGTTGCCGACGCTCGAGGGCGACGGCTCCTACGCTGAGGTCAAACAAAGCCTCAATCAGGGCTTTCCCCCGCAATTCGCTCAATATCTGCCGCGTGGCTACAACTCCTCGGGCTATTTGGCGTTGAAGTTTGGCTATGAGTTTGATTTCTGGGGCAAGAATCACGCTGCGATCGCCGCCGCGGCTTCCGAACTGCGCGCGGCGCAGGCGGACGGCGCCGAAGCGCGGCTCGCGTTGTCAACCGGGATTGCTCTTGCGTATGCGGATCTTGGGCGCCTGTTTGCCGAGCGCGATGTCGCAGAGCGCTCCGCAAAGAACAAAGAGGAGACCGCGGGCCTTGTCTTAGGACGGGTGGACAACGGACTTGATACCCGCGCGGAGCTGAAAGAGGCCGAAGCCGGTGCGCCCGCGGCCCGCGCGCAGATGGCGGCCGTGGATGAAGAGATTGCGCAGACGCGCAACCGCATTGCGGCTCTGATGGGCGCGGGCCCGGATCGCGGCATTGGCATCGAACGTCCCACAGCATTGCACATCAAGGCATTTGGCCTGCCCGAGGAGCTGCAGGCGCAGCTTCTCGGCCGCCGCCCGGACGTCGTCGCCGCGCGCTGGCGGGCTGAGGCTGCCGCAAAGCGCATCCACGTTGCGCGCGCGCAGTTCTATCCCAATATCAATCTGGCCGCCTACATCGGCCAACAGGCGCTCTTCGCCAATCTCCTTTTCAGGAATAGCTCGCAGATCGGCAGCGTAGGGCCGGCCGTCAGCCTGCCGATTTTTGAAGGCGGGCGTCTGCGCGAGCAGTATCGCGGCGCGCGCTCGGACTACGACGATGCGGTGGCAAGCTATGACGCAACCCTCGTGCAGGCGCTGCAGGAGCTTGCGGATACGGTTGCGAGCGAGCGCGTACTCGGCGTGAGACTGCAGGAGAGTAGAGTCGCCCTTGCGGCAGATGAGGAGGCCTACAAGCTCACCCGTCTGCGCTACGAGGGCGGCCTTGCCAATTATCAGTCGGTGCTCCTCGCCGAGGATGCCGTGCTGCAAGCGCGCGTCATCGTCGCCGACCTCGACGCACGCGCCTTCACGCTCGACTTGCAGCTGGTGCAGGCCTTGGGCGGCGGCTACGTCGAGAGCTGATACGCGCCTCTTATTCTTAGGATCCTTCCATGTCCAACTCCAACACCGCTCGCAATTCACCCGTGAAGCTTCTCGACAGCGCGCCTGCGGCGGAGCCTCCCGCCGCGGCTGCGCCGGCAGATCGTGCAGCGACTGCCGACGGCAAAGCGCCGGCGGAGAAGCGCAAGCGTCTCTTCATGATTCTCGCTGCGGTCATCGTCGTCGCGACTCTCGCCACGCTGACGTGGTTTTGGATTACCGCAGGTCAGGTCACGACCGACAATGCCTACGTGGACGCTGACGTTGCCCAAGTGACACCTTTATATGGCGGCCCGGTCGCCGCGGCGTACGGCAGCAACACGGACGTCGTGAAGAAGGGCCAGCTGCTGGTGGTGCTCGACAGCGCCGACGCCAAACTTGCGCTTGCGGAGGCGCAGGCGCAGCTGGGGCAGGTGCAGCGCAAGGTGCAGGGATATTTTGCGAACGACGCGGCGCTTGGCGGTCAGGTCAACTCGCGCGATGCGGACATCGCACATGCCGCTGCCCAGCTTGCAAGCGCACAGGCGGATTTCACTCGCGCGCGCGTGGAATTGTCGCGTCGCCAAGCCTTGAGCGCCTCGGGAGCGGTGTCGGGAGATGAGCTGACGCAGGCGCAAAACGCGTTTTCCACCGCACACGCGGCGCTTGCGGGAGCCAAGGCCGCGCGCGCCCAGGCGGTCGCGCAGAAGACGGCGGCGATTGGCCAGCGCTCGGTCAATAGCGCCCTCATCGAGGGCGCAAGCCCTGAGGCCAATCCCGAAGTCGCCGCGGCGCGTGCCAAGGTTGCGCATGCCGAGCTCAATCTCGAGCGCACGCGCATTACTGCGCCGATCGACGGGGTCATCGTCAAAAATGCCGTCCAGGTGGGCCAGCAGGTGCAGGCCGGCCAGACGTTGATGACCATCGTGCCCATCGAGGCGGTCTACGTGAACGCCAATTACAAAGAGGCGCAGCTGCGCCATGTGCGCCTGGGGCAGCCGGCAATGTTGACCTCCGATCTCTACGGCGGGTCCGTCAAATATCACGGCAAGGTGGTAGGCATCGGTGGCGGAACCGGCGCCGCCTTTTCCCTCATCCCCGCGCAGAATGCAACCGGCAACTGGATCAAAGTGGTGCAGCGCCTGCCGGTACGCATCGCGCTCGATCCTGGCGAGCTGCGGGCTCATCCGCTGCGCGTGGGACTGTCGATGGACGCCGACATCGACGTATCGCGGCGCTAGGCGAGGGGTCGATCGTCATGGCCGCGGCCGCTCCCGGCGGGGAAACCAAGCAAACGAGCGACTTCTCGCCGATGAGCGGGGCGCCCCTGTGGTTCGCGGGAAGCCTGCTCGCCGTCTCCAATTTCGTGGTCGTGCTCGATATGACGATCACCAATGTCTCCATTCCGAATATCGCCGGCGGCCTTGCTGTATCGCCGAGCCAGGGCACCTGGGTCATCACTTCCTACGCGGTCGCCGAGGCCATCATGGTGCCCTTGAGCGGCTGGCTCGCGCAGCGCTTCGGGGCGGTGCGCCTCTTTGTCGCTTCCATGATCGGTTTTGGCATCTGCTCCGCGCTGTGCGGATTTGCCCCATCCTTGGGGTTTCTCGTGCTGTTTCGCGTGCTGCAGGGGGTCTGCGGAGGTCCCATGATGCCGCTCTCCCAGACCTTGCTGCGGCGAATCTTTCCTCCGCGGCAGCAGAGCGCGGCGCTAGGTCTGTGGTCGATGACGACAGTCGTCGCACCGATCGCGGGGCCGCTCTTGGGCGGCGCGCTCGTCGATGGCGTCGGGTGGCCGTGGATCTTCTTCATCAACGTGCCTGTGGCGCTCGTGGTCGCCGTCCTGATCTGGCGCACGCTCGCCAGGCACGAGACGGCTACTCAGCGCATACCCGTCGATTTTACGGGGCTCGCATTGCTCATCACTTGGGTCGGCGCGATGCAGATTATGCTCGACAAGGGCAAGGATCTTGACTGGTTCGACTCGCCCTACATTGTGACGCTCGCCGTGATCGCGGTGATCGGGTTCGTCTCCTTCCTGATCTGGGAGCTCACGGATGCGCACCCGGTGGTCGACCTGCGGGTGTTTCGGCATCGCGGCTTTGCCGCATCCGCCCTGGTCATGTCGATCGCTTTCGGTGCGTTCTTTTCAACCGTCGTGCTGGTGCCGCTGTGGCTGCAGACCAATCTCGGCTACACCGCGACTTGGGCAGGCCGCGCCACGGCCTTTACGGGGATATTCGCTGTCATTATGTCCCCCATCGTCGCGCGCATGACGATGACGCGGGACTCGCGCTACTTGGTGTCGATCGGCATGCTGATCTTCGGTGTAAGCACGCTATGGCGCAGCACTTTTACTACGGACACCGACTTCCTGCGGATCGTGTGGCCGCAGCTGGCGCAAGGCTTCGCCATACCGTTCTTCTTCATTCCGCTGATGTCAGTGGCGCTGGGTTCGGTCCTGCCGCGTGAGACGACCTCCGCAGCGGGACTGCTTACCTTCATGCGCTCAACCGCCGCGGCTTTCGCTACTTCCATTACCACCACGAATTGGGAGAATATTGCGACCGCACGGCGCGGCGATATCGCGGGATCTCTGAACGGCGGCCAAACGATGCTCGACACGCTGACGCGGGCGGGCGCCACCGCAGGCCAAGCGCTGCGTCAGCTCGACGCGCTGGTGCAGACTCAGGCGGTGATGCTCGCAACCGACCGGATATTCTTTGTCACCTCATTCGTCTTCGTGCTCGCCGCCGCTGCCATATGGATTGCCCCGCGCGGCAAGCGCGGCGCGGTGCCTGCGGGCGCCGGCCATTGAGCGCGCCCAGGTCTGAAGTGCGCCGGGTCGGAAGTTCAGGCGCCGTCCGCCGAATAACGCGAAGGGCATGCCCGGACTTTGCGGCAGGTGATCGCCAGCCTCTCGACCTGGATGTTGCCGTTGACATCCGCGAAGGGATTTTGCTGCAAATTCAGCAACAGCGCTGATTGGCGCGCAGGACAATTAGCGATACGAGCGCCCGGGATCGCACCAATTCAAGCGGTGCTGTGCGAACTTTGGACATCTGCGGCGCGCGACGTACGTGCCGATACCAGTGAATCAATTGGATCGACGGCTGGCTTCCGAAAAAAGCCCGCTTATAATCACAGCGATGCCTTAGCTGTAAGGGGCCCGCCGATGTCTGTGTGCAACCACTTCGCTCGTTTTTGCTGCATCCGCGCAATGGGTGTTGTGCTGACTGCTTTGTCACCAATTTTGGTACATGGACAAACAAGCCAGAATTATCAGGTTTTTGTATCCAACGAAAGATCGGGGGATGTCACTGTGATCAACGGCAGTGACTTCAAAGTGGTCGACACTATTCCCGTCGGCAAGCGTCCGCGCGGTATCCAGACTAGTCCCGACGGCAAAACGGTCTACGTTGCCTTGAGCGGCACGCCCATTGCGGCGCCACCGCAGCTCGATGCTCACGGCAACCCGATATTCCGCAAGAGCAGCGACGATGATGATGATAATTCAAACGCCGACAAATCCGCCGATGGAATTGGGATGGTGGATGTAGCTCAAAAAAAGCTGACGGGTAAGATTGCCGCGGGCTCCGACCCAGAAGAGTTTTCCCTCAGCAAAGACGGTAGTCGGCTCTACGTTTCAAATGAAGACGTAAAGACAGCCAGCGTGATCAACATCGCCACTGGCAAAGTGGAACACATAATTTTGGTGGGGCAGGAGCCCGAGGGAGTCGCCACGACGCCTGACGGAAAGCAATTTTACGTCACCTGCGAAGCCGGGGGTGACATTTTTGTGGTGGATGCCGCCAGCTACAAGACTATTGTGCAATTCAAAGTCAATGTTCGCCCGCGCAGCGTGGATTTCTTGCCGGGAACCGCCATAGGATTTATTCCATCAGAATCGTTCGGACAATTGAACGTGATCGATACTGCAAAGTTCAAAATCTTGAAGATTATTACTTTGCCGGAAGGATCGCGACCGGAGCGCGTTAGAGTGGCACCCAACGGTCGAAAGGTCTATGTCAGCAATGGACGCGCTGGAACAGTTTCCGTGCTCGATAGCCATACCTATGAGCTGCTCAACACGATCAAGGTGGGTACTCGTCCATGGGGAATTGCGATATCACCTGATGGCAAATATCTCTACGCGGCCAACGGACCATCTAACGATGTTTCCGTCGTAGATCTAGCGGCGGATAAGGAAGTCGCGCGCGTTAAAGCAGGTGGAAGTCCATGGGGGCTTGTTGTAGTGCCGAAGGCGCAGTGACCGACGTCCAGGTGCGCACATCCGAAGGATAAGGGCGGCATTTGCGTCCGCAGTACCCCGCTCGTCATTTTCCGATGATGAATGCCTCCTGCGCGGTGATGCTTCGGGTGAAGCCCTCCTTGTACGCTCTTGCGCGCAAAACTGCAGGACCGGTAAGCTTGATCGGGTTTTCGTAGCGCTGGTCCGACGTGCCCGGCACACTTCCATCCAAGGTGTAACGGATGTCAGCGTCTGGCTCGCTTTCCCGCAATGAGATTTCTATCGGGCGGTCATAAGCACCGCCCGCCGGGCAGATGGCTGGCGGATCCAACACAGAACGTCCCGGCATGCTTGTAACCCACTGGCGAAGCAGCGCCACTCCCCTTTGATCAATCGTTTCGCGCGCAATCGGGGGCATCTTGATATCACCCACCGTATTCATGCGCATGACTACGATCGAGCGCCAGATGTCGTGCGGCGAAATAATTCGCGGTCTATCAATTCCCTGGTCAATCAACACCGGGCCGTCGATGAGCTCTTGCTTTTCAAGCGGAGTGTCATATCGGGCGTCAAAATACGCAACGGTGCCGCCAGGGCGGTGACACTGGGCGCAATTCGCATCCAGATACGAGCGAGCCCGATCTACCAGGCTGCGTGTTGCATCGTCAGTCGATGCGAGTTTTGGAAATCTCGCTACGTCTTCGTCCTTAAAGGCTGGCGTGAAGAGCCCAAAATGATTCCACGTTCGTAGCTCGTTATCTGTAACTCCAGATGGGTAGGTGAAGGGTCGGTTCATTTGGCGCGTTTTCACGCCGAGCACGCCGCCGGCTCTCGAGTTGTGGCAACTCAGACAATCCTTCCGGCTTGGGTAATACCACGTCTGCTTGTGCACCTGCCCCGTCGCCGTCTTGATTGGGATCTCTTCGGTCAGGCTCGTAGTCAGCAAATCTGCATCGCTATTGTCCACCCTCCATTTGTATACGACTCCATACACTCCACCGGCACTGTCACACACCAAGAGACGCGTTTCGAGCCGACGTTTGACGCTGGGATCTCTTTCGTCAGTGGGCAATGAAAAGGTCTTCACGAACACGGTGCCTTTCGGAAAACTCCATTCACCTGTGGGTGCAAATTTTATCTTTCCGCTTGGAACGGCAGCCCATCGTTCCTTGCTGGCGCCATCTGACCAAAAGGCGACCACGAGGTCGTACGGGATCAGACCTTCGCTGGGGATGAGGTTGTGCGTGTCGTTGAACGCGCCGGTTTGAGAAAGTAGCGATGGGAATTTGCCGTTCGCGCGGCGCGGCATGCGCAAGTAGGCGTTTGGTGCAAGCCGAGCCGTCAGTCCATAAGGGGTCGGCTCAGTCTTGGGCTCCGCTCGGGCGACTTGCGTGATACTGAGCGCACAAGCGATGAGTATGAATGCAGGTATTCTGGGGGAAATCCCTGCCATTGGGGGTCGTGACCCAATCGGCGCCCGATGGTCGCAGTTTCTAGTCGCCCAATCTTTCAATTGTTACCCTTTCTCAAAGCGCAATATACCTCGAGGCCAAGCGAGAATCGCCCAGTGAACAAGTGTCGCGGGCAGGCGTAGGCCGATCTAAACCGTGCCGCCGACGACGCGTAATACTATGCCGGAATGGCATCAGTGTTGCATCGCCTCGGCTGTGCGTAGCTGACGCGCCGCCGTGCTCGGCGGATGTACCGGGCGAGAGCGCAATTCATGGCATGTCAGAACTCCGGTCACGAGAATGAAAGTGCGCGGATCGGACGCGAAGATCACGCCGTATGCATACGCCGCAACCGCCGCGCAGGTGCAGACCTCCAGGGCAAGAAGCACTTCGAGACGAAGTGCGAGCGTGCCGAAAGTCGGGACACAACGCGAAAAGCCCGCTACTGTTCGCTCGCTGGATAGCCGAACGCTCTCAAGAAGATTTCCCGCATCTATTAAGTAAAAGGGGTCTTCCGGACTTAGTGTGGGTAAAAGGTGATCATTTTTCGATCAAAGCTTAGGCAGCATGCAGGTCAGGACCTTCAAGCGAAGGTATTCTTCATCGCGCAGTCCGTAGGCGCGACGCTG
>Ga0182024_10002166_pt1 | contig 49318 bp, 43 predicted proteins | sample P32metaG_FD_120480 | JGI IMG/M metagenome (GOLD analysis project Ga0182024, IMG submission 120480) | Permafrost microbial communities from Stordalen Mire, Sweden - P3-2 metaG (Illumina Assembly) | ecosystem: Environmental > Terrestrial > Soil > Wetlands > Permafrost | place: Sweden: Stordalen...
AGCCTGTCGCTCTTTGAAAAAATGCCCATTTTACAGGCACTTCAGCCATCGGAGTCCGAAATCGACTTTATCGATCCAGGCAAGCAACTGATTCTGTTCGACTTATAACCGGACAGCAGTGACCATCGATAAACCAACTGGTCAACTCACAGTCAGAGAAACGCAGCAGATTTCGCAATGCCGGAATGTCAGCCTGTACAAATGAGCCAACGAACTGGCGTTGTGCCATCCCTGACCCTGAACGACCTTCCCCAAGCTACCGAGCATCTGGCTTTTGAGGTCGTTTATTTTCGATTATTGAGCGATGAACAATTTGTGAAAACGATTCCGAATTACGGAATTGTTCAGGCTGTGGGATATGCGCAGTTGATCCATTTTCGGGTACTGCTGGCCTTCTTCTATCCCGGCAAAACGTATGATGATGACTGCACGGTAAACGACTTCATGAGACTGCTTGACGAATTCGATAAAAGATTCCCAATAGCCATGCGCACGAATCCAGCTTGGACCAAAGCCATGAAGACCGCATTGAATAAGCGGCTTGCCCATTTCTCCTCCGCACGATGGCTTGACCACCCAACACCCGATTGGAGCATGTATCGAGGCCCGATGAAAGAACTCGATGCCGTCATACATGCTTTTCACATTGCGCTTCCCGACTCGCTTCGACAAATATTCGAGCGTCGAATCAGGCACTGGGAGACATGGTCGTTTGGATCGAATCAACGGTCATGACTCGGCAAGCCGCCTCTCTAAACTCCCGGTTCAGCGTTCGCCTTTCAGCTTCGCCCATCTCGCTCGTTGCGCTTCTGCCATCCGCTGGCGAACGGCTGCGGATCTCTTCTTTCGTTGGCTGAAGATCCGCCGACCCTGGAAACAATAGTAAAAGCGTCGTACACTCCTGATGTGGCAAAACAGAAACAAATGGCTGTGGATCGTCTCGAAGCGGACGTGAAGAAACTCGAACGCAAAATCACGAACATCGAAAATGTGATGTTCGAAACCGGATCGTCTGCGAACGGGTAGCACAATTAAAAGAAACCAGGATGGAACTCGACGAGGCACAATTGAACCTGAAGACTGCCAAGACGCAGCTTGCGCACAGCATGACAGACGACACAATCAAAAGATGGTTGCTCGAATGAGTGCTGATTTGCGCGGGATTGATCGCCTGGAAATGGACGACCAAAAAGCATTGTTGAGCAGGTACGTTGAACGTATTGAACTGGCTCATGTTGACGGCGAAATGATAATTTTCAAGTTCAAAGTTGGCGTCATGGAATCAGAACTTGAGACTGAGACAGAAGACGACGCGCCGGAGACGCCCGAAAACATTACGAAATTGTTGGATATCTGTTCGCGGATGACTGCAATGGGACGTGGTTCACATACGAAAATGGCATCTTGATCCCCTGCTTCGTGACCAGAATATTGGCGGCTTCAGATCTCGGTGGGTTTGGCGCCGGGCTTCAGTTCCATGAGCGGCTTCGGATCGTTTCATCCAGTATACGGAGGCCTTTGCTACCATGAATTTCGTCAGGTTCCGGGCTCCGTGCAACGGGCGGCTGCAAACCCCGCCAGGTCTGGAAGGAAGCAACGGTAGTGGCTTACCCCGTGTGCCGCGGATTACCCGGAGCTTGGCATTTATTTGAATCGCGCACAACGGCCAACGAACGGCCTGTGCGCTCCGGAAAGTCACCAGGCCAGCCCCATGTACCAGGTCATCGCGCGGAAATATCGTCCCCAAACTTTCGACGATTTGCTGAACCAGGAGCACATCATCACGACGCTCCGGAACGCGATCGCGCAGAACCGGATCGCGCACGGCTACATCTTTTCCGGCCAGCGGGGCACGGGCAAAACCACCACAGCGCGCATCGTGGCGCGATGTCTGAACTGCCAAAAAGGCCCCACCGATCATCCCTGCGGCGTCTGCGCAAGCTGTCTCGAAGTCACCGCCGGCGGATCGGTCGACGTCATCGAAATCGACGCGGCATCGAATCGCGGTATCAATGAAATGCGCGAGCTGCGGGAGAATGTTCGCTACCAGCCTGCCCGCGACCGCTACAAAATCTTCATCATCGACGAGGCGCACCAGATCACATCCGAGGCCTTTAACGCGCTGCTGAAGACAATCGAAGAGCCGCCGCCCTGGGCGGTTTTCATTCTCTGCACGACGGAATCCCACAAGATCCCGGCCACGATCGCCTCGCGCTGCCAGCACTTCAGTTTCCGCTCGGTCGATTTCAACGACCTGATCGATCGCATGCGCGAGATCTGCGTTTCGGAAGGCATTGAGGCTGACGACGAAGCGCTTTCCGTCATTGCGCAGTCGGGAGAAGGGTCGGTGCGCGATTCGCTTTCGGCGCTCGATCAAGCTATCGCGTGTTGTGGGAACAAGCTCGAAGCCGCGCAAGTGCGTGCGCTGCTGGGCGCATTTTCGCTGGATGCGATGGCGCAGGTCAGCACGGCATTGAGTGCGCAGGACGGCGGTGCGGTGCTTGCGCTGGTGGATGAACTGGAGCGCAATGGCGGCAGCCCGCAGCATTTCTCGCGCGAACTATCCCGCTATGTGCGGAATCTTCTGGTCACGAAGATTTCCGGTCCCGAGTCGCGGCTGGTGACGGCGAGCCCTTCGGAACGCGCGGAAATGGCGCGGATCGCGGCGGCGTTCAGTGAGGAAGATCTAACTCGGTATCTGCAGCTGGCACTCGATTTATTCCGCGATTTACAGTTTTCCCTGCAGCCGCGGTTTCATCTGGAGATCGGTCTGCTCAAGATGATTCAGGCGGGGAAGTTGACTTCGATTGAAGAGGCGATTGCGTCGATTGGGAATGAACGGCCCGCTCCTCAAATAAAAGCGCCGGCGGCAAAGACCGCCAGCGGTACAACAACAACGGGGCCGTCGCCGTTTGAGATGGATCGACTTAAGAAGGCTGAGGCTCCGTCGCCGGATGACGACTGGCGGGCGAAACTGCATGGCGCAATGACCGGTGCCGGACTCAATTTTTCCGCCGATGCCATCGCACAGTCCGCAGTCTCGCTGGTCAATGGCGAATTGCAGATCAGCGCACCGAAACAGTTTCAACTCGATCTGGGCCAGGATGAAATCCGGACGGCTCTAAAGCATATCGGTTTCCCCGCGCTTCGCTTCAAGGTAAACTTCGGTGAGATCAGGACTGCGCCGGTATCGATGCCGAAGCCCGCGCCGAAAGAAGATGAAGTTGCCGAGCGGGCTCTGGCGCATCCGGAGGTGCAGCGTTTTCGGGAACTGTTCGGCGGGGAAGTGCGCACAGTCCGCAATCTGAAGGAGCCGTGGAACGAATGAAGATGCCCGGAAACATGCAGGCCATGATGCAGCAGGCGCAGAAGATGCAGGAGAAGCTGCAGGCCGAAGTCGCTCAGATCCGCGTGGATGGAACCGCCGGTGGCGGCATGGTCACGATAAAGATGGACGGCCACAAGAATGTGCTGGGCGTGAAGATCGACCCGGAAGTGGCCGGCGACGTTGAGATGCTGCAGGACCTGGTGCTGGCCGCTTCGAACGACGCCGCGAAGAAGGTGGATGAGGAATCGCAGAAGAAGATGGGCGGGATGCTCGGCGGCCTCGGCCTGCCACCCGGGCTGTTTTAGCCCATGCCCGATTTCGCGGAGCCGCTCGCACGGCTGATCAACGAGTTCAAGCGGCTGCCCGGCATCGGACAAAAGTCCGCGCAACGCATCGCGTTCCACATCATGCGCACCAGCCGCGACGATGCGGATCAGCTCGCGCAGTCCATTCTCGACGTCAAAGACAAGTTGACCATTTGCGCTGTTTGCAACAACATCAGCGACGCCGAGCTGTGCCAGTATTGCCGGGATCCGCGCCGCGATCAGAAAATCGTGTGCGTGGTGGAGGACCCGAACAATATCGTGGGAATCGAAGTCACCCGCCAGTACAACGGCCTCTATCATGTTCTCGGTGGCGCTCTGTCTCCCCTGCGCGGAATTGGGCCGGAACAGTTGAAGATCAAGAGTCTGGTGGACCGTATCGCGAAGGGCGCGGTCGAAGAAGTGATTGCCGCCACAAACCCCACAGTGGAAGGCGAGGCGACAGCGGTCTACTTATCCAAGCTGCTGAAGCCGCTCGGGATCAAAGTGACGCGCATCGGCATGGGCGTTCCGGTTGGGAGCGATATCGAATACGCGGACGAAGTCACGATGTGGAAAGCCATGGAAGGCCGCCGCGAAATTAGTTAAACCCACCGGCGACAAAGATCGCCGGTGCTACTTGTACTTTCTGTAGATCACCCATCCGGAAACTATTACCGCGAACGTGCCGCCCGCCAGCTTCCCTTCAAACAACCACACGTTGTGGATCTCGCCCGTCGGAACTATCGAGCAGACGATCGCGAGCACCGTCATCCCGATCCCCGAACTGGCACTCCACCGCTTGCCCGCCTTCCACGCACTGCTGAACACATAAAGGTAAGGAAGAAACCCCGCGATCACCATCAGCGATACGAGCGCCTGATAAGCCGCCCGCAGCGTATCTCCAAACTGAAGAGCAACCAGCAGAGCCGATGCCAGGATACCCAGCGTGATAATCGATATATAGGGCGTGTTCCAGCGCGGATGGATCTTCGCGAATGCCGCCGGCAGCAGATGATCCACTCCGGCTGCAAACGGCATGCGGGAAACTGACGAGCCGAGTCCCCCAAACTGCCCGATGGCCGTGGCGAGCACGAGCAGGACGATTACGCGTGGGAGCCATGAAGCGCCGATTACCTGCGCGGCAGCACTGCTCACCTGCGCGAGCCCATTGAGTTCGCTGATCCGGCCTGGCGGAAGAACGATCAGGAGCGCCATTGTCGTCCCAACGTAGAAGACGATTGTGAATACCGAAGAGATCCACGCGGCACGCGGCAGGTTGCGTTTCGGATCGCGGATCTCACCGCCCATCAGGCCAACCATCTCGATACCGGTCATCGCATACGCGATAGTGGCCCAAAAGCTTATGGTGTCCCAGTTGAAATCGGGAAGAAGATGGAATGCGGTAGCCGATCCCTGGCGGCGCCAGACGAGGACAGCGACGATGACCAGCAGCACGCCCAGAATCCACGAAGCCGACGCGCCCAGGTTTTCCGTCCACTTGCCAATCTTCACGCCGACAAGGTTCGTGCCCAGCGCTATCCAAATTGCGGCAAGCGATGCGGAGACGAGCCCGACGCGGTTTTCGGCGAGGCCCTGGGCCGACAGCGCGATGCTCATATAGAACATCGCCGCACTGGGAAACCAGATGGCGATGCCTGCCCAGTAAACCCAGAAGGCGAGGAAGCCGTGCCATGGGCCGAAGTCCGCACGGGTCCAGCGATAGAGTCCGCCGGCTTCGGGATGTTTGACGGTCAGGACAGCGACCGCGATTGAAAGCGGAATGAGAAAGAATAGCGCCGCGAGCAGCCAGAGCAGGATCGAGCCCGGACCGGCGTGAGCGGCCGACGCTATCCAGCGGGTGCCGATGATGCAGGCGATCGCGAAGAGCGTGAGATCGCGCAGCCCAAGTTCGCGCTTGAGGGGCAACTTAGCTTATGAGCTCCGTAATGCGATCCGCGTCATTCGGAACGACTATCGGCCGGTTGCCAAAGTTGGGATGAATGGGGCAATCGCTATCCTTGGCACCTCCGTGCCCCTTTAATTGGCCGGTGTGATAGCGATAGATGTAGTCCGGATCCTTAAGTACATTGCCTGTCAGAACCGCGACGACGTCGGCATCGCGAGACATCACGCCTGCCGAAGTCAGCTTGCGAATGCCCGCGAGTGTGGCGGCGGAAGCGGGCTCGCAACCTATGCCTGATTGGCCGATAATGGCCTTGGCGTCCGCAATCTCCTGCTCCGACACGCGCTCGACGACGCCGTTGGTGGTCTCGACTTCGAACTGCGCTTTCGGCCAGGAGACCGGGTCGCCGATCTTTATCGCGGTGGCCAGCGTCTCCGGATGCTCAGTCGGAATAAAAGGGGACAGGGCGTTTTCCTGCAGACGGCGTTTCTGCATGTATTCGTAAAAAGGAGACGCCCCTTCCGCCTGCACGACTACCAGCCGCGGCAGGCGGTCGATCATCCCCAGTTCGTACATCTCGCGCAGCCCCTTGCCGAATGCCGACGTGTTGCCGAGATTCCCGCCAGGCAATACGATCCAGTCCGGCGCCTTCCAGTCGCGTTGATCCATCATTTCGATCACAATCGATTTCTGGCCCTCAATGCGAAACGGATTAATCGAATTGAGCAGATAGATCCCAAGCCGCTCGGCCAGCACGCGTACCAGGGCCAGAATCTGGTCGAAGTTCGCTTCCACCTGGAATGTCTTCGCGCCATACTCCAGCGCCTGGGCCAGCTTGCCATAGGAGATGTTGCCGTGCGGGATGAAGATGAGAGGTTCGAGCCCACCAGCGCTCGCATAGGCCGCCATGGACGCCGAAGTGTTGCCGGTCGAAACACACGCCACTCGTTTCATTCCCAGCCGGCGCGCCTGCGCAACTCCAGCCGTCATTCCATTGTCCTTGAACGACCCGGTGGGATTGAAGCCCTGATGCTTGAACGTCAGGTGGTCGAGACCGCCATAGCTCGCCGCACGCGGACCGCTCAACAGCGGAGTGTTGCCCTCGCGCAGAGTAACAATGTGACGATCGTCGTCTACGAACGGGAATAATTCGCGATACCGCCAGACCCCGCTCTGATCGAGAGGGGCGTTGGACATGCGGCGTTCGCGCCATGTCCGTTTGAGCATACTCGCATCGGGATGGCCGAACTCATAGCGCGCTTCGAGCAGACCACCGCATTTCGGGCAGTTATAGAGAATTTCTGTGATGCCGTATCGCACACCGCACGCGGCGTTAATGCAAACCAAATCCGATTGCATGGGAAATAACGATTCTAGCGTCGAAGCACGCTTGTCCCCGGATCGAGCACGGCTTTGGCGGTTGCCGCCGTAACCGGAACGGAGAATGCCGCCGGATCGGGGCCAGTCTGAAGGTCCCGCACAACCTTGCCGCGGCCGGTCTGAATCTCCACCGGAATGGTCACGCTGAAATCGTCCGGGACATCGGACTGCGTGACCGTGCCCTTAAGCGTCCATGCTCCGGGCTTGCCTTTCACCGAGTAGGTCAGCTTCAAGGTTGGGATGCCGGTCCCATAAACCCACTGGTCGAAGAAAGTCTCCAGCTTGGAATCGGGCGAACTCGGCGACAGGAACTCAGCGCAAAGCAAACGGAATTGTTCCGTGTCGATGGTCTTCCATTCATACCGCCGCCGTAATTCGGCCAGCATTTTCGTAAACTGCGCATCGCCCATGCGGCGCCGCAACATGTGGATGATCCACGCGCCCTTGCCGTATGCGACCGCATTCCACGCATTCGGGTTATTCGAATTTTCAAGCCGCCGGCCCTGAACGACGGGCCCTTCCGATTCGGCCGTCGCGCCATCCGGCCCTGTTGTCAGAAGCACGCGCCGGTATTGATCGAGTATCCCGTCGGTGATTTTCGGGCCACTCCGGCTTTCGAGGTACAGAAGCGCGGAATAGTTTGCCAGCGCTTCCATCAGCCACTCTTGTCTATATGAGCCGGCGCTGACGATATTGCCCCACCACTGGTGCGCCACCTCATGCGCGCGCAGAAACTCGCCATAGAACACCTGTTGCCAGGGCGGCATGAGAGACAGCGGCCGTGCGGTCACCGGAAGATAGGAAAGAGTAGAAAGGTAAATCAGACCCGCGAAGCCCTGTCCGAACCGGCCCGGCACGGGAGACACTTCAATCTGGTTGATCGGCGCCTCCCCAAAGCGCGCGCGATAAAACTCCACCGCCGCCGCCACATCGTCGGCGACCCTGGACAACTGACTCGCCGGATTGATAACAGGCGGAGGCGACTGCGGGGGTGCGGTGGCACCCGCATCGAACACGCGCGGCAGCCGTCTTGGCGGGTTCCCGATGGTTGGCTCGGTAAACGAAGGATCCGGCGGCCGGAAACGCAAAGCGTCTTCGACTTCGCGATTGGCGCAGACTTCGATCCGGATGCCGCCGCGCTCCAGAACTTTTCTCTCATAGACGCCGAGATTGAATGCCAGCATCCGGATGCGGCCGTCCGGAATGCGGCGCGTGATGCGAACATCGCCCTCCGTTCGGTCTTCCACCACTTTACCGGCGCTGACCAGGTCGAGATTCTTCGGATAACGGTACGTGACGTCGTAAGCGGCAAACTGCGCGCCGCGATTCGGATACCATGTTCCCCGCGAGCTTACAAAGTAGACCTGATGACCGGCGTCGACAACCACCCTGCCTTCGTGATGGATTTCAACTTCGTGCTCCGAGCCGGGCTCGAGCGGCCGGCGCGGGATAACCAGCAGCAGCTCGTTACCGCTGTCCTGTACCAGATTGTTACGCACGGAATCGCGTTCATAAACCTCGACCGCAACGCCATCCAGTTTTGCCTCGGTCGGGAGCATTTGAGCCGACAGATCGAACGGAAGCACGTTACTCGATTCGGCTGTCGCTTTGAACCGGATGCGGGTGATGCAATGCAGAATGAATGAGGAGTCCAGAGTAGCTTCCATCCGATAGCTCAAAATCTCCTCTTCCGGCGCGGGCGGTGGAGCGTTGCTGCGGCTCCTGCTCGCGAAGCTGGTCCAGGTATCGAAATGACTCCGCCCGTCGCGTGCCGCTAATTGGCCGGCGCTGAGTTGTTCGTAGCTGCGGCCGTCGTAACCCAGATCGAAGTTGCCCAGTTTCTTTCCCTGGACGATTGCTTGGAAAAATCCCTGGGCCACCGCTGGCGCGCTTAAAAGGTCGAGTACCATGCGCGACTCGAAGCTGCCGGTGATATTGGCAACGACGGGAGACCATTGGTCGGCAAGCGCTGCGCCCACTTCCGGCGAATTCCGCGCTTCTCCTTTGGCGCGGATCTGTTCCGCCAGTCCCCGCGCCTGTGCCTCCGTAAAGAGGAAGATCGCATTCGTGAAGTGCTCATCCAGGTTCGGCGAACCTGTATAAACGGCCAGCGCCCTGCGCTCTGAACGATTGGGAGGGAGCAGGAGAACCTCGGCATCGCCGCCTTCGACTTCGGCCGAAAAAACCGCGGCAAGAGGAGCGCCGTCGACCGGTTTTCCGAAGATGATATAGCCGTCAGCAAGGTAAAACTGCGCATCTCCCTCGGAGATTTCCAGGTCCCGGACCCTGTAGCACGCGGAAGCATCGAGGCCCGCATTCAGAATGGCCTTGCCGAGCTCGGCCGCGGAAGGCGGTTGGGCTAAAAGCGCCGTTGCCAACGCGGCAAGACCTGTTAAACGAAGGAGAAGCATCTGTGGGCGATTATCTCGCATGAGAGCGCACAAGCCGCAGGTCTGTTGTGCGCGGTTCGACCTTGGTCACTTATATTGAAGAGTGAGCAATGGGCTTTCTCACTTTCGAACAATTCCTGCGCACGACGGCCGCGAAAGGGGAAGCGATCAATATCTTGTTTGAAGAACGGCTGTTCGATCTGGTTGGAGTCCTGCATAAAATCGCCGGCGTCCTTTCGGAGGAGAACGTGCCCTACGAATTGATTGGCGGGCTTGCCGTTCTCGTGCATGTCGAAGAGGCCGACCCGGAGCACACCACCCTGACACGGGATGTGGATCTGATGATCCGGCGCGAGGACCTCGAAAAGGTTAAAGAGGCTGCCGCCAAACGCGGCTTCCGATTCCGCCATACGGCGGGTGTCGACATGCTGCTCTACGGAGAAACCAATAGTGCGAGGAATGCAGTTCATTTGATCTTCAGCGGGGAAATGGTGAGGCCCAATCAGGCCGCGCCGAATCCGCCGATTGCGCCGGAGAAGAAGCGGATCCACGGTGGGGAGGTGATGGTGATTCCGGTTGCAGACCTCGTGCGTATGAAGCTGAGTTCTTATCGCTTGAAGGATCAGGTCCACGTCAAGTCGATGGATGCGGCTGGCCTGATCACGCCTGAAGTAGAAGCGAAATTGCCAGCCGGGTTGTCGACAAGACTTCAACACGTCCGCGAAACGGAGTAAATCCAATGAGATTCGTGACCTTCGAGAAGGATGATCAGAAGTGCGCGGGCGTCGCCCCGAACGACCAAATCGTGAGTCTGGAGGACGCGGGATTTCAGGATCTGCTGTCCGTCCTGCAAGGCGGGGTTGCGGCTCTGAAAAAGGTGGAAGCCTTCAGTGCAAAAGCGCCGGCCTCAATTCCCCTTGCGACAGTCAAGCTCTGCGCGCCCATCCCGGATCCTCCTAAAATCCTCTGCATGGGTCTCAACTATCGCGATCATGCGAAGGAGGCGAATCTGGAGGTCCCAAAATACCCGGTGATCTTCGCGAAATACACCAACACTGTAATCGGGTCCGGTGACTATATCGTGTTACCGAAAAACTCGCGCAAGCCCGACTATGAGGCTGAATTCGGATTCGTAGTGGGAAAGCGTGCGCGCCACATCAAAGCGGAACACTGGCGCGATTACGTGTTTGGATATATGAACTGCAATGACGTGAGCGCGCGCGATTATCAGATGTCCGTTTCCCAATGGACGATGGGCAAAAATTTCGACACTTTCGCACCAATGGGCCCGTATCTGGTGACCGCCGACGAGATTGGCGATCCGCACAATCTCAACATCTCGCTGACTCTCAATGGCGAAATCATGCAGAGCTCGAACACGCGAGAATTGATTTTCAAGATTCCGGAAACGGTCGAGTTCCTCTCAAGCGTGATGACACTCGAGCCCGGCGATGTCGTCCTGACCGGCACGCCCGCGGGAGTCGGCTTTTCACGCAGGCCGCCAAGATGGCTGTTGCCTGGCGACGAGGTGGTGGTTCGTGTTGAGGGCTTGGGTGAGTTGCGCAATACCTGCGTGGCCGAATTGTAGCGCTGGCGGTCTTTGCCGCCGGTAATCTGGCCAATCAATGCGCTTCGACTGGCGCGGCGTTCTTCGACGGTCGCTTCATGAGGAACACGAATGGCACCAGGCAAATAATAACTGCCGCCATGATGGAAATAATGTCGACGCAAGATACGGTACGCGCATTTTGGTCGATGCCGCCAGGCACCGTCTCGTTAACCTGAGATCCGGCTAAACCTGTGTTTCATGGGTTAGACTTACCTGTTTTAGCGCCCATGCCGCTTTCTCCCGGAGACCGCTTCGGACCTTACGAAATCGTATCGCCCATCGGCGCGGGCGGCATGGGTGAGGTGTACAAGGCCCGCGACCAGCGGCTTCATCGCTTAGTCGCTCTCAAGGTCTCGAAGGCCGAATTTAACGAGCGTTTCTCCCGTGAAGCCCGGACGGTGGCGCAGCTGAATCATCCGAACATATGCACCCTTCACGATGTGGGGCCGAACTACCTGGTCATGGAGTTCGTGGAGGGGACAGCGCCGCAGGGCCCGATGCCGGTTGAGAGAGCACTGGAATATGCAGGACAGATTCTGGATGCGCTCGACGCCGCGCATCGCAAAGGCATCATCCACCGCGATCTGAAACCCGCCAACATTCTGGTCACGAAGCAGGGGATCAAACTGCTGGATTTCGGCTTGGCGAAACAGGCGGTGGAACCGGGCTTGGGTTCGGGCGAAGCTGGTCCCGACGATGTAACGATGGCTGAACTGAGCGTGGTCGGGCAGATCTCCGGGACCCTGCAATATATGGCGCCCGAGCAGCTCGAGGGCAAGCCGGCCGACGTGCGCAGCGACATCTTCGCATTCGGTCTGGTGCTCTATGAGCTGATAACCGGCAAGCGGCCCTTCAGTGGCACGAGCCACGCCACGGTCATCGCGTCGATTCTCAAGGACCAGGCCCGCCCGCTCCACGAACTGCAACCGCTTGCGCCGCCCGGCCTCGAACCGGTGCTCCAGACATGCCTGGAGAAAGATCCCGACCAACGCTGGCAATCTGCGCGCGAGGTGAAGCCCGCGCTGCTTTGGATGGCCCACAATTCCGCGCCCGCGGCCGTTGCCGAAACAGCGCCAGTGGTGGAAGCACAGCCGAAGAAGCTCCGGCTGTGGCAGGGTGCGGCGGCCGTACTCGGTCTGGTGGCGCTCGGTTTCGCAGCATGGATGTTTTGGCCGAAGAAGGAACCGCCGGCTCCGATCACCCGTTTTGAGGTCTCGCTTCCTGACAACGTGAACTTCGGCCAGTATCTTTCTCTGTCGCCGGACGGCCGCAAGCTGGTCATCAACACCACCGGCACGGGCGGCCTTTGGATTCGCGATCTGGATACAATCGAGTGGCGGCGCTTGCCCGGCACGGAAGGCGCGGCAAGTCCATTCTGGTTTCCCGACAGCCGATCCCTTGCGTTCGCCGTTCAAAACCAGTTGAAGAAAATCGATATCTCAGGCGGCCCCGCGCAGACGCTGTGCACAGTATCGGAGGGGACTGTCGGATCAGGCTCCTGGAGCCGGGAAGGCATCATCATCTTTGGCAATCGCCCGGAGGGCGCCATTCTCAAGGTTTCGCAGGCTGGTGGCGTCCCCACTGCTGTTACCGCCGTCGACCGTTCACGAGGAGAAGTGTTTCATACAGCGCCACTCTTCCTGCCTGATGGGAAGCACTTCATCTACTTCCAGCGGGGAGGCCCCACGGTCGCAGGCATCTACGCCGGCTCTCTGGATTCCAAACCTGCGGAGCAACGCCGGGATCGAATTCTGGCAAATGATTTTGCGGCGTTGCAGGCAGACCGCTACCTTTTTTTCATGCGGGACAACAATCTGATGGTCCAACCGTTCGATCCGGACGGCCGGCAATTGCGCGGCGAGCCGGTCCCGGTAGCCGAGCGCGTTGCGACTACCGGAGCTCTCGGAGTCTTTTCGGTTTCTCCCGGCGGCGTTCTGGCCTGGCGCCCGGGAGTGGGAGGCAGGGAGTTTCAGCTCACGTGGTTCGACCGTGAGGGAAAGGTTTTAAACACCTTCGGGCAACCCAGCGACGACCAATTGGTTGCCTTATCGCCCGACGGAACACGTGCAGTCGTCCGCGACGGCAGCGTTGTCACGCTCGGCGATCTCTGGACTGTTGACTTTGCACGGGGCGTGCGCACCCGCGTCACGTTTCGCAAGACCTTCGGATCCGGGGCCATCTGGTCGCCGGATGGCACTCGAATCGTGTTCTCGGCCGGCAATCCACGAACTCCGCTGGACACGCTTTACCAAAAATCGTCTTCCGGTGCGGGCGATGAAAGGGAACTGCTGAAGAAGCCAGGACAGAATCTCTATGCCACCAATTGGTCGCGCGACGGACGATTCCTTTTCTACTTCAGCCCCAATCCGCAGGCGGGAGCCGACCTCTGGGTACTGCCGCTGGAGGGTGACCGGAAGCCTGTATCCCTCCTGGCCACCCAATTCAATGAACTCGAAGCGGTGTTTTCTCCGGACGCGCGGTGGGTCGCATACACTTCCAACGAGTCCAGCCGGTACGAAATCTATGTCCGTCCATTCCTGGCTTCGGGACCTTCGGGCGCGCCAGTGCTCGGTGAAGGCAAGTGGCAGGTATCGAGGGACGGCGGGGCCACGCCAAAATGGACCGCGGACGGGAAACAGATCATCTTTTCTTCAACGTTTGCCGATACTCTGGCTACCCTCCGAATGGCTGTGGATGTGAAAGCGAACGGCGCAGCGTTCGAGGCCGGAGTTCCCCAACGCATCCTCCAGGTGCCCCAGGTACCGAGCGATTTCTCATGGGACGTTACGGGCGACGGCAAGCGCTTTCTGTTGGCCGCACCGCAGGGCTTGGCGACCGGCCCGGTACCCCTCGACGTGATGCTGAACTGGCCAAGCTTGTTGAAGAAGAACTGAGTTATACGGACCCGGCTTCGGCGAGCGCTGAGGCGTTCGGCAAGGTCTCGACAGGTCCGGCGGTCCGTGAAATTCAGCGACCGCCGCGGCCTTCGCTCGACGGCGGCACGATCCCCTTCAGGCGCAGATAAACCACGATCGTTCCGTACATTTCGTTATCGTGAATCAGGTTGCCGTAGAGCCTGCCCGCCAGCGTTCCGCCCATGAAACCCGCTCCGCCCACCTGTGATGCATTCGACTCATTGATGGAGTCATAAGCCTTGTCGCACGCGTCGAACGATTTCTTCAGTTCGGCGATGACATCCGCTTTCGCGGTCTTCGAAGTATCCACCCGCGTGGGTTGCCCGATAATGCCGCCGCAAATCATGGCCTGAGCTTCGGAGATATGGCCGATCGCCTGCGCGAATGTGCGGACTTCCGGAGTCGCTTTGAGGAGATACCCATCCTCCGGCATCTTCGCGGCTGCCCGCAGAATCAGGTCTTTGGTGCGCGCGTAGTTCTGCTTCACCTCACCGCTGACCGTCGGATTCATATTGTTCTGCGCCAGCAGCGCGCTCGAGGCGAGGGCGAAAAGCAAGATCGTTTTGCGAATCATCATTTCAGCTTAACTGAAAACGGTCGTCGAGAAGAGTCTCGACGCGGCTCGCACGAGTGCGAGCACTGCGCGGTTACAGGGGGCTTTTTGAGGTCTTCGGCCAGAGCACGCCCTGGTCCTGTTTCGTTACCGTGCCGAGGCCTTTGTACACGAATTTTTGCACGCGCTGTCCGCGGTAGGTTTCCGTGGTGAACACGTCGCCCTTCGAATCGGTGGCGATGCTGTGCACCGCGTAGAATTCGCCGGGCTGGCGGCCACCATCGCCGAAACTGGTCAAGACCTCGAGCGAATCGCGGTCGAGGATGTGGATCTTTTCGTTAGCCCCATCGGCGAGAAAAATGTACTTCTGCCTGGGGTCCTTCGAGAAAGCGATATCCCAGACCGATCCGTCGCCCAGCGTGTTCTTATAAAGAACCTTTTCCTTCACGAAGGTCCCGTCGGGCTTGAAGACCTGGATGCGGTCGTTGACGCGATCGCAGACGTAGAGCAGTCCGTCGTTGGAGAGGTCGGCGCAATGCACCGGATTGCGGAATTGCTGCGCGAGCGGGGCGTCCGGCTTGTAGGGCCCGAGGTTGGTATCGTCGGGCTTATTGCCGTAAGCGCCCCAGTGCCGTTTGTATTTGCCGGTGTCGGCGTCGAAGACGATCACGCGCTTGTTGCCGTAACCATCCGCGACATACACTTCATTGGTCTTGGGATCGACGAAGATTTTCGCGGGCAGCCCGAGATTCTCGACATCGTTGCTGCCTTTGCTCGCTCCAGCCTTGCCGATCCCCATCAGGAATTTGCCGTCCTGCGTGAACTTCAGGATCATACTGTCGTGGTAGTAGACCGGACCTCGGCCCGCGCCGCGCCCAGCAGCTACCGCGGCCTCGCCTCCGTCGGCGGCGGGTGCCGCGGCTCCACGACCTGCACGGCCAGCGGGCGGAGCATTGGGGTTCGTTCCACGACCATTGCCGCCGATCCATACGTTGCCTTTGTAATCGACTGTAATTCCGTGATTGGAATCCGGCCACACATAGCCGTCTCCATCCTCGCCACCCCAGTGAGCGAGCAGGTTGCCCTCCTCGTCGAACTCGAGGACCGGCGGCGCGGGCAGGCAGCATTCCGATTCGACCACGCCTTTCTGGCGCTTCGGTCCGGGCGGATTGGCGGCGGCGTACTCTTCCATGGCTTCGAGCGAACCCTGCCGGTGAATGATCCAGATATGGTCCCGCGAATCCACCGAAACGCCGATGACATTGCCCATGACCCAGTGATTTGGCAACGGCTTCGGCCACATGGGATCTACCTCGAATCGCGGCGCCTGGACGCCGGCGGCCTCAACGACAGCTTTCTTTTCGAGCACCGTATATGCTGTTGCGAGAACCGCGAGAAGAACGGGAACAGCAATCGCGATAACAGAATTCCGTTTCGACATAGAACCTCCCAAGTGCCTGTCGCCCGGTAGGTATTCTACGTTGGTGGCAGCCCCAGCGTCAATACATTTGGCCGCCTGAAAATTACGCACGCTCCCCCTTGACAACGAGAACGGAGTTCCATACGATTACCTACCGGTCGATAGGTTTTCAGGGAAATCAGTTCAGGAGGTCGCCGCGATGCGATTGCAGTCTAAACTTTCGCCCGCCGCAGCCGTGTGCGTGCTGCTTGGGGCCGCCGTTTCCGCCCCGGCGCAGGAACCCACGGGAAGTATTTCGGGCACGATTACCGATCCATCGGGCGCGGTGGTTCCAAACGCAACAGTAACCGTGACCAACAAGGGCACCGGGGCGGCCCGGAACTCGGTGGCGAACGCCGAAGGCGTGTATAGCGCTCTCTCGCTCCTGCCGTCCGAATACGAAGTGCGCGTGGCACAGCCAGGCTTTCGCACGGTTGTTGCGGCGGCACAAGTAGTCGCCGGAAGCACGACGACACTCGATCTCGCCATTATGCCTGGAGCGCCCACGGAGGTGGTGACCGTGGAAGCCACGGCGGTTCCAATCGACTATGACAGCCACACCATCCAGGGCGTCATCCAGCGCGAGACGATCGAGGACCTTCCCCTGAACGGCCGCAGCGCGCTGCAACTGGCGTCGCTGGAACCCGGCATCACCGTCGCGCCGGGGAGCACCGCGCAGTTTAACGCGATGTTCAATGTCAGTGTTTTCGGAGCCACGCCGGGCGCGACCGCAGGCAGCGGAGTAGGGGCGCGGCTGACGATGGACGGCGGCGTCATCAACGATGAGATGGAAGGCGGGACGTCGATGAACTTCTCGCAGGAAGTTGTGCAGGAGTTCCAGCTCTCCTCGCTGAACTTCGATGCCGCCACGGGCATCGCCGCCTTCGGAGCGGTAAACATCATCACGCGATCCGGCGGCAACGATTTTCACGGCAGCGCATATTACTTTTATCGCGACCACAACATGGCTGCTTCTCCGAGCCTCGGGCCCAGCAGCCCTTTCTTTCAGCGCAAGAACCCCGGTTTCCTGATCGGCGGTCCGATCAAAAAAGACAAACTGTTCTTCTTTTTCAACTACGAGCATCTGGAGCAGGTCGCCGTGTTGAGCGAGCACGAGGATCTGCCTTCCATTCAGGGATTGAGCGGCGTCTGGCCGGAACCGTACCATTACAACCTGATCACGACCCGCTTCGACTATCACCTGAACCAGAAGCACAATCTGTTTGTGCGGTATTCGCACGACGGGAATCAGGGATTCGGCCCCTATGCCCTGACGCCCCAGCCCGCCAATTTCAACTACAACAAGAACTGGTCCGACCAGAGTCTGATGGGCCTGACAAGCGTTTTTAAGCCGACGCTGGTGAACGACCTTCGCTTCCAGTTTCATTACTGGGAAAACAATGTTACTGACGCACTGCCGTCGGATTGTACGTTTCCGTGCGTCGGCTTCGGCTTACCTTCCATCGTCACTTTAATAGGTTCGAGCACCTACGGTACCGGCAACAGCGTGAATTCGCCGCAATTCCGGCAGGCGCGCTCCTATGAATTGAACGATACGCTGACTTGGATCAAAGGCAAGCATACTCTTCGATTCGGCATGGATTATGAATACATGAGAACCAAGGTTGTGCCGTGGGATTTCTGCGATCCAGCCTGCCTGTACGTGTTTGCTCCGGAGGATATCCAGGGGTTGGTTGGCCCGTTAACGCCGGTTCTGTTCCCAAACATGCCCAAAACGATCACATCCACCGCCGATCTGCTCAACCTGCCGATTTACAATCTGCCATCGTCGATTTACAGCGGTGTTGGAGTGGGTAATGGGACGTTTCCCGGATTGTACGATCACGGTCAGGGCGGGAGTAACAACCGGATTCAGCCTTACGTCGCGGATACCTGGAAGCTCAAGCCGAGCCTTACTATAAATCTCGGCCTGAGTTATGACCTGGAGACGGGCCTGTTTTATGGGAACCTTCCGTTGCCGCAATATCTCGCTCCGATCGTGAACAGCTCCACCATTCCAACGGGGCTCACCGCTACTCATTCCAACAAGCTTGATTTTGCGCCGCAAATAGGCTTTGCGTGGGCCCTCGGCAAGGACAAGAAGACGGTGATCCGCGGCGGAGGGGGAATGTACTGGGACACGCAGCCGATCTGGCAGCATTTCCGCGAAGGCGCGGCCATCGGACCCGCGGGCGATGGAAGGACGACGCTGGCAGCCAGCGCATTCACCAACATTTTTCCAACAGGGGCGATTCTTAACCTGAGCCTCGGCGGCGCGCCCCTGGCGAAGGGCGCGCCGCTGCCGGTCAACGCCCTGACTACGATGACCCTGGGCCAGTTCATCCAAATCATGAATCAGGAATTGCCGGCGATCACGGCGGAACTGGCTCCGACACCGCCTTCGAGCGGAGCCTATTCGGTCACGGGCATCGATCTGGCCAAGCAGGGCATCGAGATTTACCCGTCGAGCTTCCCGCTGCTGCGAAGCTATCAGACCTCCATCGGCGTGCAGCACGAGTTCGGGCGCGACCTTTTGCTGAGCGTGGATTGGGCGCGGAAACAGGGCGAGAATGTCAATCTCGGCGAATTGGATCTGAACCATTACGGCCGGACCTCGGATGGTCTTGCGCCCGTCATTCCCCAGTGCGCCGCCTCGCAATACTACGTTCCGGGCCAGGAATGTTCGACCGGCTCGATCACGTTCTGGGTACCGGAGGGACGCTCGGTCTATGACGGGCTTCTGGTAAAACTGCAAAAGCGTTTCTCGCACCGTTACCAGTTCGTCGCGTCGTATGCGCTGCAGAAACTGATGGCGGAGAACGCGGCGGTGGACCTCGACAACTATTTCGCCGGCTATGGTCCGGTGCTGGCGCGCCACAATCTGAATATCGCGGGCACGGGAAACCTGTGGTGGGGCGTAAAGGTGAGCCTCAACTCGTCCATCATCAGCCCCACGCCGACGATGCCGACGATTTCGGGAATCGACCTCAACGGCGCCGGAAACACAACGTTCCCGCTTTCCGAAGCCGATCCGAAACTCTCTTACAACTGCTTCAACGCCGGCTGCGGCCAAGCGGACCTGACGGCCGCCGTCGCTTATTTCAACAGCAATTGGGCCGGAAAGAAGGCTATGAACGGCGTGACCATTCCTACTCTGGTGTTGCCCTCGACTTACAGTTTGGGCAGGCCGATCATCTCGCAGGATATGCGCCTGACCAAGGAATTCACATACAAGGAAAAGTACCGGCTCGCGGTGTTCGGGGAGGCTTTCAATCTGTTTAACATCGCCAACCTGAGCGGTTACAATTTCACACTGGATGCGGTGAAGACGCCGCAGACCTTCGCTTTCGGGCAGCCGACCAGCCGCGGCAACCAGGTCTTCGGTTCCGGCGGACCGCGGGCGTTTCAGTTCGGGGCGCGGATTTCGTTCTGATACGCTGCGGCAGGGAGCAGACATGAAGAAGCTTATTGTTTTGGCACTTCTGATGTTGTCGGCGCTCACGCTGTTGGGCGCCGACGTGACTGGTACGTGGTCGGTCGCGGTGGTGCTCGACGCAGGAAGCGGCGCCGCTACGTTCACCTTCAAACAAACGGGTGAGACGCTCACCGGTACTTACACAGGGACCTTCGGTCAGTCCCAAGTCACGGGCACGGTAAAAGGCGATCAGGTCGAGTGGTCGTTCGACAACGACCAGGTGGGCAAAGTGACCTATCAGGGCACCGTCGACGGCGCGGGCAAGATGAAAGGCACCGTGACCTATGGGCAGCTGGGCAAGGGATCGTTCGCCGGCGAAAAGAAATGAGAGAAATGGTGCGCGTGAAAATCGTTGCGCATCCGGGTCGAAACCAACCGGGCATCTCCCGACAGTGGTGAAGCTGACCAGCGGTGGATTCGGACACGCGATATCTGCCTCAATATTAATCAGGCGTGCTTCGAAAGCCCGGCTTGATAGATCCGAAGATTGATGAATGCGGCGTTCAGCAAGGGGGTTGCGACCCCTTTGGAGACGGCAGCGCTATCGCGGCTATGCCCAGGCTTATGGTGATGACGTTCTTCTTTCCAAACATTTTCATTGCTCCTTACTTTCAGGGATACTGGCCAACCGGTCAGTTCGCCCTTGCTAACGCAAGCGCTGTTCCATCCGCGACATCATTGAACTCGTGCAAATGCAGTCGTGCTGTCAGGTAGAACTGCCGAAGCACTGTTCAAGTGTTCGGCAGGTGCTTGTAAGTTGGCATTCGTCAAAGCCTCTGGAGAAGTGAGTGGGCTTTCCTCGCGCTCCCAACTTACTAAGTGCCGTCGGCCGCAGGCGAGGCATGTATAGTGACCATGAATCGGCCAACTGGGTGAATCGTGCATCAAGGTGCACCAGAGGTTACCCAGCTTATCGACAGGTGAGCCACTGTCTTCAACGTTTCGGGTGCTATCGGCGTTCTGCGTCAACATCGTGATCTCCACTTTCAACTGCACTAACCGCACGTGACGTGCCAGAAGTGACCTGATTGAACGAGAAACACCAAACACTTTGGGAAAGGCTCATGATTACCTGCAGCGGCACTCAGACAGCGCTGCGGAACGTCCCGAGGCATTGGCTGCACCTGCTTCGGACCTCACAGCCGCCCGAGTTTCTGGAACAGAAGTAAAAAGTGAACCTCGGGACACCCTTCTTACAATCGGATCGATCAGCCAGCGAAGCCCCCCCGAATATCCCGGCTCAGCGCGATCACTTCCAACTCGACATAAACCCCCTCGTCCCGTTGTTCGAATCTCGAAAAACTGTATAACCGCCGGATGTAACCACTGCCTTCGTTCAGGGGCAGCTTGCGCGCGCCCGGCGATCCATAGTCCCCGATCTCTTCTACGCGAGTGCTGTAAGCAATGCTCGACGAGAATGTAGCGGCATTCCATTCGCTCGCCAAGGCGGTCTTAGCGAAGAGCAACTTGTTCAGCATGAGCAAAGAGAACTGGTAATCCGGGCCATCTGCACCGAGCGCTTTGGAGTCGATAACCAGTGGCTTGTAGAATTCCCTGTACCGGTTGTAATCGTGAACGACCCCAAAGATATCTTCCAGTCCGGCATTCGGAATGAGCGTCGCTCCAATCCAGTCACGGATCAGCCCCTTTGGCGCTCTGATCGGGCTATGATCACTTACTGCGCTGACAAGAACCTCGCCGGCGCGAACCCGACGGCTTCGGTCGGTCGATTCATCGACCCAAAGGAACGGCAAAGGCCCATGAAGACGTTCTGACTGGCCCCCTTGACCCGGTCCGTAGCTGGAATGGTCAACTTATCCTGGATAAGACTAACTTCTGTGCTGCGCCGGTGGTCAAGGGCCTCAGCCCTCCATTCCTAAATTGGCGGATCGGATATAGTCTTCCCAGGCTTGCAATGTCTCGTTCGTCAACTCTGCAGCGCTTGAAACAGCCGGAACGAAAGTAAGCGGCAAACCCACGACAGTCCCGAAGTTAACGGCCCGAATATGTGCATTCATTGTTTTGCCCGTTTGCAGCTTTGCTCTCCTGTGCCGCTCTCCTGTGCCGCAATGATGGTCGAGAGCGGGGGGACACAGGGGCTCTCAATGATCGTCAGCTCCGCACGCCCTGCGAACCGCACATCGATGTCGAGGTGAGTCGCGCGGAGGTAGGGAATGCCGTCCGAAAGACTGACATCCCGCGTGATTTTGAGCCGCCGTATGAATATCGAAGGCCGCTTGACGAGGTAGCCCGCCTCATGAACCGCTACTCCCGTCGCCCCATCGATCCACAGTTCGCCCTTGATCAATCCGGTCCGTTTGTGTCTGGGTGTTATTTGGAACGCATACACTGGTGTCCCGCCGCTGGATGCCAGGTAACGGAACTTGTAGTTTGCTGGAGTGACCGCGACTGACGCAGCTGGCGTAGCCGCGGCTTCCTTCTCCGCAGTTAGGTAACGAGCGATAACTTGCTGCTTCACCATCGCGCCTCCTTCGATCCGGATCACTTGATAGTCGGGCGTTTGGCGTTCGGACCAATGCCGAATCGCCCGGAGATTCCCTCGCTCCGCAAGCCGCGGGAGGGACGCGTCAATTTCTAACAAGACGGTATTCGGCTCGGACCAGGGGGAGTTGTTCGCCACACCGGCGAGGTAACGCTCAAGAGCCAGGCTCGCGCCGGGGGGATCAACCGACACAGTCGTATCCGCCGGAGGACCGCTCGCTAAGGCGGTCGACGCCAGCCCGAGGGCGAGCACGGCTCCGACAAAACTGATTCCTGTTCGAGCAGGTGCGATTTGGAACATTGGTTTGCCTGTTCTTTCGCTCCTGGAGAATGCACGCACCGAGCCAGTGAATGCAGCGTGTCGCCATTTCGCGCAACCAATTGATTCATCGGACTATGCCTCGGTTGTCGCGAACGATCAGGCGTGGGCGCCTCCCACGCCGATGCCGGGAAACCTGGCTTGTGCCATCGGAATGTCGGCATTTGGGCTGGAAATTGCGAAGGCCAATCCTTGACGCAAAAGACACTCCGGTGCATCCTCAGAGGCAGGTCTCACATCCAAAGGCAATGGAGAGGAGTATCCAATGGGGAGCATGGCGAGCGCCACACTCGAAGTGCCTTCAGAGCACTCGGTGGGAGCGCGCTACGAATCACTGATCCGGCTTGCGGCTTCGATCCGGGCTCAACACGAGACCAAGGCGCTGTTTCGTGCCCTGGTGAACGAATTGAGACCCGTGATTCCCTTCGACGCCATTGCGCAATTCGACGAGTCCTCGAGGAAGGTGAATTGGCATCTGTGCGACAGCTGCCCACAACAAGCTCCCCATCCTTTGGAAATTCCGCTCGAGGGGACGCTGCCCTGGTGGGTGGCTGAGAACCAACAGGCGGCTATTATTGCCGATGTTTGGCGAGAGACCCGTTTTCCCTTTACCGTGGAACAGCTTAGGAAGAACGGCCTCCAATCGGCGTGCGCACTCCCGCTCAGCACGGCGCATCGGCGGCTGGGCAGTCTTGTCATCGCCAGTCAAAGACCCGACGCGTACTCGGAGGACGAGGTGCGGTTCCTTGCGCTGGTTGCGGACCAGATCGCGCTCGCCATGGATGATGCCATGAACTTTCAGGCCTCCCGGCGAGCTCAGGAGCGCCTGGAACTCCTGCTCGACATCACGAATCGTGTAGTCTCCACTCTCGACCTTCGGGACCTGCTTCGAGTGATCGCGGCCAATCTTCGCGGCGTGATGCAGAGCGACGGCGTTGGCATTCAGCTGCCGGATGCGGAGGATGGGAGGCTCCGGGTCTACGCGCTCGACTTTCCCGGAAGCAACGACGTGGTTCGCGAGGGGTGGGAGCCTGCCGCCAACTCGACGGCGGCGCAGGTTTTTCGCACGGGAGAGCCCCGTGTCGACGGCGCCCGGGAGCTGGCGAGCGATCCCGTTGCAATTGAGCTGGGGGTCAAGTCGGTTTGCCATTTGCCACTTACGACCCGGGACCGTGTGCTTGGCGTCTTGGCCGTGGGCAGCTTCCGGGAGAACGCTTTTTTCGAGGACGATGTCGCTTTCCTTGTCCAATTTGCCCGGCAAGTGGCGATTGCCGTGGACAACGCGATCGCGTACGGTCAGATCTCGACCTTGAAAGATCAGCTTGCGCGGGAGAAACTTTACCTCGAAGACGAAATCCGCACCGAGCTGAATTTTGACGAGATTGTGGGAAAGAGCGAGGCTCTGCGACGAGTCCTGACCCTGGTGGAGACGGTTGCGCCTACCGATTCCACCGTGTTGATCTATGGCGAAACAGGGACCGGAAAAGAGCTGATCGCGCGCGCCGTACATGATCTGAGCTCCCGCCGTTCGAACGCCTTCGTCAAATTGAATTGCGCGGCGATTCCGACCGGGTTGCTGGAAAGCGAAATGTTCGGGCATGAAAAGGGCGCTTACACGGGCGCCATCGCGCAGCGCATCGGACGGTTTGAGCTGGCGCACCGCGGAACCGTCTTCCTTGACGAAATCGGCGAAATCCCGCTCGAACTGCAGCCAAAGCTTCTCCGTGTCCTGCAGGAGCGCGAGTTCGAACGCCTGGGCAGCACGCGGACCCTGCGCACGGACGCGCGGCTGATTGCCGCGACCAATCGCGATCTCGACGCCCTGGTAAACGAGCAGAAGTTCCGCTCGGATCTCTACTATCGTTTGAATGTCTTTCCTGTCCGTGTTCCGGCCTTGCGCGAGCGGCCCGACGACATTCCGCTGCTGGTCCGGCACTTTGTGCAGCAATTCAGCCGTCGCATGAACAGGAGCGTCGACACAATCCCTTCGGAGACAATGACGACGCTGGTGCGATATCACTGGCCCGGAAACATTCGGGAGTTGCAAAACGTGATCGAGCGGGCTGTCATCCTCTCAAGCGGATCGGTTCTGAAGGTACCGACCGATGAGTTGCGGATCCGTGTCGAGGCTGCGCAAACCGCCGATAGCAGTAAAGGCCGCTTGCGGGCATCTCTCAACGATACGGAACGGCAGGAAATCGTCGCCACTCTTGAGAAAACCAACTGGAAGGTTGCCGGCCCCAACGGAGCGGCTGCGTTGCTCGGCATGAACCGGTCGACACTACAGTCGCGCATGCAGAAGCTTGGCGTCCGCATTCCCCGCGCGGGCGCATGAGCGCAGAGTTCCGCGGAGCGCATCAGCGTCAATAAGATCCGCACCCTTAGTACATGATTTCGCAAGTACGGTCGCGTATCCGGTGGATGCCGGGTGGGTACGGGCTTCAGCCTGTACGGTCGAGCGCAGCTCGACAAGGGCTTTGAATACGTCAGCGGACTTATGAAACGAACGCCTTAGCACTCGGGTTCAGAAGTTCGTACACGTGTTCCGCAGCCGCAAGGCACTTGCCGACTTCTGGGGGAGCGTGGGACGACCACTTCAGTGAGCAGCCGACTTCTCACCCGTGTGGCTTCCGTGCACGGCGTTTCGAATCGGCGCACTCCATACACTTCCGACATCCTTCCCGGGCGCGTCCGGCAAATTCACTACAACGCGTCGCGCGTTATACGTCAACCTGACGGGATAACGTGCGGCCCCTTTAGCTCGAACCGCTAAATTTCTTTCAGCAATTCAGTTCGATACTTAGGCGCAAGCGCCATGACCCTTTGTACGAATTCCGCCTGCTGCCTTTCATCCAGCTTGGGAGGCGCTGTCGTGCGGGTCGCGACCGGGGTCCCAACCTCCCTAAAGAAATTCTCCTGCCCGGCCGGCGAACAGATGCACAGCATCCGGGTCGGCCTGGAGGAAACGTTGTGGAACTGATGAGGCGCGTTGGCGGGAATGTTTACCGTATCGCCTACCCGTACTACCGATTTCCTGCCTCGGAAATTCGCCTCGATTTCGCCTTCCAGCAGAATGAAGGTCTCCTCGAAATCATGCCGGTGTGGCGGAGGGCCCCCTCCGGGCGGAATGTGCATATCGATCACGCAGAATCGTCCGGCTGTGTCGTCGCCGCCGACAGTGATGGTGTACGTATCCCCTACCAGACCAATGTGCTCAAGGCCCTGGTCTTTATCGATCTGCGCGATGGTCAGATTGCGCTTAAGATCGTCGGGAGGTATGGCCGGGTACTCAGATGTCGTTTGGCCCATGTTGTTTCTCCTTGATTCGTTCTGTCCTCGCCTGTCAGGCGGCTCGTTGCGGCACCTTGGGTACTGTCGCAATAAGCAGTTGAATCAGCTCCGAGCCCTGCGGGGTGCTCCAGTCCTGCACAAGCTCGGCGATCGCGGTGTTAGTGGTGGTCAATACCACGCCCGCGCGTTCCATCCTCCGGCGTGCCAGGTTCTCCTGCACCTCGTACGACGATCCCGAGGCGTCCAGCACCGCTAAAACAGCAAAGCCCTCCTGCACCGCGCTGATGCTCGGAAAAATCAGGCAGATGTCCGTGGTGACCGCGGCCATGATGATCTTCTTACGTCCCGTCGCCCGCACTGCGGGGCTAAAATTTGGATCGGCCCACGCGTTCACAATTCCTGCACGCTTGATTCGGTTTTTGTAGGCCTCCGGCAAAACCTGCTGCAGCGCGGGCGCGGTCGGCCCCTGAACGTGATCTTCCATGCTGGTTGTAAGGACTACGGGCATGCCATAGGCGTTCGCAGCTTTTGCCAGCATCACCGCGTTCCGAAGGGACTCATCGGAAGACATGCTGTGGACAAATTGCAGGGTTCCAACCTGATGGTCGATCAGAACGAGCGCGCTGTTCTCGGGCGTAAACTGGCCTTCCATCTGGAACTTTTTGTCATTTTGGCTGGACATTTTTACTCTCTCTTTCTTAGTGAGTACATCTTGCACCACACCTGCCAAACTACACGAAGAAACCCTGGAAACGGACGCCTCAAGGCATTCAATATCGCAATCCTATGTTGCGCAGATGCAACGCTTGTGTATCCTCGTGAGGAAAGGTCATGCGCCCGAATACACCCGATTTCGACGATGTAGGTACTTTCGTCGCCGCCGCGCAGGCGGGCACGCTCACGGCCGCCGCCAAGGAACTGGGCCTTCCCACCTCCACGGTGAGCCGTTCGCTGACTCGCCTCGAAAAGCATCTTGGCGTCCTTCTGGTGCAACGCGGACGGAAGGGTCTCGTGCTGACGGACTCGGGGAAGGAATACCTTCAGTTCTGCAGGCGGGCCTTGCGGACTCTGAAGGACGGAAGGGACATGCTTGAAAACCGGCGCTTAAAACCGAGCGGTGTGATCAAGGTCGCGTGTCCGGTAACCATGGCCCGCGATGTGTTGGCGCCCTTGCTGGGAGAGTTCATCGGGCGATTCCCGGACCTGCGTGTGGAGATCGAATCGTACTCGTCCGGTTACGATCAGGAGCCGCGGGAGGATATCGATGTGTTCTTCAAATTGCGCGCGCCAAAGGATTCGCTGCGGCGCGTCCGCCCCTTTCCGGGCACGGCTCGGGCTCTTTTTGCCAGTCCAGGCTATATTCAGGCGTCCGGGAAACCAACGGATCCGGACGGCCTTACCGCTCATAGTTGCATTGGTTCGGGCATTTGGAAGTTGAGCCGGGGCAAGGAGGTGGCGATGCCGAATGTCTCCTTTCGAGTCGTGTCGAGCGATCCCATCGTGAATCTGACGGCCACGCTTGATGGGCTTGGCATCGCCATTCTGCCCTTGTGGGTCGCAAGACCAGCGCAGGTCCGCAATGCTCTGGTCCCGATTCTCCCTCTGTGGAAGCCTGATCCTATTACTCTCTGCGCGCTTTTCTTCAGCCCGTCGCGCCTCACCCCCAAGGTCCGAATCTTCCTGGATTTCTTTTCTGAATATATTGGAACCAACCTCGATCCCCGCCTTCAGAATCAGCCGGCAAAGGGTTACTTCACGGAATCGTCGATTCCGCCAACATCTGGACCTTAGCTCTTCGAACTAGCTCTGTTGGACGGTGGCCATTCAGAAGCCTCGTCTGAGGAATCTGTGGGTCACTGATACGGTCGAACGGTGCCGGGAAGCTCGGCTCACGTAGCCGGCGAACCTGCCGGATGGCGGGGCGTCGGTTTTTTGTAGCCAGTTGCCTTCGAACCAGTTTGACCTCCCGATAGACGCTATGCCGTGACTGCGATCAATCCGTAATCTGTAGTTGTGGTTGGGGTGTGCTCAAGAGCTTGAGTGGTACACTTCAGCGTTTGGCGGCCGCTTCCAGGTCCGCCAGCATCCGCACGTCAGCCACGAACCTCGCAAGCAATGGGGAGGCGTTTTGTTTCCTCCAGATAAAAGCTGACGGCCACGGTAAATTCAGATCTGTAACAGGCACCAAAACTACGCCTTCGGGACATCGCCAGCGGGTGGCTTCGCTGACAAACCCCACGCCTAACCCGCATGACACGAGGCTGAGCATGGTTGCCTGATCCACCGCCTCTTGAACGATGCGTGGCGACTTCAAACCACGCCGAAAACACTCCCGCATCAAGCGGTCATAATAGACGGGGCTTTGCCACCTCGGAAACCAGACGAAAGCTGCATCGCCCATGTCCCGTAGTCGAAGTTTTTTTAATTCTGTCAGCGGGTGTCCCTTGGGGGCGGCTAATACCAAAGAGTGCGATCCAACTTGCAGTTGATCCAATTCGCGGTCTGTTCTCGGGAAGTTGAATACAAAGCCCGCATCCAATCGCCCAGCTCGAATTGCTTCAACCTGTTCCAAAGAACTCGATGGACTCAATTGCAGTTCCGCATCGGGTTGCCGTTCGCGAAATTGCCGGAATGAGGCTGGAACTATCCCGTGCCAGGACGCACTCTCGATAAATCCCACCCGCAATGTCCCGGCTTGGCCGCGTGCCACACGCCCAGCGCGCGTCTTTGCTTCATCCACCTGCTGAAGAATGCGGCGCACATCCTCCAGGAATGACTTTCCCGCCGCGCCTAACTTTACGCCACGCGGAAGGCGATCGAACAGCTTGAAACCGATCTCGTCTTCCAGATCCTGAATCTGGCGGGAGAGCGCGGGCTGAGCGACGCGGAGCCGCTGTGCCGCACGCCCGTAATGCTGCTCCTCTCCGACCGCCACAAAATAACGCAAATGCCGCAGTTCCATACCGATACTGTACAGGCATCGGTTCGATAGTAAAGATGTTTTGGACGCATCGGTATACCTTCTGGCAAATTAAACTCATGAAGCGAAGTGAAAGGCCGAAGGAAAAACGAGATGTGAAGGCGGCGGGTAGCAAACGGCGCTTATCGAAGCCGGTACCCAAGCCGAAGCCAATGGTTTCGTTGCCAGCGGCTTGGGAGAGCTAACCAACTGCAATTACGAAGGAGGCAGCTATGGCATGCAACATCATCACTCAGTTTAAAACCAAGCCCGGACGGGCTGAGGAACTCATCGCGGTACTCAAGAAGTACATCTCCGGGGCCGCACGTCGCCCTGGCTGCGTTGAGATATCGATTCAGCAAAACCAGGACGATCCGAGCGACATTATTTCCAACCAGTGTTGGGAGACGCGCAAGCACTACGAGGACTACTTCGCTTGGCGTGCGGAACAAGGGGTCGCTGCCGAGACCCAGTCCCTTTGCGCGGAGCCGGTTTCGATGCGCTACTTCAATCAGGTTCTGGAAGCAACGGCTCCAACCAAGCCAATCGGCAATGCCGAGGGGACGGACAAGGAAACGCTCCTGGGTATCGTCAAGGAGATGACCGAATCCATGACCGAGCTCAAAGCACGCGGCACTGGGCCGAGGATGCCTTATGGTTCGACATCCCACCCTTTGCGTCGCGAGGTATTCAGCCTGCACTGAAGTTTTTTGACAAGGTGTTCGGCAGTTTCCAGTCTTGCAAGGTGGACATCCTCGAAACGGACGCTGTCGTGAACGGCAACATGGGCCTCGTCTGCACGATCCAAAAAGTGAGCGTCGTGTTAAAAACGGGCGATGCGAAACGCCTCGTGGTGCGCGAGACTGATTGCTTCGAGAGGCGAAGCGGCGAGTGGAGATTGATTCATCAACACGCCTCCGTCCCATCTGGCGGAGACTGGGACGGCAAAGTCACCACGGCCTAGCTCCGGGCATCAATTCAAAGTAGCCCATACCGGCCGGGACTAATCGCACCGTCATCGTCGAAGGTTGCTAATGAATGAGTTGTGATCGGGGATACCCGCGCGTCGGCTACGGCTATCGCTCTGAACCCCAGCGATCTCTTGCACTCATTTTCTACTTTGGCCGGTTGTCGTTCACGGACGGCAGATAATTATTTCGCCCTGCGTTATCAAGTGTCTGGCCATCTCCCGCGCCTGAAACCCAACCCGCCATGTTAGCCTCAGGCCGACCATGGCTACCAAGAACAATCAAAAATACAACCGGAATAAAGCACTTCCCCTGATCAAAGGCATCGACAAACTGATAGAGAAGTCTCTGGCGGCGCTCACCACCGGGAAGATCAAAGTCTCCATCTCCGATTTCATCCGCATCGTTCAACTGCGGCGCGAACTATCCCCCGAGCGCGAACTGTCCCCCGAAGCCCGGACCCCGGCGCGGATGATGTGGGTTGATCGCGAGTGACACCTCTAAAGTGCCAGCGTCTTCCTGGCGGCCTTGCGCCTTGGCGTAGCCGTCTTGGAGCGTTTTGGCCTGTGGCCAATTCGCGGTTCACAAAAATCCTGAATTTATTTTTCCGAACGGAATCAAACACCTGCAAGCCCTTTTCCGGACACCATCGTTCGTTTTCGACCCCTCGTAGTGTACCTTTCAGTCGAGAACCGGATCGCACCCATGGCGTATCCGGAACCCGGATCTATACACACCGGGCCACTAACCCGCGCAGTCCTCGAGGCTCTGTGATGGCGAATGTCAAAACAATGGGCGGCAGGCGCTCCCGTTATTGGTGCGGCCCCGGTTCCGTCCGAGCAAACCAAAACGGCGCCCGTCTGAGCGAATCAGGCATTGGGGCGCCCCAAATTGAAAAACTACCGTTCGATTGCTGTTGACATGCTTGCTTTAAAGACATCGCGACGCGCCCTGCAGGCGTTGCCGGAAGCGTGGGCAAAGTGTCGGCGAAAAAAGGAACCCACGAAAACAAAATGCGGCAACTGTCGGAATCCGAAGAAACCATACAGTGCCGAAAACCTGGCAGCGCCCTGATTCTCCGCACGAACGCGTCGGCACCCGCGTTTCATTCGCCGCCACCACAAAACTCCAACTCCTTGCGGCCACAGCACTTTCCGACTCCGTTCAGGATCGAAGCGGACTGGCGTCCCGAATGCATCAATCGGCGCGTAAGGAAGTTGGCGATGCTCAGGATCTCAAACAGAACGACTGCTGAGGAAGTGAGGTGGGTCCTGTGCGGGCGGCTGGCTGGACCTTGGGTGGGAGAGCTTCGCTCGAACTGGGATCAGGTGCGCGAGTGGTCCCGCGATCGAAGGCACGTGATCGATCTGAGTGACGTGACTTCCATTGACGAGAGGGGAGAGGCACTACTCGGAGAGCTCAAGGACGAGGGCGCCGAGTTCTTGGCCAGGGGCGTATATACCAGGCATCTTCTCGAGAACCTCAAGGGCTGAAGAAGCCCGGACAGCAAGCTACTTACTTAAGAGGAAAGAGGCAAATGCAAATCCTGTTAAAGCATCGAAGGGCCATATGGGTGGCGCCGGCACTAGTCATCGCGTTGCTGGCCACCGCAGCTTGCACCGGAAGGACATCGGCGGCAAGTCCGCCGCCCCCTCCGGAGGTGAAGGTAGCAACTGTGGAGCAACGTGACGTGCCCATCTATCACGAGTGGATCGGCACACTGGACGGCATGGTCAATGCGGCTATCAGGGCGGAGGTGACGGGCTACCTGCTTTCACAAACCTATGCTGAAGGCTCCTTCGTGCGGAAGGGCCAGTCGTTGTTCGAGATCGATGCGAGGCCATTCCAGGCCGCGCTCGATCAGGTGCAGGGGCAACTCGCTCAGGCAAGAGGACAGGTTGCTCAGGCCAGGGCGCAACTGGCGCAGGCGGAAGCGCAGCTCGGGCAATCGGTGGCGAGCCAGAAAAGAACGCAACTCGACGTAGACAAGTACACGCCGTTGGTCGCGATGCAGGCGGTCACGCAGCAGGATTTCGACAACGCCGCGCAAAACAATGTCGCCGCGAAGGCGCAAGTCGAAGCCTCGAAAGCCGCCGTCGAGACGGCCAGGGCGCAGATTGAGGCGAGCAATGCCGCGGTCGAATCCGCCCAGGCCGCTGTTGAGGCGGCCAGGGTGAATACCGGGTTCACACACCTGGCTTCTCCTATTGATGGAGTCGCCGGGCGGGCTCAGGTGCAGGTGGGAAATCTCGTCAGCCCGTCGAGCGGAGTGATCACAACCGTTTCAACACTTGATCCGATCAAGGCGAACTTCACGGTCGGGGAACAGGAGTATCTAAGTTTGACGCGCGACGGTTTGACGCGCACCGGCGGAAATGATCTGGCAAAGCTGCAACTCGAACTCATTCTGGCCGACGGGACTTCATATCCGCTCAAAGGAAAGTTCTCCTTCGCGGATCGTCAGGTGGATCCGAGCACCGGTGCAATCCAGTTGACGGGACTCTTCCCCAATCCCGGCAACAGGCTGCGCCCTGGCCAATACGGCAAGGTGCGCGCAGTCGTTGGGACCAGCGCAGGAGCGCTGCTTATTCCGCAGCGCGCCGTTACAGAGCTGCAGGGCGCTTATCAGGTAGCTGTGTTAGACGACAAGAATGCCGTGAGCATCCGGCAAGTCAAAGTCGGCGAGCAAATCGGAACAATGTGGTTGATCGCTGATGGGCTAAAGCCTGGTGAGCGTGTCATTGCCGAAGGCGGCCAAAACGCTCGCCCCGGCGCGCAGGTCAACCCGAAAGCGTTCGTCGAAAGCAAGGGAGCCAACTGAGATGTCCAGATTCTTTATCAACCGGCCCATCGTAGCGATCGTCATTGCGATTTTGACCGTCATCGTCGGAGCGGTCACAATCACAGCCCTGCCGGTAGCTCAATTTCCGAATATCGTGCCGCCGGAGATTCAGCTTTACGCCTCCTATGTCGGCGCGGATGCGCGGGCGCTGGAGCAATCTGTTGCCACTCCCATCGAACAGCAGATTAACGGCGTCGACAACATGAACTACATGTACTCGCTGAACGCTACGGGCAATTCGCAAACAACGCTGATCGTGGACTTCGACGTCAAAACAGACCCGAATACGGATCTGATTCTGACCCAGTCTCGCGAGAACCTGGCGACGGGTCAGCTTCCGCCCGAGGTGAACAGCTACGGCGTCACGATTAAAAAGTCAGCGACCGCTCCGCTCATGCTGGTTTCTTTGTACTCGCCGCGCGGCACTCGCAACGCACAATTCATGGCGAACTACGCGTACATCAGTCTCAACGATCCTGTCGCACGCCTGTACGGTGTCGGCCAGACTACCGTTTTCGGCGCGGGGCAGTATGCGATGAGGCTTTGGGTGAAACCCGACCAGTTGGCGAAGCTCGGCATCACGGTGACGGATATTGTGAACGCCGTTCAGGCGCAGAATACGGTCAACCCTGCCGGTCAGGTGGGGGGCGAACCCGAGCCAAACAACCAGCAATTCACGTATTCGGTGCTCGCCCAGGGCCGTCTCACTTCGCCGGAGCAATTCGGAAATGTCATCGTCCGCGAAACCCCGGATGGCGGTATCGTCCGCGTGAAGGACGTCGCGCGCATTGAGTTGGGCACCAACGATTACAGCCTTGTGAGCCGTTTGAACGGCAAAAACGCCGCTATCATCGCCGTCTACCAGTTGCCGGGCTCGAATGCGGTCCAAACGGCGGCCGGTGTCCGCAAACTGATGTCGCAGATGAAGCAGCGTTTCCCCACCGACATGGACTATGCCATATCGCTTGACCAGACCGGCGCCGTTACGGAAGGGATGAAGGAAATTGTCAAGACTCTGTTGATCGCGATTGTGCTGGTGATCCTGGTGGTCTATCTCTTTCTGCAGGACTGGCGCGCGACGCTCATTCCGTTGCTGGCCGTGCCGGTCTCTCTGGTGGGCACGTTCGTATTCTTTCCTCTCTTCGGGTTCTCAATCAATACGCTTTCCCTGTTCGGGCTGGTGCTGGCCATCGGTCTGGTGGTCGACGATGCCATTGTCGTCGTCGAGGGCGTGCAGCGGCACATCGAGGAAGGTCTTGCTCCGAAAGACGCCGCTCGTAAGGCTATGGAAGAACTGTCGGGGCCCGTCATCGGCATCGCGTTGGTTCTCTCGTCGGTGTTTGTCCCAACGGCTTTCATCCCCGGCATCACCGGGCGGCTTTATCAGCAGTTTGCCGTGACAATCGCGATCTCAGTGGTCCTCTCGGCCTTTAACGCCCTCACACTGAGCCCCGCCCTTGCCGGGCTTCTGCTTCGGCCGAAGCCGACATCGACGAAAACGAGCCGCGGGCTGCTGGGAAGGTTCTTCGACTGGTTCAATCGCGTCTTTGAGCGTGCCACGCGCGGCTATGTCAGTCTGTCCGGCGCGCTGATTCGAAGAAGCGTCCTCGCTCTCGTAGCCCTGCTGGTCTTCGGCGCAGCAGGTCTTTTCTTTGCCGGCCGCGTGCCATCGAGCTTCCTGCCTGATGAAGACCAGGGCTACGTTTATGTCAACATGCAGCTCCCGAATGCGGCTTCGCTCGAACGAACGGCCGCGGCATCGAGACAAGTTGAGGAGATCCTCGCCGGCACGCCCGGCGTCGAATACACGACGAGCGTTGCCGGTTTCAGCCTGCTCAGCTTTACCCGGACCACTTACAACGCTTTCTATTTCGTCACGCTGAAGCCCTGGGGTGACCGAAAAACAAGAGTCGAGCAGTATCAGGAGATCAAGGCTCGGCTGAACCAGCGGCTTAGCACGTTCCCGGAGGGAACCGTGTTCAGTTTCGCGCCGCCGGCCATCCCTGGAGTGGGTACTTCCGGTGGATTTACGTTCGTACTGGAAGACCGCGCCGGGCGGGATGTCCAGTTCCTGGCGGACAATCTCGATAAATTCCTGGCGGCCGCTCGCAAACGTCCCGAAATCGGCGCGATCAGCACGACGTTTCTGCCGAGCGTCCCGCAGAAGTTCGTAGATGTCGACCGGGAGAAGGTGCTGAAGCAGGGTGTTGCCATCAGCGATGTTTACCGGACCATTCAGGCGTTCATGGGAGGGCTGTTCATCAACTACTTCAATGATTTCGGCCGTACCTGGCAAGTATACGTCGAAGCGGAAGCGCCCTACCGTTCGAATCTGGAGAACGTGGGGCAGTTCTATGTGCGCAACAGCAGCGGGCAAATGGCCCCGCTTGCCGCGCTGACGAAGTTCGAGTCGCGCGCCGGCCCCGAATTCACCATGCGCTACAACGAGTACAGGTCGGCGCAACTCAACGGCGGCGCCGCGCCTGGCTATAGCTCAGATCAGGCCACGGCGGCACTCGAGGACGTTTTCAGGCAAACCATGCCGGCCGAGATGGGCTTTGACTACATGGGCATGTCTTACCAGGAGCAGAAGGCGCGGGAGGGGGTTTCGTCTTCGGTCATTTTCGGATTCTCGCTCCTTTTCGTGTTCCTGATCCTCGCCGCGCTCTACGAGAGCTGGTCGCTGCCGTTCAGCGTTCTTCTGAGCACGCCGGTCGCGGTGTTCGGCGCTTTTGGAGTGTTGTGGCTGCGCCGCGTCCTGCTCTCGGTCTTTCTGCCGGCCTACATGGTTCAGATCGAAAACGACGTTTACTCGCAGATCGGTCTGGTGATGCTGATCGGCCTCGCGGCCAAGAACGCGATTCTGATCGTCGAGTTCGCCAAGGAGCAATTCGAGAATGGTAAGCCGCTTGTCGATGCCGCTCTCGAAGGCGCGAGACTGCGGCTCCGGCCCATTTTGATGACATCGTTTGCATTCATCCTTGGATGCGTGCCGCTCTGGACCGCGTCGGGCGCGGGTTCGGTGGCGCGCCAGATCATGGGTACGGCGGTCATCGGAGGCATGCTCGCCGCAACCGCGATCGGCATCTTTTTCATTCCGGCAATCTTCTACCTTGTGGAGACGGTCTCGGGTGGTGCGCGAGCGCGGCGTCCGACTGACCATGGCCAAACGCCCGAGATGCTTCCCTCACCGGGGCAGGGAGACTGAAATGAAACTCCGCGTGACGGCTGTATTGATTGCCGCGGGTTGGGCGGCCGGCTGCACGGTCGGCCCGAATTATCAGCGCCCGGCGGTGCAGATCCCGCAGAATTTCCGCGCTCCCGCGCCAAGTGACACACCGGGAGTCCCGCTCCCAGCGCCGCAGGCGACATCGCTGGCGGATCTCAAGTGGTGGGAAGTCTTCAGAGACGACAAACTTCAGGATCTGATTCGCGCGGCGCTTACCGCAAACTACGATCTGCGCGAAGCCGTGGCCCGCGTGGAAGAGGCGCGAGCCAACGTCAGCGTGACGCGTTCGAACCAATTCCCCCAGCTGGGTGTAAGTGGGGATATCAATTTCAGCCGTCTGTCGCGCGACGGCCAGACGCCTTTGCCGGCCACCTTCCTGCCTAACCAGAACCGGACGTGGGGCGAGGGTATGTTGAATCTCCTTTCGTTCGAGGTCGACATTTGGGGAAGGCTGCGGCGAGCTACGGAGGCGGCTCGCGCGAATCTGCTGAGTGCGGAAGAAAACCGCAAGACTGTGGTGGTCACGCTGGTGAGCGACGTCGCGACCGATTACCTCCATTTGCGGGAACTCGACTACGAGCTGCAGATTTCAAGGGCAACCCTCGCTACACGGCAGGACTCGCTGAACCTCACGCAGGAGCGCCAAACCGGCGGCGTTGCCACGCTTCTCGATCTGCGCCAGGCCGAACAACTGGTGGATACGGCGGAACAGACGATCCCGGAGCTTCAACAGCAGATCGAGCAAACCGAGAATCAAATTACTTTGCTGCTCGGCCAGCCCCCCGGCGGAATCACTCGCGGCCTGGATTTCATGAAGGAGGAACTGCCGCCCGAGGTGCCTTCGGGGTTGCCGTCGGCATTGCTCGAAAGACGGCCGGACATTCTGGCCGCGGAGCAGAATCTGGTTGCCGCCAACGCCAACATCGGTGTGGCCAAGGCCGAGTATTTTCCGCGAATCAGTTTGAGCGGATTTCTGGGCGGTCAGAGTACGCAATTGTCGAGCCTGTTCGCCGGACCGCACACCGCCTGGAGTTTTGTGCCGCAGGTTTCGCAGCCCGTTTTTGCCGCGGGCCGTTTGAAGTCCGGCGTGAGGCTGGCGCAAGCCCAGCGGGACGATGCGCTCGTCCAATATGAGAGAGCCATTCAAACGGCGTTCACCGATGTTTCGAACGCGCTGATCGCACACCAAAGAGTACGCGAGAGCCGGGTCAAACAGGAGGCGCTGGTTCGAACTCTCGAGGATCGAACGCGGCTCGCGTACGCGCGTTATCGTGGCGGCGTTGACACTCAGCTCAATGCGCTCGACTCCGATCGGGATCTATTCCAGGCGCAGCTTAGTCTTGCCGAGATTCGTCTCAATGAGTTATTGAGCGTGGTCCAGCTTTACAAGGCGCTTGGCGGCGGCTGGAGCTAAAGCGCCAACAAAGGCCAACCAAAGCGTTATTACCTCGCCCATCATGGGAAACCGGACTCTCATTATCGATTTGAGTTTTGTGACCGGGATCGACGAAGCCGTCCGAAGCCTGTTCCGGCGCTGGTATGCGGGGGGAGCGGAGTTTGCCGCCAGCTCGAAGCGGTCGCGCGAACTCGTGGAGTCCATCACTGGACGCCCGTTTACGCGGGGGTTGCCGCATGCGCCGACGTATCAGCTCTGGTTTTCGTTCAAATCGATGCCGCTCGGCGACTCTGCACAACTTAGAGTTGACCGAATCCGATCGGGAAAAATCGTTGCGACTACCCGGCCCGGCAATCATCCAAACGGGTGGAAGGAGGCGATTCAAATGCGTGTCGCTGCGTCCCCAATATCCGTTGCCAGGCCCCAACTGGATGCGGATCTCGCACGTGCTGTGCTCGCCGGTAAGAGCTGCAAAATCGCCGTCATGCAGCATCGTTCCGTAACCGCCCGAGTTGATCGGGAACCGATCGACGGACATGATGGCGATGCCGCAGTTGTTGACTGCGGAGACGCCGATTTGCTCATCACGTAGCGCGGGGCAGATTTGAACGTCTTTCGAGCCGAACCTGTCTTCCAGCATTTGAAAGCGGACGATTTCACCATTGACGACTGTGAGCGCAATCGCGAAGTCGGTCGTGACTATCCCGCCGGTTTGCCTGACTCTGGATGCGAGCGAGCCGGGGATCACCGCTCGCTCGCCGTTTGCCAGAACATCATTTGAGCGTGGTCGTTCTGAGCTATGGCGTCCGGCAACCCCGTATCTGCGTTATGCCCAGTGGGCAAAACGCCCGACCGCAACAAAAAGGGCGAGCAGAAACAGCATACCTGGCGCGGTCGGCGGCTCGCGCCGGCGGATATGATAGAAAACCGCCAGCAGCATAACCGTTGCAAGGCCGGCCGCGGCCACAGGGCTGAGCCACGGGGCAACGTTGACTGCCATTGGAAGGACGATCCCGACAGCACCGGCGATTTCAGAGAGACCGATGAAGGTGACGAGTCCGTGATTCAGGCCGGATGGGCCATTCTTCTCCGACATGGCTTTGTACTTTTCGTAAGCAAACACTTTCATGCCCCCGGCGGCGATGAAGGCCACTCCCAGCAGCACTTGTACGGACCATAAAGCTATATTCATATCGCGTTCCTTTCGTCAATTGGCGACCGCCCGCATGTTCTGATCAGCGAGTGCCGCGATAATTCTTTCCTCTGCGGCCCTAAAAGACGTGGCCGCTTGCTCCCGGAGTTGATTTTCGGCGTGGATAAACGTCACGTTCGTCAGGCCAATGAATCCCAGGACGTGCCGCAGATAGGGAGCCTGGAAATCAAACGCCTCTGTAGGTGTTCCTTTCTCATAGCCGCCTCCGCGTGCCGTGATGACGATGACCTCCTTCGCCTCCAGAAGCCCGCGCGGTCCGCCGGGCCCATAACCTAAGGTCTTTCCAATGCGCACAATCTGGTCAATCCAGGCCTTCAGCGAGGATGAGACGGAGAAGTTGTACATGGGCGCGCCGATGACGATAGTGTCCGCCGACCGCAGTTCTTCGATCAACTGATCCGATGTCGAAAGATATGCTCGCTGAGCAGGCGTCAGGTCTGACGCCTGGAGCCGTGTCGCGCCCCAATCATCCGTGATCGGCGGGATCTGAGTTGCCGAAAGATCCCGGTGTATGACCTCGCCGTCAGGATGTTCCTTTTTCCATTCTTCGGCGGCCCTCGCTGTCAATTGGCGGGTCACCGACGCGGCACGCGCACTGGAATCGATCTGAAGCAACTTCATTTGAACCTCCTGGTCCGCAGATTTCGTCCAATCTGTAAGAATAGATGTCCGGGCACCAGGACCAGAACTGTCTCTTCGTCCAGTTTTCTTGTCCAGCCGTCCAGACGGGAGCATAACAATGGACCCGATAACAGATCTCTTCCTGACGACACAAGTCGCCAGTGTGGTTCATGCAAGGCTGGAAGCCACCGCGCCGTGGGGCCTAAAAAGAGAGGCAAACTCCGGGGAAGGTATCGCAAAAGATCCCGCTCAGCCGGCGATCTCCCCCTCGCAGCTCGCCCATTTCGGAATGGTCAACCGCGGCCAGTGCTGGCTCAGTGTCGAGGGCATTCCTGACGAGATGCCGCTCGCCGGAGGTGATTGCTTCCTGCTGGCGCCTGGAAGCTCATACACTCTTCGCGACAATCCTCGGACACACCCGCGCAGCTTTTGCGAGGTCGCACCCAGAGACCGCAGCCAGCTGATCCAGTACGGCGGCGGGGGCGCTCCCACGACCATCGTCTCGGGGTGGTTCCAATTCGAGCAGACGAGCGTCAAAATCCTGAAGCGCTTACTGCCGATGCTCATTCTTGTACGGGCCGATGAGGCGCAAAGCCTCGCCCTGCAGACTACGATGAACATGCTTGCATCCGAAATGGCAGAGCAGGCGCCCGGGTCGGACCTGGTAGTAAACCGCCTGGCGGATGTATTGTTCATCCAGTGCATCCGCGCACACTTCGGATCGCGATCCGAAGCCTGCAAGCGCGGCGGTGTACTTCATGCCATCTTCGAACCGCAAATCGGCGTGGCTCTGAAATCCATGCACGAGAATGTGGAAGAGCCATGGACAGTCGAATCGCTGGCCGCGGCCTGCGGTATGTCTCGCTCCGCGTTTGCGGCGAAATTCAAAGATCTGGTGGGAGAAACGCCGCTCGAATACTTAACCAACTGGAGAATGCACAAAGCCGCGGCGCTCTTGCGCAGGGGCGACAGGAAACTGTTCGAAGTGGCCAAATCGGTTGGCTACGATTCCGACGCCGCTTTCAGCAAGGCGTTCAAGAGAACCTTTGGGCTTCCGCCCCGAGAGTACGAGCGAAGTTTGCCCGTGATCCGGGCAGGCGCCACTTAGGAGCGCTCAGGCCGCCAATCGCGGCGCCAAACGAAAGAGGGGCTCGGTGGACTTGGCGGCGATTGGCGAGTCCGTTGTGCGCGAGCTCATCAGATGCTGCTTAGGCACGGGCTGAGAGTTTCCTGGCTCGCGTGGTTGTGATCACCACCACGCTGACTAAAACAAGCAGAGCCCCGAGGATCGTTCGCGGGCCGAGCGTTTCGCCGCCGAGGAAATATCCAACCAGCACAGCCACCACCGGATTCACGTACGCGTAGGTCCCGACCTTTGTCGGCGATTCGTGCTGGATCAGCCACGTGTACGCGGTGAATCCGACGATAGAGCCGGGGACAATCAAGTAGAGCAAGGCGAGCCACGCCTCGCGGGATACGGTCCACGGGTGGAAGCTTTGAAACTCTCCCAGAGCGGCCGATGTGAAAGCCAGCCACACTCCGCCAGCCAGCATCTGCGTTCCCGAACTCAGGGCCTTCGAAGGCGGAAGGGGCAGTTTGCGCGTCAGCGCGGACGCGATCGACCAGCTCATCGCCGCGACAATCAACGCGACCCCGCCAGACGTGTCGATCGGCGCCCCGCCGAGGTTCAGGGATCGGCTCACCAGCACTGCGACGCCGCCAAGCCCGATCAGGAGCGCCAGAGTCAGGCGAACGGTGAGCCTTTGCGTTCGCAGGAAGATGATTTCCGACAGTGCCATAAACGCCGGGATAGTGGCCATCATGACCGCCGCAATGCCCGAAGGCACACGCTGCTCGGCCCAGAACAACAGTCCGTAGTCGAGGACGAAGATCAGGAAAGCGATTAGAAACGCCGACATCCATTGGCGCGCGCCCGGTGAGCGTTCGCCCCGCGCAATCATCCACCCGTAAAGGACGAGCCCCGCAGCCAGAAACCGCATAGCCGCGAGAAGGAACGGCGGGACTTCGCGTACGCCCACGCGGATTGCAAGAAATGTGGATCCCCAGACAAAATAGATAATCGCGAAAGCCAACAAGGTTTTCCACGCCGGGCGATGGGTTCTGGCTTCCACAGCGGATACCCGGCGGCTTAATGAACGCGGATGTCGACGATGGGGGAAGCGCGGCATCGGCGCCGCACCGGGTGTTCGTATTCGAGCCGCATGCCGCGGCCGATGAACTTTGCTTTGATCATCGAGCCACCCCAGGTGGAGCCTTGGATTTGGACTTCGACTGGCTCGGGGCAAAATTGGGGATGGCCCGAGATGAGCGCCGCTCCGTCTCCCAGGAGCACCAGCTCGTATACGCGGCTCATGGTTTGAATCGCGAGGGCCGACCCCCGCGGCAGATCGTTCGGATAAACGCCGCCTTCGATTTCGGACTGGATGATGTTTCGATTGACCCTGTCTGAAAAATGAGGACTCACTTCATATAAAGAGGGTTCCGGGACGCCGGCTGAAACCTGTATGTCCATCGTTGTCTCCTTTCCATCCGCTCAGCCGGTTCATTGCGCCCTTTGTTAGGTGGATGTGTTGGTCATCGCGAAGGATTCGGGACTTGGGCAAACGTGTAAACTGAAATCTCCCATGGTACCCGCGGAGGTTTGACAACGGGCCCCGGAGCGGCATAAACTACCTACCGTGCGACAGGTTGCCTGACGACCCTGCGGGGCACATGATTGTGAGGAGACGACGATGATGAAATTCGGGTTCAGCGACAGGATAGGGCGAAGTTCGGCCAGAGGCGCGCTCGCGCTTTTGTTTTGCATCGGAGCTTCGGGATTATCCACAGCGGCCGAGCCCGGCTTGGGTACTTCGAAGCCCCCGACTTTCGCCAAAGACGTCACCCCGATCTTTCAGGAGAAATGTCAGGACTGTCATCGTAAAGGATCGATGGCGCCCATGTCGCTCATCACATATGAGGAGACGCGTCCGTGGGCGAAGGCCATCAAGCAAAGGGTCGCCTCCCGGAACATGCCGCCGTGGCATCTCGACAAGACCGTCGGGATTCAGCAGTTCCAGAACGACATTTCCCTGAGCGACGAGCAGATTGCGACCATCGTTCGCTGGGTGGACGCAGGCGCGCCGCAGGGAGATCCCAAGGACATGCCGGCGGCCAAACAGTGGCCAACCGACGATGGCTGGAAACTGGCCAAGCAGTTCGGACAGCCTGATTTTGTGCTCAAGTCTGACGCGTACACGATGCCGGCGCACGGCCAGGACGTGTGGTTCAAGCCGTTGACCGACGTGCCTGTTACTGAGCCCCGATGGGTGCGGGCAGTCGAGATGCGGCCGGGGACACCGGCAGGGCGCAGAATTACGCATCACGTTCTCGCCCGCCTGCTTCAGGATGAAAAGGACCCGCTGGCCATCAATGACGGCAGCGGCACCTTACCGGGTTCGGCCGGACTGCTGATGGAATGGGCGATCGGAAAGAACTACGACGTTTACCGCCCGAATACCGGCAAGCTGTTGCTGCCGGGATCGCAGATCTGGTGGGAATTGCACCTGCACGCGGTCGGTGAAGAGATCCGGGATCACGCGGAGCTCGCCGTTTATCTTTATCCGAAAGGGGAGGAACCGAAGTACCGGACCCGCCTGACTTTGTTTGGAGCCCAGGCGTCGCAGGGCAGTCCTCTCGATATCAAGCCGAACACGATCTCCGAGACGGAGAACTTCCACGTGCTGGCTCAGCCGGCGCGGCTGGAGAATTTCCAGCCCCACATGCATCTTCGCGGCAAGGCGATGGCGATTGAGGCCATCCTTCCCAACGGGACCCGGCAGATGCTGAGCTATGTAGACCACTTCAACTTCCAGTGGATGACCAATTACATTTACGCGGACGATGCCGCGCCGGTGCTGCCGAAAGGGACCATCATCCACGTCACTGCGTGGCACGACAACACGGCGGCGAACCCGAATAATCCCGACCACGATCAGTGGGTCGGCTGGGGAGACCGCACGGTCGACGAAATGGCTCATGCCTGGGTGAACGTCACCTACATCACCGAGCAGGATTATCAGGATTGGCTGGCCAAACACAGGGCAAACCCGGCAGCGACCACGCAACGCGCCAGTAACTAAAAAATGTTTCTCTCGAAACCAACCGTGGCGCGCGCACTCGTGCGTGCCGTGTCGACACTTATGTCGACACTTGTCCTGCTAGCCGTCGAACAACTCCCCCTCGAACCCAAACACGACTCCGGCCAGAACGTCACTGCTGCCTACGAGGGTTGGTACAAGAACCCGGACGGCACTTTCAACATTCTTCTCGGCTACTACAATCGGAACCTGAAGCAGGATGTGGACATCCCTATCGGACCCAACAATCGGATCGAGCCAGGCGGTCCCGACCGGGGCCAGCCGACTCACTTCGTTCCGGGCAGGCAGTGGGGCATGTTCAACGTGACCGTGCCCAAGGATTTTGGCGATAAGAAGATCACGTGGACGTTGACCGTGAATGGTTCCACCACTGAGGTCCCGGTGGGTCTTAATCCGCTCTGGGAACTCTCGCCTTTCGTCGACGCGACCGGGAATACGCCGCCCTACGTGGGATTCGCGGAGACAGGCCCGTTTGCGCAGGGTCCGCGCTCCATCGCGACCAACATGTCGGCCACGGTGGGGCACCCGCTTTCACTCACGGCGTGGGTTGCGGATGACGCGAAGAAGGTTCCAGGGGCCCCCGCGCTGCTCAGCCGACTGCCACCGGTCACTGTTACGTGGACCAAGTTCCGCGGACCCGGCACGGTGACTTTCAGTAATGCGCGATCACCGGCTGAAAAGGCCGAATTCCCCCCTCCGCCAAACACCGCGTTTACCGGTAAGATGACTACCACGGCTACGTTCAGCGAGCCGGGCGACTACATTTTGCGCGTGGCCGGGAACGATTGGTCCGGCGAGGGCGGTGGCGGCTTCCAATGTTGTTGGACCAGCGCCCAGGTAAAAGTCGTCGTTAAATAACTTGCCAGGTAAGGTTTTAAGTGAGGTCGAAAATGTTGTTCCGGAAGATCAGCCCCATGCTCGGGCTACTGTGCGTGACCCTGCCCCTGTCGGCTCAAAGCGGAGGGCAACCTTCTACAAAGAACGGCGACTGGCCTTACTACACGGCCGATCTGAAGGGCACGAAATACTCTCCGCTCGATCAGATCAACGCCGACAACTTCAACAAGCTGGAAGTCGCATGGCGCTTCAAGACCGATAATCTCGGCCCGCGTCCCGAATACAAACTGGAAGGCACGCCGCTCGTCGTCAAAGGCGTCCTGTATACGACGGGAGGCACTCGCAGATCGGTTGTTGCGCTCGACGCGAAGACGGGTGAGCAATTGTGGGTCTACCAATTCCGCGAAGGCAAGCGCGCGGCCATTGCGCCCCGTCAGCTTTCCGGCCGCGGCGTATCTTACTGGACCGATGGCAAGGGCGACGACCGCATCGTCTTCGTAACCACCGGCTACCGGCTGGTCGAGTTGAACGCCCATACAGGTGCTGTCATCCCCGGCTTCGGCAAGGACGGCATGGTCGACCTGAAAGTCGGCATGACCACCGGTACCGGCAAACAGATCGACTTGGAAAACGGTGAGGCTGGCCTCCATTCCACTCCGTTAGTCGTCAAGGACGTGGTGATTGTTGGTTCATCCTTCAAAGAAGGCATGACCGTCGTCACGCACGACAACACCAAGGGCCTGGTGCGTGCCTACGATGCACATAACGGCAAGCTGCTGTGGACTTTCAACACGATTCCGCGCCCTGGCGAATTCGGCAACGAAACATGGGAGAACGGATCCTGGGCCACCAACGGCAATACCGGCGTATGGACTCAGATGACCGTCGACGAAGAGCTTGGCCTCGTGTTTTTGCCGGTTGAGTCTCCGACATCGGACTACTACGGTGGCGAACGGCCAGGCGACAACTTATACGGTGAGAGCCTGGTCTGCGTGGATCTGAAGACCGGTAAGCGGAAGTGGCATTTCCAGATCGTGCACCATCCCATTTGGGACTATGATCTTTCGTCCGCGCCAATCCTGGCCGACATCACTGTGGATGGCAAGGCTATCAAAGCCGTGGCGCTGCCCAGTAAAGAAGCGTTTCTCTATGTCTTCGACCGCGTTACAGGTAAGCCGGTCTGGCCGATTGAAGAACGTCCCGTTCCTCAGTCCGACGTGCCTCTTGAGAAGACTTCGCCCACGCAGCCATTCCCGACCAAGCCTCCCCGTTATGCGCGCAACTACATAAACGTGCCGGACGATCTGATCGATTTCACTCCGGAAATGCGCGCGCAGGCGAAGGACAATATCGCCCGGTACAAGACTGGGCCTATGTTTCTTCCCCCAGTGGTAGGAGATCCCAAGGGCTTTCTGGGCGCGATGCAGTTGGGCAACGCCAGTGGTGGGACGAACTGGCCGGGCGCAGGATACGATCCGGAAACGCACATCGTCTATGCACAGGCGAATCAATCGGCGGTATCGCCGATATCTCTGCGCAAACCGCCCGAAGGATTCTCCGATATTCACTACGTCCTCGGCAGGAATGACACGGAGTTTCGCGTATCGGAAGGGCCTGGTTTCGGCAGCGCGGCCGATGCCCCGCAGCCGGTTCGCACCCGCCCAGGCCGTGGCGGGGCTGCCGCTGCCGGCGCTGCCCCCGCGGCGCCGGCAGCCGCGCCCGCCGGCGGCTTGACCGTGCAGGGGCTGTCCCTCGTGAAGCCTCCGTATGCGGTGATATCCGCGATCAATCTCGATCGCGGCGACATTCAGTGGCAGGTGCCTTACGGCGAGACGCCCGATGCAGTCCGCAATAATCCGGCGTTGAAAGGCATGAACATCGGCAACACCGGTCAAGGGGGCAGCGTCGGGTTAGTGGTCACCAAGACGTTGGTTGTACTCGGCGACAGCCAGATGACTTCCGTGACGCATCCGCGCGCCGCGATGCTTCGCGCTTACGACAAAGCCAACGGCAAAGAGGTCGGGTCCGTTCCGATGCCCGCGCCTCAGAGCGGTTCTCCGATGACTTATTCGGTGGATGGCAAGCAGTACATCGTAGTAGCCGTGAGCGGCGGTGCCTACTCGGGCGAATACATCGCATACAAGCTTCCGGAGCAGGAGTGACGGCAGCGGTTGTTCTCCTGGCGCTAAGTGCACTCGTCGTGTTCCAGGAGCAGAAGGCAACTACCGTGTGGAACGGTGTCTATACAGCGGAGCAAGCCAAACGCGGCGCAGCGCTCTACGCCAATAGTTGCGGGTCCTGCCACGGTCTGGAGCTTAACGGCGGCGAATCGGCGCCACCGCTGACCGGTGGCGATTTTATGTCGAATTGGAGCGGCCTCACCGTAGGCGACTTATTCGAAAGAATCCGCACAACCATGCCGGCGGACCGGCCAGGGACGCTTACGCGTGAGCAGACCGCCAACGTCGTCGCCCATATTCTCAACGTGGGTCAGTTTCCGGCAGGCACGACGGAACTGAGTACCCGAACCGAAACTCTCAAGCAGATCAGCATTGTGGCTATCAAGCCGGAGCATTAAACAATGAAACTATCCCCGTACAGAACGACGATCTTAGTGGGCATCGCCGTAACCATGCTGGCGGCGGGAACCGACCCCGTCCCCAATTCTCAACCCAACCCCTATGTCACGGTCGAGCACTGGGCGAAGCTGCCCGAGGGACGAACATGGGGATCGACCAGCGCGGTGGATATCGATAAAGACGGCAAGAGCATCTGGGTTGCCGAGCGCTGCGGCGCGAACAGTTGCGAAGGGAAGAACGACCCGCCGATTCTGAAGTTCGACGCAAACGGAAACCTGGTCAAGAGCTTTGGCGAAGGGATGTTTCTTTTTCCGCACGGCATCTGTGTCGACAAAGACGGCAACATTTGGGTGACCGACGGCCACGCGAAGGACGGCAAGGGGTTCCAGGTTTTCAAGTTCAGTCCCGAGGGTAAAGTCCTCATGACGCTGGGCAAGGCAGGCGGTCCCGGCGACGGCCCCGATTCCTTCAATGAGCCCAATGACGTCGCCATTGCTCCGAACGGGGACATTTTCGTCTCCGATGGCCACACGCCCGGCAAGGGCAACGCGCGCGTGCTCAAGTTCACGAAAGACGGAAAATTCATCAAGCAATGGGGTGGGCACGGATCGGGTCCGGGTGAGTTTGAAGTGCCGCACGCACTGGCTTTCGATTCTCAGGGCAGGTTGTTTGTGGGCGACCGCGCGAATAATCGAATCCAGATTCTCGATCAGGATGGAAAGTTTATTGCGGAATGGAAACAGTTCAGCCGCCCCAGCGGGATTTACATCGACAAGAACGACATCATCTATGTAACCGATTCTGAATCGACCGACCGGGACGGTTATGGGCACAATCCGGGTTATAAGAGAGGCATTCGGATCGGCAGCGCCAAAGACGGCACGGTGACGGCATTCATTCCCGATCCTTCGTCAGGCGCTGGTGCTACGAGCACCTCCGAGGGTGTGGCTGCGGATTCGGCGGGCAATGTGTATGGCGCGGAAGTCGGTCCGAAAGATTTGAAAAAGTATGCCAGGAAGTAAGAGGGCGTGGTAAAGGCTTTCGCAATAGCTGCATTGGGAGCAGGACTGCTGGCAGCTCAGACATCGGCTTACCGTCCGCCGCGGATGGACGGCGGCAGGCCCGACCTCAATGGAATTTGGCAGGCTCTCAATGAAGCCAATTACGATATTCAGGCCCATATTGCGCGGCCTGCCATGGCGCTTCGGCCGGGCCCTTACGGTCCGGTTGCCGCTGCGCCCGTGCTCGCGCTGGGCGCGGTCGGCGCGGTGCCACCCGGACTCGGCGTGGTGGAGGGTGACGAAATCCCTTATAAGCCGGAGGCCCTCGCGAAGAAGAAAGAGAATCAGGAGAACTGGCTGACTTTCGATCCGGAGATCAAGTGCTATCTGCCCGGCGTACCGCGCGCTACCTACATGCCTTACCCGTTTCAAATCCTGCAGAACGCGAAAGCGATTTTCATTGCTTATGAATACGCGGGCGCGACGCGCAACGTTTATCTGAAGGATCCGGGACCGCCGCCCGTCGACTCCTGGATGGGACAATCTGTCGGGCATTGGGAGGGGGACACTCTGGTCGTCGACGTGACGGGTATGAACGACCAAACCTGGTTTGATCGTGCGGGCGACTATCACAGCGAGGCGCTGCACGTGGTCGAACGCTACACGCGCGCGAGTCCCGATGTGATGATGTACCAGGCCACCATTGAAGACCCGAAGGTCTTCACGCGCCCCTGGAAGATCAGTATGCCGCTCTACCGGCGTCAGGAAAAGAACGCGCAGCTGCTGGACTTCAAGTGCCCGGAGTTTGTGGAAGAGTTATTGTACGGCCAGTGGCGCAGGAAGCCTCTGGGTAAGTAGGAGGTACCGATATGTGGAATCGATGGGTTCTTATAACCGCGTTCGCAACGGCCCTGGGCCTGGTAAGCCTCACGGCTCAGACCCCCAAGCCTTACTCCGGCCCGCGAATGCCCGACGGACATCCGGACCTTCAGGGGACTTACGACTTGGCTACATTGACACCACTGGAACGGCCGGTGTCGGCAAAGTCCGCCGTGCTCACGCCCGAGGAAGCGGCCAAGTTGGAGCACGAGGCTGCGGCGGCGCGCGAGCGGGGCGATCAATCCATCAAGGCCGATCGGACTGCGCCTCCGAAGGGCGGCGACGGATCTGTCGGCGCGGCGGGAAACGTGGGCGGCTACAACACAGGTTGGCTCGATCCTGGTTCCTCTTACACGGTTGTGAACGGTGAAAAGCGAGCATCGATTGTAGTCGACCCGCCCAACGGCCGTGTGCCTCCAATGACCCCAGCGGCCGTGAAACGCATGGTCACCCTGCTGGCGAGGCCAACATCGGATGCGGCGGAGAGCAGGGATCCGGGACTCGAAGCTCCGGGCTCCTACGACGACCCGGAACGCCGTCCGCTGGGCGAGCGCTGCCTGCTTGGATTTGCTTCCACCTCGGGACCACCCGCTCTGCCGGATTACTTCTACAACAATCTCCATCAGATCGTGCAGACGCGGGACTCGGTGATGATCCTTACCGAGATGGTGCACGATGCGCGCATCGTGCGCATGAACGCGCAGCATCTGCCAAAAACGATTCGCCGGTGGATGGGCGACTCGGTCGGTCACTGGGAAGCCGACACGCTGGTTGTCGATACTACTAACTTCAACGACAAGACACGTTTCAGAGGCGCGACCGAAGATCTGCACGTAGTCGAACGCTTCTCGCGCGTGGACGCGAAGACCCTCCTGTATCGTTTTACGATTGAAGATCCTGCGACTTGGGCAAGACCCTGGACCGGGGAATACACTTGGCCGGCGACCAACGAGCCTATTTATGAGTACGCCTGCCACGAGGCAAACTACGCACTGGGCGATGTCCTGCGTGGTGCCCGTCAGCGCGAGGCTGACGAAGCGGCAGCTAAGAAGTAAGAACGAGTGAGAGTGATTATGATGCGAATCACTGCTGTCCGGTTATAAGTCGAACAGAATCAGTTGCTTGCCTGGATCGATAAAGTCGATTTCGGACTCCGATGGCTGAAGTGCCTGTAAAATGGGCATTTTTTCAAAGAGCGACAGGCT
>Ga0182024_10002167_pt1 | contig 49315 bp, 41 predicted proteins | sample P32metaG_FD_120480 | JGI IMG/M metagenome (GOLD analysis project Ga0182024, IMG submission 120480) | Permafrost microbial communities from Stordalen Mire, Sweden - P3-2 metaG (Illumina Assembly) | ecosystem: Environmental > Terrestrial > Soil > Wetlands > Permafrost | place: Sweden: Stordalen...
AAGCGGGCTGGTACACCCGAGGAGGCCGAGGGCTCCCATCCGCCACCGCGGCACCAACTTTACCCCGGCACCGCGATGAATGAGAGATACAAGGAGGCGCGAGGCGCCGTCTCGAAGGACGCATCATGCAGCGGTTTATCAGAGGCGCCAGCGCATGCGTTCGAGCACGATGTCGCGTAAGGGACCCTTCTGCGCCTTGCCGGTTGGCGTCCGGGGTAGAGCGTCCAAGACATCGAGGAACTCGGGGAGCTTGTAGGTCGCGATCTTGTCCGTGAGAAATTCGGTCAGCTCGGCGAAGGAGAGCGTCTCGCCCGGCTTCAGCACGATCGCGGCGCAGACGCGCTCGCCGAGCCTGGAATCGGGAATGCCGATTGCGGCGGCCTCGCGGATTTTGGGATGCTGATAGAGCACCTCCTCGATCTCGCGCGGGTAGATGTTGGCGCCGCCACGGATGATCAGCTCCTTCTTGCGGTCGACGATCTTCAGATAGCCGCTCTGGTCGATAACGCCGATGTCGCCGGTGGCGAACCAGCCGTCCGGGCTGAAGCTTTTCGCATTGGCTTGCGCGTTGTTGTAGTAGCCGATCGTCACCGACGGCCCGTAGGTGAGGATCTCTCCCGGCATGCCGCGGGCGCAATCCTGACCGTCATCGTCGACGATGCGGATCCCCATTTGCGGCAGCGGGCGCCCGACGAGGCCGCACACCGCTTCCGGGTCGTCCTCGACCGTGGTGTGCGACTGGAAGCCGCATTCGAGCATGCCGTAGAGTTCCAAGAGATGCCCCGGCAGCCGCGCCCGCACCGCCCGGATGATTTCGATCGGGCACGACGCGCCGCCGGTCGTGATGATCTGCAGCGTCGACAGATCGAAGCCTTCGAGATCGGGAACGCCGAGCAGCGATACGAGATGCGCCGGGGCACAACAGAAATGCGTCACCCGCTCGCGCTCGATCAGTCGGAGCGCCGCTTCGGCCTCGAACACCTCCTGCAAGATCACGGGGCAGCCGGCGAAGATCCCCTGGAGCACGTTGAGGAGGCCCCAATTGAGCCCGACCGGCAGAACGGCCAGGAGCACGCTGTCCGGTCCGATGCGATGGGTTTCGTTGACAAAACGCGCCGCGCAATTGGTCGTGTTGTGGAGATGCAGCACCGCCTTGGGGTCGCCGGTGGTGCCCGAGGTGAACGCGGTGCGGCACAGATCATTGGCGTCTGGCCGGCGGCGGCGCAATAGGTCGCGGTCGAATACCGGGGCTTCGGCGGCGTCGAGAAAGCCGCGCAGGTCGAAATAGGGCGCTGGCACCTCGTCCCCGACCACCAGCACATGCTTAAGGCGGGGCAATTTCGCGCGCAGCCCGGCCAGCATCTCAAGGTAGTCGAAGCGGCGAAAATGGCGCGGCAGGATCAATGCCGAGGCTTCGGTGAAGCCGAGGATGAATTCGACCTCGCGGGCGCGGAAGTCGCTGTGGAATTGGCAGAACGGGATCCCCGCCAGCATCGCGGCATTGAGCGCGACCGCGAACTCGCTCCAGTTCGGCAATTGGATCGCGACGACATCGTCGGCGCCGAGCCCGAGCCCGACCAGATAGGCCGCCAGCCGCTCGGCCCGCCGGTAATACTCGGCAAAGCCGAGCCGCACCCGCCCATCGGCGATCGCCAGCCGGTTCGGGGCCATGTGGGCCCAGGCCTCCAGCGCATCGTTGCTCGTGGTGTCGAGCCAATAGCCGTTGGCCGTAAACTCGGCGATGCGGGCGGGATCGAGCGGCGGGTCGGGGATGCGCATCACACCGCCAACTGTTTCTGTGCCGGTAGATCGTCCTCGATGAAGGCCGCGATGACCGCGTCGATGCCCTGGTCGCGGCCGAAGCCGAGCTTGTCGGCGCGCGGCGTCGACAAGCCCTGCGGCCAGCCCGAGACGATTCGTTGGATCTCTTGGTCGGGTTGCCAGCGGATCCGGGCATAGGCCGCCTCGCCCCCGGCGCGGCGCAAGGCCGCCGCCATCTCGCCGACCGCGACCGAGAAGCCCGGCAGCTGCAATGACCGGCTCGCGCCGAAGGCTGCGCCCGGCAGGCCGAGGGCATGGACGAGCCCCTCGACGATACGGCGCGGCGAGGCCAATGCCATCACCGTGTCGGGCGCGACCGGGCACACCGCATCCTGGCCGGAGAGCGGCTCGCGGATGATCGAAGAGGCAAAGGTCGAGGCGGCGCGGTTGGGGCGCCCCGGCCGCACCACCACGGTCGGCAGGCGCAGCGCGCGGCCGTCGACAAAGCCCTTGCGGCTGTAGTCGTTGACCAGGAGCTCGCCCAATGCCTTCTGGGTGCCATACGAGGTCTGCGGGGTGAGCGCGGTGTCGTCGCCGACCGCTTGCGGCAAGGCGCCGCCATAAACCGCGAGCGAACTGGCGAAAACGAGCCTCGGCGAGGTCCCGAGCGCGCGGCAGGCATCGATGACGGCGCGGGTGCCGTCGAGATTGACCCGGTAGCCGAGATCGGGGTTCGCCTCGGCTTCGCCGCTGACGATCGCGGCGAGGTGAAACACCGCATCGGTGCCGGGCATGATCAGCCGGGTCACGGTGTCACGGTCGGCGATGTCGCCGGTGACCAGCTTGAGGCGCTTATCCTCGGGTAATGGCAGGGCCGGCGCGGCATTGTCGAACAGCACCAGTTCGTCGATCGGCCCCAGGGCCGTTCCCTGTTGCAAAAGCCGGATCGCCACCCGCCGGCCGAGAAAGCCGCATCCTCCAGTGATAACGATGCGCATCTGCGGGATACCTCCTGAATTCACCCCGAATAGCTGTGCGACCGGTTGCCCCTCACCCCAACCCTCTCCCCGCAAGCGGGGCGAGGGAGTTACCGAGATCGCTGGCTCAGCTGCGTTCCCTCTCCCCGTTCACGGGGAGAGGGGCCGCCGGATTGCAGTCTCAGCCTATCCCGTATTTCTTGGCCCAGCCGAGACCGGCTTCCGTGTCGCCTTTCGGCCGGTACTCGCAGCCGATCCAGCCGGCATAGCCGATCTCGTCGAGGAGGTCGAAGAGGTAGGGGTAATTGATCTCGCCGACATCCGGCTCGTGGCGTCCGGGATTGCCGGCGATCTGGACATGCGGATAGTGCCCGGCGAGCGCGCGGATCTTGGCGGCGAGATCGCCCTCCATGATCTGCACGTGATAGAGGTCGAGTTGGAGCTTCAGATTGGCCCGGCCGACGCGCTCGATGACCCGCATCGCCTGCGCCGTGTAATTGAGAAAATAGCCGGGGATGTCGCGGGTGTTGATCGGTTCGATCACGGCGGTGAGGCCGGCGACGGCGACCCGGTCGGCGGCCCAGCGCAGATTGTCGATATAGACGCGTTCGCCCTCTTCCCTGTCCCGCCCCTCCGGCCACAGCCCCGCCATCGCGTGCACGAGCGGGCACCTCGTCCTCTTGGCGTAACCGATCGCCTTGTCGACCCCGTCGCGGAATTCCTGCTCGCGGCCAGGCAACGCTGCAAGGCCGCGCTCGCCGCCGGCCCAATCGCCGGGGACGGTGTTGAAGAGCGTGAGGCTCAGCTGATTGCGCTCCAGCCGCTCGGCGATCGCCTCGGGCGGGTGGTCGTAGGGGAACAGGAACTCGACCCCCTTGAACCCGGCGCCCGCGGCTGCGTCGAACCGGTCGAGAAAGCCGATGTCCTGGTACATCATGCTGAGATTGGCGGCGAATTTGGGCACGGGCGAGGCTCCTAACTCAGGAAATACCTGGCAAATTGGCGGCACGCGCAGCCTCTTCGGCCTTCTTGCGAGCGCGTCTCGCCTCAATACCAGCTTTTTGTTTTGCCCTCCATTCCGCGTCCTGCACGATCGCCTGCATCGCCGACCTGTGATTGGATTTCCATTCCCGGTCCTGCACGACTGCCCGCATGGCGTCCGTATGACTTGCCTTCCATTTCGGGTCTTTCACGGTTTCGCGGTTAGTGATCGCGGTCGCCGCACGATGTCGCCCCGCGGCCTCTTCATGCGTGACGAAGGGGTGATGCGATAGGACAGAGTTCCAAAGTTGCTCTGCCTGGAATGTCGCTATCGCGGCAAACTCGCGCTGTCGCGCTTTGCCGCCATTCAACCCATCCGTTTCCTTCCAGCACTTAATTTCGGCACCGGCACGGATCGCGGCCTCCAAATTGTCGTACCAGCGATGCGGTGCTACAGCCTTTCCAGCTTCCCGGAGTTTCGTTCGCTTCTTGATTTCACGTAGATGCGACTGCATCCGCTTGCCTTTACCGCTGCCCACATAGCGAACGGTGCCGGCTACAGAGAACATATAAACGTAATATGATTCGCCGCTCATCCGCCCTCTCTCCGAACCTGAACTGCAATCGCATCGCGGATTGCGTGATACCTGCTCTGTTTGCGGTTGCCACCACGCGCGGCTACTGTGGCCGCGTGCCGCGGTCAAAGGCAAGACCCGCGGCATAGGGGGAGCAGCCGATGATGATGATGATGCACATACGGGGAGCGCTCGGTGCGGGCATCGCCGCCGTCATGCTGCTCTGCGCAATGTCCGCGTCGCGCGCCGCGGAGCCGATCAAGATCGGCTTCAGCATGGAGCTGACCGGCCCCTTCGCCGTCGTCGGCAAGACCGGCCTCCTCGCCTTCAAGATTTGGGAGGAGGAGACCAACGCCAAGGGCGGGCTCCTCGGCCGGCCGGTCATGCTCGTCTATTACGACGACCAGAGCAACCCGGCGCTGGTGCCGGGGATCTATACCAAGCTGATCGACGTCGACAAGGTCGACCTCTTGATATCGAGCTACGGCACCAACCTCGTGGTTCCGGCGATGCCGGTCGCGATCTCGCACAACCGGCTGTTCTTCGGATTGTTCGCGCTCGCGGCGAACGACAAGTTCCATTATCCGAAATACTTCTCGATGTTGCCGTTCGGCCCCGATCCGGTGAAAGTCTTTGCCGAGGGCTACTTCGACCTGGCCGCGGCGCAGACGCCCAAGCCGAAGACGGTGGCGATTGTCGCCACCGATGCCGAATTCCAGCACAAGGCCGCCGAAAGTGCGCGCGTGCACGCCAAGCGGACCGGCATCGACATCGTCTATGACAAGGCCTATCCGCCGAACACGGTCGATTTCACGCCGATCGTCCGCGCGGTGGCGGCAAGCCAGCCCGATATGGTCTATCTCTCCTCGTATCCCTCCGACACCGTCGGGTTCCTGCGTTCGGTCGGGGAGGTCGGGCTGAAGACCAACATGCTCGGCGGCGGCCTCGCCGGGCTCCAGGCGGCGGCGATCAAGATGCAGCTGGGCGAGGCCGCCAACGGCGTCGTAAATGTCGACCTTTGGGAGCCGGTCCCGACGATGCAATTCCCCGGCGTTATGGATTTCATCAAGGCATACCAAGCCAAAGCGCCGGCCGAGGGGGTCGATCTGCTCGGCTATTTCCTGCCGCCCTACGCCTATAGCGAATTGCAGATCCTCGGGCAGGCAATCGAGGCGACCAAGAGCATCGACGAAGACAAGCTCGTCGACTACATGCACTCCCACCCGTTCAAGACGATCGAGGGCGACATCGCCTTCGGCCCGGAGGGCGAATGGACCCAAGCGCGGCCGATCTGGGTGCAGTATCACGACATCAAGGACCACGATGTCGAGCAGTTCCGCGACCCTAAGACAGTGACGATCCTCGCGCCGGCCAAGTACAAGACCGGCGACATGGTCTATCCCTACAGCAAGGCGCGGGAGTAGGAGCTGATATTGGCTGTGCGTCCTGCCAGGGATGAACGTCATCCTGAGAGTTTGTGAATTTATCGGCGAGACCACTGGATCGGCCCTGTGTGTCCTTCGAGACGCGCCCGGTGGGCGCTCCTCAGGATGAGGTTTTTCTTAATGTAATCATAAGCTTACCCTCATCCTGAGGAGGCGCCCCGGGTCCGGCCTTCGGCCGGCTCGAGGACAGGCTCCGCGCCGTCTCGAAGGACGCACGGGGCTGATGCAGCGGCCTGCCTACCGCGCCCGGGCGAAATATTCCTCGTAGGGGACGTCGTTGCTGATCAAGACGCCGCCATCGACATCGAGGGCGATGCCGGTGCACATGCGCGACAGATCGCTGGCGAGGAACAAGACGGCGTCGGCGATGTCCTCGGGCTCGACCATGCGGCCCAAGGGGATCTTTGCCGCGCGTTCCGCCTTCTTCTCGGCCGAGGGGATCTGGCCGCCGCCGAACGCCGTCGCGGTCGGGCCGGGGCAGACCGCGTTGACCCGGATCCGGTCGGGCGCCAGTTCGTAGGCGGCGTGGCGGGTGAAGCCGAGGAGCCCGGCCTTGGACGCGCTGTAATTGGCGCCGCCGCCGAACGAGATGCGCCGCCCGGCGACCGAGGCGATGTTGACGATGGCGCCGCCGCCGCGCTTTTTCATGTGCGGGATGACCGCTTGGGTGCCGTTGAAGGGCCCCCGCAGATTGACCGCGATGACGCGGTCCCAATCGGCCGCCGGCATCGTTGCGATGGTCTGGCGCGTGATCGTTCCGGCCGCGTTGACCAAGACGTCGATGCCGCCGTGCCGCGCCGCGATGTCCTGGGCGAGATGGGCGAAGGCCGGGCCATCGGCGACATCGAGGGCGTGCCCGGTTGCCGTGCCGCCCAACTCGGCCGCGACCCGTTCGGCTGCCGCGCCATCGCGGTCGATCGCCGCGACCCGCGCGCCGGCTGCCGCGAAACCGCGAGCGCAGGCCGCGCCGATACCATTGCCGCCGCCCGTGACAAGAACGATTTTCCCAGCGAAATCAACCGCCATGGGTTCCCTCCGAGAAGATGAACCGGGCCAATCTATCGGCAAACCTCAGGGCTTCACCAGGGGGCATTTCGATTGGGCGAGCGGGGCAAACGCCTGATCGCCCGGGACCGTCGCGACGAGCTTGAAATAATCCCAGGGGTAATGCGATTCGCTCGGCGTCTTGACCTGATACAGGCGCATGTCGTGCACCATGACCCCGTCGGCGCGGATATGGCCATCATGCGCAAAGATGTCGTCGATGGGCGTCGCCCGCATCATCTTCATCACCGCGGTGGTCTCGTCGGTTCCGGCGCCGGCGACGGCCTGCAGATAGTGCATCGTCGATGAATACACCCCGACCTGGGGGCTGTTCGGCATCTTCTTGACCCGGTCGAAAAACCGCTTCGACCAGGCCCGGGTCGCGTCGTCCGTGTCCCAATAAAAGCTCTCGGTCAGCATCATGCCTTGCGTCGTTTCGAGGCCGAGCGAATGAACGGCGTTGATCCGCATGCCGAGCCCGGCGAAGACCTGCGGCCCCGGGATCATGCCGAGCCGGGCGGCCTGTTTGATCGAATCGGAAAGATCGGTGCCGCCATTGGCCAGGCCGATGGCTTTTGCCCCCGATTCCCGCGCCCGCGCCAGGTACGATTCGAAATCGTGCGCGTCGAGCGGGTGGCGGGCACGGCCCAAGACCTTGGCGCCATGCGCTTCGACCACCTCGCTCGTATCGCGTTCGAGGTCGTAGCCGTAGCTGTAATCGACGGTGATGAAGAACCACGTGTCATCGCCGCGCGCCACCAGCGCGGCGCCGATAGTGTTGGCGATGGCATGAGTATCGAACGCGTAATGGATCGAGGTTGCGGTGCAGGCTTCGTTGCTGAGGCGCTCGGCTATCGCCGAGCTCAGCGAGATGATCTTTTGCCGAGTGCCCGCGATCGCTTGGACGATCAGCGCTTCGGACGAGCCGGTGACATCCATGATCGCATCGACATGCTGGTTGGTAAACCAGTCGCGGGCGATCGCGGCGGCGCGGTCGGCGCGGTTCTCGTGGTCGGCGACGACGATTTCTATGGGCGCGCCGAGGACGCGGCCGCCGAAATCCTCCACCGCCATCTTCGCCGCCGTCGCGCTGCCGATGCCGGTCGTGTCGGAATAGGGGCCCGACATGTCGAGGAGGAGCCCGATCTTGACCACCCCGTCGGAAATCGCCGCGGCACTCTGCGCGGTTTGCGCGCCGGCCGGGCCGCACGGGCTCAGAAGGAAGACCGTCGCGGCGGTGGCGAAGAAGAGGAGTCGCCAAGATGCTTGCATGGTCATGCCGATCGATATGCCTCGTCGTAGATCGCCGTGTACACGATACCGTCACATTTGACATAGCCCCGATACATTCCGGAGCCGTTGAAGGGCAGCGCCAGCTCGCCATCGCTTCCCGACCGCGACGAGCCCGCCCGAGCCGCCGATCTTAGCTGCCGGCAAGGCGCGCGACGACCGGCGCGAAGGCATCCAGGTAGGGCTCGGAGATCGAATAGTAGGAGAAACCCCACCGCGCCCGGCGCGCCTGGAGATCTTCAACCATCTGGTCCACGGTCCCGATCAGCACGTAGGGGCTCTGCAGGATTTCGTCGGGCGTCAACTCGGTCCAACGGCTGGTCAATTCTCCGGCCGCCCCACGGCGATCTTGCGTTACGACCACCCGCTGCACCAGCGCGCTCAATTCGATCCGCGCGTATCGCTCGGCGCCCGCGGCCTCGCGCACCAGCCGTACCCGCTCGTCGACGCTCGACGCACTCCACCCCGACAGGTCGGGCGGTATCGTGCCGCCCTGTCGGAACGTGATCCCCGAAAAACCCACGATGTCGGCTTCACGCGCGGCGAGGGCGAGGAGGCGCGGGCCGTTGCCGCCGATCAGAATGGGCGGATGCGGTCGCTGGACCGGGAGAGGCGCGATGGTGTGGCCGGTTACCCGATAATGCCGACCCGCGAAGGTGACCTGTTCCCCTTTGAGCAAGCCCTTGATGATCGTCACCGCCTCGGCCAGCCGCTCGACCCTAATGCCTCCCCGATCGAAGCCCAACCCCGCCTGGTCGTATTCCGATCGCAGGCTGCCGGCGCCCAAACCCAGTTGCAGCCGTCCGTCGGTCAGCAGATCGACCGTCGCAGCCTCACGCGCCACCAGTACCGGATGGCGCAGGTCGTTATTCAAGACGTTGGTGCCGACCCGCAGGTGCTTGGTCGCCTCTGCGGCGCTGAGCGCCGCCGGCATCGGGGCAAAAAAATCGGTGAGGTGATCGGGGACGGTCAGGACATCGTAGCCGAGGTCTTCGATCTTGCGGGCCTTCGCCACCCATTCGGCCCGCGATCCTGCGCGCCATACGTTTACGCCGAAGCGAAATCGCTTCATCTCTTGCATGGCTGCTCCGAAAATTTCCCGGCCAACATCGCCGGACGCCAGCATACCGCCGGCACCGCCGCGGCGGTATGCTGAGCATCCGACGACTGGAAGGCGGTTCCCGCGTGCCTCGATCCGCGCTCCCCGACAAGCTGAGGATAGAATGGCTCCGGCGGTGAACGGCAACGCCACCGCCGTGCCCGAAGTCGCCTGGCCGCGGCTCCGGCTGATGCTGGTGGGGCTCGGCATCTCCGTCGTGCCGCTCGACACCGCGGTCAATATCGCCTTTCCGGACATTACCCGCAGCTTCGGGCTGCCGATCCCGATGATCCAATGGGTCGTCATCTGCTATGTCTTGACCCATGCCGGGCTGATGCTCGCGTTCGGGCGGGTCGGCGACATGTGGAGCCACGGCCGGGTGTTTCGCGCCGGGCTCCTATGGAGCGTCGTCGCCTGCCTGTTGTGCGCGGCGGCGCCAAGCTTTGGCTGGCTGCTGTTCTTCCGCTTTCTGCAGGGGATCGGCGCCGGGCTGATCATCAGCTGCGCCCCCGCGCTGGTGACCAGCCTCTATCCCGAGGAGCGGCGCAGTCACGCGCTCGGCATCTTTACCTTGATGTTTGCATTGGGCTCGGCCGTCGGGCCCTTGATCGGCGGGGCGCTGGTGGCGCGGTGGGGCTGGCCCGGCGTCTTCTGGTTCCGCGCGCCGATCGCGCTGACTGCGCTGTTGTTTCTGCGCGGCCTGCCGGTCCGGTCCAGCGCTGGCCCGGACCGGCATTTCGACATTGTCGGTGCCGTATTGCTGGCCATCGGCCTCACCAGCCTGCTATTGGCGTTCAACACGCTACCGCGGCTCAAGGACGGCGATTATCTAGCGCTGCTATTGCTGCCGGTGGCGGCTGCGAGCCTGATCGCCTTTGTCTGCTGGGAAGCACGCGCGGCGCAACCGATCGTCCGCATCGAGCTTTTTCGCAACGCGCCCTTCGCACTGATCAACCTCGGCTGGAGCCTGATAAATCTGGTCGCCTTCTCGGTGATGCTGATTGGCCCCTATTTTCTCGTTCCCAATTTGGGGCTGTTGAAGGCCAGCCTGGTGCTGGCGAGCGGATTTATTACGATGGCCGTTGCCTCGCCGGCGGCCGGCACGGTCGTCGCCCGGCTGGGACCGCGATGGATGGCGCCGTGCGGCGCACTGTTGACGGGGGTCGGCCTTTTTTCGGTCGGCAGCTGGCAGCCTGACACGTCGATCGACCTGATGCTGCTGTCGCTCGGTTTGCATGGGGTCGGCATGGGCTTCTTCCAGGTCGCCTATATGGAGCTGGTCATGGCCGCCCTGCCGCTGGCGCAGCGCGGCGTCGCCGGCAGCCTGTCGATGCTGACTCGTACGATCGGCACCGTCACCGGCGCGGCGGTGTTGATGCTCGGTTTTCAGGCGATCGCCGATGCCGCACGCGCCGGCGGCGCCGGCGAGGAGCAAGCGTTCCTGGACGCCTTTCATGCGATGTTTCGCATCGCCGGCATCACGGCGGCATTGATCGGTGTACTGGTGGCATGGTCGGCGCGGCGGCGCGCCTTCCCGTAGCATCGGCCGGGGGGCTTTAAACCCGATCGGCGCGGCACGAGGTAATGCATAATCGGCTCGCGTTTCACCCCAGGGAGGATGTCATGGAAGACCACGTTTACAGGATCATCGAGATCACCGGCTCGTCGCAGAAGAGTATCGAGGATGCGATCCAGACCGCGGTGACCCGCGCCTCGAAGACCCTGAGGAACCTGCGATGGTTCGAGGTGATCCAGGCGCGCGGGCAGATCGAGGATGGCAAGGTGAGTTATTACCAGGCCGTGCTGAAGCTCGGCTTCACGGTCGAGGACGCGTGACCCTATGCCAAAAGCCTATCTCGCGGTGCGCGCCGAGGTGCCCGAGGCCGATCGGGCGCGGTTTGATCATTGGTACGAGACCGATCACCTGCCCTGGGCGCTGCGCAGCTTCGGGGCCCGCCGGGCGTGGCGCTGCTGGAGCCAGAGCGACCCCGCGCTCCACATCGCCTTTTACGAATTCGACTCGGTCGCGGCGGCCGAGGCTACCCAAACAGCGGAAGGAACCAAGGCGCTGGTCGCCGATTTCGACCGGGTGTGGGCCGGCCGCGTGCCGCGCCGCCGCGAGATCCTCGAAATGGTTCACGAACTGGCGCCCTGACCGGACCGGAGCTCCGCCTCAGGCTAGTGTGGTGATTCGGAAGTTCTGCCCATCATCTCCGCACCACCTTAATTGTCTTCCCGGCGCAGGCCGGGGTCCACCCGGCCGCGGATACCGGCCTTCGCAGGTATGACGAAAAGGAGAGGCGGGTCGGCGGAACTTCCCGATCAGGCGAACGCCCGGCGATAGCCGCCGGCCGCGCTCTGGCGCAGCACGAGGAACCCGATTAGGGCGAGATTGAACAGGTTGAACAGCGCGCCGATCGCGAAGGCCGGGGCGTAGAACCCGAAATGGTCGTAGAGCGCCCCGGCGAACCAGCCGCCGAACGCCATCCCGCCCATGCCGACGAACAATAGGCTCGGCACCCGCCAGGATGCCTCGCGCGACGGATAGAGTTCGCGGATCGCCATGATATAGGCCGGGATGATCCCGCTGAAGCCGAGCCCATAGGCCGCCGATATCGCGAACAGCCCGATTTCGTTCTCGGTCGTCAGGAAGGCCGCGATGGCCACCGCCTGACAGGCCGAGGCGGCGAACACCGTCTTGAGGCCGCCGATCCGATCGCTGAGCCACCCCCAGAACATCCGGCTTAAGAGGGCGCCGGCCTGCAGCACCGACAGCATCGCCGCGCCCTGCGCCGCCGGGATGCCGATATCGCTGCAAAATGCGACGAGATGCCCCTGCGGGATCGCCATCGGCACGCAGCAGGCGAAGGACGCGATGCAGATTATCGCGAGCACCGTATTAGGGCGCATGCCGAGCACCTCGCGGCGCCGTCCGGCATCGGCGAACCCGAACGCGGGCGGCGCTTGTGGCGCGCGCGGCAGGAAGAGGGCCGCGAGCGGCACGACGACGACGACAATCGCCGCAAACCCGACCATCGTCAGGCGCCAGCCGTAAGCCGTGATCGCCTGCTCGAAGAGGGTCGGCCACACGATCCCGGCGACGTATTGCCCCGACCAGATGAGCGCCAGCGCGGTGCCGCGCCGCCGGTCGAACAAGCGGCTGATGTAGACGAGGAGGGGCGCGTAGAGCGCGCCATTGCCGAAGACGCCGACGAACAGCACATGGCCGACGAGGATCGCCCCGATCGTGCCGCTGGCCGATACCACCAGACCGAGCGCGATCATCGCCGCGCCAAAGATCACCATGAAGCGGATTCCGAGGCGCTCCGCCACCCGGCCCATCAGGATGCCGCCGGTCCCGGTGCCGAGCCAGGTCAGTGCGCCGGCGAGCGCCACCAGCTGGCGCGTCGTGCCGAGATCCGCGGTGATCGGCTTCAATCCGACGACGGCGAGCAGCGTTGAGCCGAACGACACCGCCAACAGGGCAAGCGTGACCCAGGCGGCAATCCACGATTGGCGCGACTCGATGCTCACGGCCGGGTTGCCGGATGCGCGCGGTGCGCCGGCGATGCCGGTCGATGTCGCTCCGACGAAATCGGTCACCGCCCCGGTGTCTCCTCGCCCCATCTGCCCGGTTTTTGATCAGCAAGCCGGCGTCTGATAACCCGCGGCGCGCGCTCGCGGCAATCGCCGATTGGGCATCGCACGGTTGCGGCGCAGGTTGCAGGGTGGTGGGAGACCCGCCGACCCCGCGAAAGCGGGGGTGCAGGGCAAGCGATCCAACGGTTGCCCCTGGCTTCCCGCTTTCGCGGGAATGACGATTCAAACCGAATGGACACCCTGTCGAGACATCCCGGCTAGGGTAACCCCGCCCTCAGACCGCCGTCTCTGCCTGCTTCTCGATCACCCTGGACAACCGGCTGTAGACGCGGCGCGCATTGCCTTCGAAGATTTTCGCTTTGTCCGCCGCCGACAGCGGCAGCTGGTCGATATAGCGCTTGGTGTCGTCGTAGTGGTGCCCGGTCTCGGGATCGATGCCGCGCACCGCGCCGATCATTTCCGAGGCAAAGAGGATATTGTCGACCGGGATGACCTTCGCCAGCAGCTCCTGGCCGGGCAGGTGATAGACGCAGGTGTCGAAAAATATGTTGTTCAGCATGAGATCGGACAGGAGGCCGAGCTTGGCGTCCTGGGCCAGCCCGCGAAAGCGCCCCCAGTGGTAGGGCACCGCGCCGCCGCCGTGCGGGATGATGAACTTGATGGTCGGGAAATCCTTGAAGACCGATGATGTCATCAGCTGGTTGAAGGCGGCAGTGTCGCCGTTGAGGTAATGCGAGCCGGTGGTGTGATGCGTCGGATTGCACGAGGCGCTGACGTGGATCATCGCCGGGATGTCGTATTCCACCATCTTCTCGTAAACCGGATACCAGTAGCGGTCGGATAGGGGCGGGTCCTGCCAATGGCCGCCCGAGGGATCGGGGTTGAGGTTGATGCCGACGAAGCCGTATTGGTTGACGCACCGTTCGATCTCGGGAATGCAGTTCGTCGGCGCGACGCCGGCGCTCTGCGGCAGCATCGCCACCCCGACGAAATTCTTCGGGAACAGCGCGCAGACGCGATGGATCAGCTCGTTGCAGGCGCTGGCCCAGCCCTCACTCGTCGTGGCATTGCCGAGGTGGTGACCCATGCCGGCGGCGCGCGGGGAAAAGATCGTGAGGTCGGTGCCGCGCTCGCGCTGGACCTTGAGCTGGCCGCCCTCGATCGTCGCGCGGATCTCGTCGTCGGTCATTGCCGGGCGCGGCGGCGGCGGCTTGCCGGCGGCGTGCGCCTCGATCTGCTGTGCGCGCCATCCCTCGTGCTGACGGGGCGCCGTGGTGTAGTGGCCGTGGCAATCGATGATCATGGCAACGCGCCTCCTCTTCCCTGAGCATCCAGCATTCTTGGCCGGGATGTGCCGGTGCGAGTCGATGGGGCGGCATCGACAGGCAGCGCCCGGGCAGCCGGCAGCGCAAGCCGGCGGCGCGAGGGCCTGCCGCCGCGGCGCGCCATCGTGTAGGCGACGAGGTAGGAATCGATCACCTTCTGCATGCCCGACAATTCGCGCAGGCGCGCGCGCGCATCGGGAACCCCGGCCGCGAAGGACGGGTAGTCACGCCATACGGTCCGCAGCGCCTCGGCGATGTGCTCCCGGTGCTCCGGCAAATCCGCTGCCGCCGCTTCCAGGAATTGGCGCTGCGTCACCCAGTCCAATTCGCCCAGAGGCGAGGGTATCAGCACCACCGAGCCGCCGGCGACATGGAGGTCGCGCGCGCTGCCGACATCGGAGGCGATGCACACGCAACCCGCGGCGGCCGCTTCGAAGAACGCCATGCTGCACCCCTCGACGAGCGAGGGAAGCAAAAATATCTGAGCGCTGGCCAACGCCGCAAATGTTTCAACCCGGGTCAGCCCGGCGACGAGATCGATGCGATGGCCTTGCGGCGAGGCGGCGATCTGCGCCTCCAGCTCGTGGTGGTACTCCTGATCCAAGGGCGCCCCGATCAGCCGGAGCCGCATCCTCGGGATGTCCTGCGCCGCCCCGGCAAACGCGGCGATGGCGACATGCTGCAGCTTCGGCCGGGTCAGCGAGGCCACCATCGCGACCGTAAAGTCGGCGCCGCCAACCGGCGGGGTCGCGGCGCCGATGATCTCGTCGCGCAGCCCATTGGCGATGACGACGATCCGGTCGCACGGAAAGCCGAATTGCGCGACCGCGAATTGAGCCACCTGCCGCGAAACCGCGATCACCCGATCCATCTCCGCGAGGCCGAGCGCGAGCTGGGTTCGGGCGGAATCATCCATCCAGAGATAACAATTGTGCATCGTGTAGACGGTCGCGACCGCCTGCTCTTTTGCCCGCTCTGCCGCGAAAGAGCTGTCGTGGTAGTTGACCACCTCGATCGCTTCGCGGCGCAAAAAGCTTTGGAATTCGCCCTCGTCGCCGCGAAACGACAAGGTGGGGATCGGCGCGCCCGCGAAGGTGCTTATCGGAGGCGGCGCACCCTGGGCACTGGCGAGGAAAACGGTCCTGCCATTCCTCAGGAGACCCTCGGCGAGATCTACGACGATGTTTTCGAGCCCGCCCAATGACCAGCGATCGACCAGCAAGAGGATCCGAGCGGGCCGAAACTGGTCGTCGATTTGGGGAAGCGCGCGGTGCCCTCGTTGCGTGACGGGCGCGGTCACTTGCTCGGCGAAGGCCTGGATGAACGCGTGCTGCACGGCTTCAGTCGGCTCGCCGTTCCAGATGAGGATCCGTTTGTCGCGCGCCCAATCCTCCCGCCGCAGCAAGGAATGGTTCGCCTCCGACCGGCACAGCAGGATGTCGGCATGGCGCAGAACCGCCGATTCGATCGCCCGCGCCGGCACGTCGATGTCGACGATGGTCGGCCCCTCCGGTGCCGCGGCAGGGTCGCGTTCGACGAATGTTGAGTAGGCGACAGGGCGGCACCGCTTCAGCATCGCGGCATGGAACTGGCTGACCGGGCGCAGCAACGATTCGCCGCTGCGCAGCCCCCCGTCCTTCAGCAATGTGTCGATCCGCCAGCGATCGGCCTCCAAGACTTCCCGGATATTGGCGAACAGACCCAATTCCTCGGCCCGCGACGTCAGGGTATCGCGGTGCACGCGATATTTGTAGAGCGGCTCGGCAACGTGACGGAATTGCGTCACCAGATGCATCCTCAGCCAGAAATCATAATCCTCGCCGCCGAAGGCATCGTCCCCGTAGCGGCCGACGATCTCGGCGACCGCACGGCGGTACAGGAAACTGGCGCCAATGAAATTGTCGCCGCTGCGGTGGAAATTTTCGATCGTGACCTCGGACGGCAGGCGCATCAGATCGGGGATTTCGGGATCGCGGTTGTGGGGTCGAAAGTGCGGATCGTCGAGCGGTCCTCCCATGTCGTCGATCGCCCAATAATCGGAATAGACGAGGCCCGCATTGGGATGCGCGGTCAACTCCTCGACCAGCCGCTCCAACTGGGTCGGCAACATGATGTTGTCGGCCGAAATCCAGGTCAGCAGATCGCCGCTTGCGTAAGCCAGGGCATGATTCAAGGCAGCCGGGAGACGCTGGTTCGGCTGGCGCAGAAACAACACCCGGTGGTCGTCGAGATAGTGTCGGACCCGCTGTTCCAGATCGTCATTCGAGCCGTCGTCGAGAACGATCAGCTCCCATTTCTCGTAGGTCTGGGAAACCACGCCGGCAATCGCCTCGTCGACCAAATAGGCCTGGTCGTATACCGGCAGAACAATGCTGACGAGCGGGGCCGGCGCGCCGGGGGCAGCCTCGCTGGTGCAGAAGTTGCGTGCGCTCGCCCGGCTGCGCGCCCGGTCGCGCTCGCCGATCGCGTTTTCAAACGCGCGCCGCTCCGCTTGAACCCGCCGGATCAGCTCGCCGCGCTCCACCCGCCAGCCAGCCGCCTGCTCGCGGAATGCCGATCCGAGCCGGTCGGCGCGGCGCAGCACTTCGGTGAGGCGAGCAAGCGTCGCCCGGTGGGCCGCGACATCATCAGGACGACCCGCCGGCCAACCCTCGGGCACGGGCGACATCTGCGGGTTGCCGATCAGATCGGGATCGAGAGCAGTCAAGCCGTCCAAGAGCCGGCGCTGGGCGGCTTCGAAACGACGGGTCAGCTGGGCGTATGCCGCATGAACCCGCTCCAACTCGTCGATTCGGTGGGCTGCCTCAGCGCGTGCGGCCACCTCTGATTGCGCACGCTTGTGCGCCTCCCCCAGGTCTCGGGCGATCTGCCGGCGTACGTGCGACATTGCCGCGAGGCCAGCGAGCAATGACGGGATGGCCGCCGGCTCGACCCCCCGCAGGTCGAAACTGAGCGATCCATTGCGTGGTTGCCATCGCGACCCGACGGAACCCGGATCGCAGCCGAGCTGCGTCTTCCCGTAGATCGCAATCAGTTGCAGCCCATTCCACTGGGTCTCCGGTTCCAGCCCGGCATTGCACACGCCCAGATGCATGAGGCGGGCGCCGGATGGAAGCCGCGCCGGCAGGCTGTCGAACTCGAACATGCAGAGGTGCTCGTCGATCCGGTCCTCGTCTTCAAAAGGCACCATGACGAGGAGGTACTCCTTGGCATATCGGGACAGGCGGAGCAGGATCTCTTGCCAATTCTCGAAATGTTCGAGCGTATTAGAACAATAGACGATGTCGGCGATTTTGCTCGCCTCGCCGATGGTGCTGATCTCGACGAACTCAAAGCCCGGGTGAAAGGCGCGCGCCAGGCCGAGGCCGACCTGAGCAACGTCGCCGCCGCGGATCGGCGAATTGGGAAAGGCGCGTCGCAGGACCGGCAGCGCATCGCCCAACGCGCAGCCATAATCGAAAATCGCGGACTTGCGCGCGCGTGCCTCTTCGACGAACCAATCCGGGAGTTCGCGGCAACATAATTCCGCAAAGAACGCAGTCTGTTTGCGGCCGCCCTTGGCGATCCAATCTTCGAAAAACCGCTTGTTCCAATAGTCGGGCGAGTTGATTTTGCTTCCGTCAAAATCATCGTCCATCGACGGATTCCTTTACCGGCAACCCGGCAACCCGGTCGGTACCGTCACGGTGACGCAGCGCCACCATTTGGATCAGCTATCCCGGCGCCGCCTGCCGATGGCTCCCCAGTCAACTGATACAAGTCGATCCGGCCGATCTCCAGCGCGGTTCCCTTGTGCGCCCAGATTCGCATCTCAAAATCCGGGTAGTCTTCGCCATCCCAAAGCGTAAAGATCAGCTCAAAACGCTGCCAGCGCGCGATCGAATGGAGACGAAACTTGCGCCATCCTACGAGCTGGCGCGCGTTGTCGCAGACGACATCGAGCTTGAAATTGGCCAATACGGGCAGACGTTGATAAAGCCGTGCGTCGACCGTTACGGCATAAGTGCCGGGCGCGAGATTGACGTAGGGGCCAAAGATCAACGTCCCGGACGGTGCGCCCTTGAGGCGTTTGACCGTGTCGCCGGCAATCGCGCCGGCGCCACTGAGGCGAAAGCCGCGTTTAAAGAAGGGGCCGTCGCCGGGAAGGATCGGGCGTCGACCGAAATTGGTCCCATTCGAGCCCGCCCGGGATCCCAGCCAGCCGGTAAAAGCGTGCCATGGCCCGGAGCGCAGCGTCGCAACCTCATCGGCCAGCTGCCGGCTGCGCCGAGTGGCGCTGTCGCGCGCGCGTCTGGTTTTTGCCAATTCCTCGTCGAACGCCTGGATTGTCTCCTCGTCGCGCCAGCGGCGTACCTTGAGGGCTTGCAACTCGCGCCGTAGGGTTTTGTTGCTGCTGACCAACACCCCGATGTCGTTGTCCCTTTGGCGTATCCGCTCGCGTTCGGCATCGCGCGCCGCAATCAACCCGGCAATCGTATCGGCCGATGCCGACAGCGCCGGCAAGCCGGGATCGGCGATGGCGGGGGGCGACCTCGCGGCCTCCTCACCGGCCTCGAGCTGGCGCACCCGCTCTCTCTCCAGGGCTGCGCGCGCAGGGGTTACGAAAGCGGCGGGAAGCCCCAGTTTTGCCACCCCCGACTCGACAAACCATTGCAGATAGGCCAGGCGGCCGCTCGCCCGGTCGACATCGAAGCGATACCTCAGATCGGCATGATGCTGCCAAATCTCATCGTAAAGAACGGTGATCGGCAGGTCGGGCAGATCCACCCGGGCTTTGCTTCGGGCGTTGAGGACAGAAACGGTGTGCGCGAACACCTTGGAGCCGTCGCCATCGACAGCTGGGCCATGCCGTGCATAGGCACAGCGCAGCAAATCCGGAACCGGTTGCCCGGAGGGTGCGAGCAGCGCGCCATAAATCCCTTGCGAGCGCTGCTCGCAGGCGGGGCTCTCATCGCGCACCTTCTTCTGATATTCGGCGAAAATTCCGGCAAATGGCTCGTATTCTCGGTGAAAATAACGGGCGAGGTATTGCTCCGAATCCTGTTCGCGCAAGTTCCATTGGCTGTAATGCACGAAACGTAACGGCCATCCTGCCGCGGTCCACGCCCCACCGAGGCAGCTCAGCGGCCGTTCGTACGCGTTCCAATACGCGAAATTATAGCCCGGATGTCGCAATACCGCGACCCCGTCGCAGATCGACGGCGCCAGCTCCAACCATTTCTGGTCGCCGTGAGTACCTTCAAGCGGGTCATGGGTACACCCGGTTCTGACCCGCTCGCACCACCAGCTGACAAACGCGCGCGCCTGCGCGCTCGGCGCAATTGCAAGGAACCCGGCATTGAATGACCCCGATCGCAGCAGCGCCCGTTCGCGGCCCTGATCGAGGCCGGGCTGCAGGATGTGCGGGGTCAACACAAGGTTGGCGCCGTGGGCGAGCGCAGCCTCGGCTTCGGTCAATGGCGTGAAAAGCTCGATGTCCGAATCAAAATAATAGATCGGCTCGTCGGCAAACCTGTCGAAAAGATGCCGAATGACCCATGGCTTCAATGCAAAGCAAAGTTCGGCAATCGAATAACGGAAGCGCATGTCGGCCAGGCCGTCGAGCGCGAGCTGCTCGGCGGGGATGACGAGGTCGTACAAATCCTCGAAAACCCGCGAGGTCCGGTCGGGATCGAGAGCGAGCACGACCAGTCGGGCATCCCGATGGCATTCTCGCGCGGAGCGGGCGAAGATGCGGCTTTGTCCCGCGCGATCGGCCGTCGCTATCGTGACAAAAATCGGCCGGCAGCCATTGGCGCGTACAACATTTGCCGGCCTGACCTGATCTTCCCAGGCCCAACTCTGGGTCAAGGGGAGCGGAAAATTCCTGCCCTCGTCCATCAACGCCTCAGCTGCGCCTTGCCGCCTTCGGCTACGCCGATGTCCCCAACGACTCGATCGGGAGGCCGCCGTTCGGATACGGCGACGCGTATCATCTCATCCCCGATCCGACCCCAATTTACCTTCCCACAATCGGACAGACTGGGGAAGGGGCTGCCCAAAAGCGCGGACGGAAGGACGGCAACGAGATACAATCTGACATTTCCCGACTTCCCATCTCACATCGGGCTCTCAGGCAAGAGAGGCATAAAGCGATCGCAACCGTTCGCGGTAGCGCGCGACCGAAAATTTGGCGGCCTGCTCCGTGCCGCGCCGGCTCAACTCACTGCGCAAATCGGCATCGTTGACGATCGTTGCGAGGGCGCGAGCCACATCCTCGGCATCGTCGGGATCCACGAGCAGCACCGCGTCGCCGGTGATTTCGGTCAGCGCTCCGCTCGTCGCGGTGACGACCGGCGTGCCGAGCATCATTGCCTCGAGAACAGGGAGAGCGAAACCTTCATACGGCGACGGGAAAACGACCGCCCGGGCGCCGCGAATCAGGCTGACATGCGCCGATAGGCCGACATAGTTCAAGTAGCGAATCCGCGCGCCTGCCGCATTTCGAACACCCACCCGCGCCTTGTGTTCGCCGTGTTCGCCAAGCGCGTTCAGCTCATCTCGGTTATGCCCACCAGGAGCGGTAACGAGCACCAGCGGAATATCGACGTCCGAGGAAAGGAATGCATCGATGAGACGGTCGACGGTTTTCTTCGGCTCCAATGCCCCAAAGAAGAGCAGATAACCGTGCATCTCAAGCCCGTAAAATCCGTCAAGGTAATTTGCCACCGCCTGTTCCGGGCGTTCGAGGTATTTTTGTGGAAACACCACCGCCTGGTAGGTATTGGTAACCCGGTTCTCGTCGACCTTTAGGGTATGGATAATATCTCGCTTGGAGGTCTCCGACACCGTGACGATGTGGTCGGCCGTGTCTGCTATCTTCTTGAACAATCTTAAGGTTTTTCGCTTACTTTCAAGAGTTTCATCGGGTTTCTGTAGAATACTGAAGTCTTTAATCGTGTATATGTTGCGGGCAGAGCGCACCCGTAATGGTTCTGGACAAGTGCAATGCAGCAGATCAGGAGCTGGATCAAACGACAGATCGGTGAAATTCGTAGTATGATCGAAAAATTTATTTGCGTTCTCAAATAGGTTGCGACCGACAAAGGCCCGATCATGTTCAGCAAACGAGTCGGCGTATTGCCGGTAGATGACCGCATCGCCAAACCGTAGCGGCAAGGGCTTTACCGTGAAGTTATGCCGCACCTGATCGATGATCGTGTTGAGCGTTCCGCCCAGCGTCGTTTTTCTGTCCAAGTGATGCGAGGCACGCATTTGGTCGAAAAAGAGTACCTCTTGCAGCAATGGGTCCGTATCAGGGGTAAATGCGGTGCCGTAGACAACGCCGACATCGTAGCCCAAGGTTCGGGCGACGCGGGTCAGCAGCCGCGTATAGCCGGCGATGCCAGTGCCTTGGTCGAGGGTAAGATTTAGCCCATTATAGATGATGCGGCCGGGCGTCCGGACCGGGCTGCTGACATCAGGCGTATTCGAGGCCGTTGCCGGCGTCATTGCAAGGAGCGGAATAGCGACGCAATCTGGAAGCGTCGATGCGCGGCGCGAAATTGGTTTCCCTTCCGGATCCGCCTTCCGGGGCGAGGTTGCGGGACAAGCCGGATAAGCATGGGATCCCCTAGGACCGGAGCATCAGGTCTAGGCCGCCCTCGGTTTGCGCGGGGCGGGGCGAGAGCATCGCGACAGCGTGGCGAAAGATGGTTTCCGGCTCGATCAGCGTCATGCATCGATGGTCGTGAGGACACAACTCCAGGCGCTCGTATCCGCAGGGCGAGCAGGGGACCGCTGCAGTGACCGTGCGCACGCTCTCGCCGCGCGGTCCCCACTCCTGCGGCTGGTGGCTGCCGGAATAGATGGCCAGCGTCGGTCTGCCGCATGCTGCCGCGAGATGCGCGACCCCCGAATTGTTGGCGATCACGAGGTCGGCACGGCGCAAAACGCCGGCAAGTTCGGACCAATCGATCTGGCCGCCCAGATTGACGAGACGACGATCGCCATCGTGCTGGTGACAGATATGGCTGAGCGAGGTCAGCTGGTCGCGCGAGCCGACAAGCACGACATAGCACTCGACCTTGGCCAGCAGCATACCGATCAGATTTATGTATCGATCGAGCGGCCAATCGCGCACTGTTGAGTTGCTGAGAGGGGCGACCACGATGCATTTGGCCGAAGGCGGGATCCCCGCCGGCACCGGTGATCCGATATCCGGCCGAGCGGCGATGCGGTCGAGCAGGTCCGGCGAGTAAAGCGGCCGGACTCGTTCCGCAATCAACTGCACGAGCAGCGACAGCTGTTCGCCAATGTGCAGTTCCGCCGGCAAATAGCGCGCCCCGGATTCTTCCCTCTCCAACAGGTATACCCGCACACCAAAAAACCGCAACCGGCTACGCCAGGGGTGGCCGCCCACGAAAACCCGGAATTCATAGCGTGCCGTTCGATCGCTGTTGGCGAACTCGACCTGCATTAGAGTGACGCCAGATTTGGGCACTCGCTTTAACCGTTTGCGGGCAACGACATCCAGGCCGCCGGCACGGGCTACCTCGATCGTGATCCTGACATTAGCCGGCCAGAGGATCGGTGCAGCCAGTTGGAATGCGAATTCGGCGCGGAGCCGGCCCGCCGGCAGGCGAGTGTAGGGGCCGTATATCAGATGGGGGGCGATAACCGAGAAATCGGTTTCATGGAAGAACGCCGTCCGAATCGGCATTCGCGAGTGAAAGGCGTCGGGCCCGAGCACCACCGTTTCGGTATCGACCGGCCGCAATTCGCGCGCCTCGAACTCGCTGGGCAGCACGATGTCGAGATACGGGTGTCGCGTTCGCGAGCCAATTCCGCACCGCAGCGCGGCATCGACGTGACGCAGCAGCGGCCTTGTATCCTCGTCAACCCGTAGATCCACCGCAATATCGAATTGACCTTTGCACACCTCCCGAAAGCGGTCGACATCCTCCACCGCATCTCCTGTCCAGTTCTGTGAGTTCTCTGGAAAGTAGTCATAGATCCGAATCTCGTCGGCTACTCCAAGGTCTCGGGCTGTCGTGGTATTCCATGAACCGCATACTAGAGTAATATGACCGTCGGGGAATGTGGCCCGGAATTTCTCCAGGGCCGGCAGGCCAATCAGAAAATCACCGCGGTGGTCGAGCTTCAGCAGCAAAAGCCGCTGAGGGCGATCAACGCGGAAATCGTGCAAGGCGGATTCTGGGTCACCCACGTCGGAGCAAAGTACGACTCGGTAATTACCCAGGGTTGACCCGGCCTGCTCGATCGCATGCCAATCCGCACTGCACGCGGCGGCGAGCGCTTCACGCTGGGCAGCGGCAACGGTGAGTCGCGCAATCGCCCGCGTGGGCCCGATCGCGCGCAATAACGGGATCAAGTGCGGCGAGGGCTTCTCGCCGGCGAAGGCCAGCCTGCCTCCTCCGGCATATAGCTCTAGGCCAACGGCTGCTCCCAACGATTCCAAAGCTGCCAGAGTGTAGATCGAAACATGGCCGTTGCGCGGCGCGATATACCACCAATTGCAACGCAGTTCGTCGATGTTGGCCGGTGGAATGCCCGTGCTGAAAATAATGCATCCAGCCGGCTTCATGAAGCTATGCAGGTCTGCGATCATGTCGTTTGGAAAGGGCGAGTGCTCCATCGTTTCGAAACAGGTGACGATGTCGAACGTGCTGGAGGGCCGCTCCGGACTCGAGAACGGATCGTAGTTTTCGACGGCGGCAAACCCGGCGGCCTTCATCCGCTCCGCGAACACTCCGGTACCGGACCCGTAATCCAATATACTGGCTGATCGATGATCAGCTAAAAAGCTGGCCATCTCACCGGCCATCTTTGTCGGCCGGATTGCGGCGTATTCACCATCAATCAGCGGGTAATCTGCGTTATAAATAAATTTCGCGAAATCTTCCGCCGTCCAGTTGTCACAGAAATCGGTGAAAATAAAATAACAGCATCGGCACCGATAATAGATGACAGGAATTTTGGAGAACCCAAATTGATAGTAATCTACGGAACAGATTTTGCCAAAATCTACGATGTCGAATTTCAACGATTCGCCACCGCAGATTTTACATCTGACCGCATCATGAGCGACGTTGTTTATGCTAAGCGCCGAGAGCTGTATCAAATCGTCTATAAGTCCAGATTTCATCAGACGACTCGTTTATAGGTCCGCGCGACAGCCTACCCGACACTCGTCACCAGCGCTTCGGCCGTGGAGCGACGGCGGCGGCTAGTCCATCGGATGATGCCCAATCGACGAATTTCCAGCGGTGGCTAAACCTAACACGCCATCCCTTGATAACCGCTTGGACCGAGCGAGGCCAGCACTTTCCCCGGATGCCAAGCCTGTGCGGCAAGGCCGCGGAGGGGCAAAATTCGCTGCAAGGGGGAGGGACAGCGCGCAAGCCACCCAGGCCGGCTGGTCGAGGCCCGTTGCCATCATCCGCGTGACGCCAGTTCTCTCCCCCCAAGCCTAAATCTCTGCGAGAGGTTGACATTTTGGTTCTCGCGCTGCAATTTTCGATCGCTGCCAAGCCTCAAAATCGACCTGAAATTCCTTGGGCCACAATCTGGAATGATCACCTAATGCCTGCCGGTGGGAATGGTAACATGCTCGTCCAATTACACGAGGACGGACGTAACATTGCATACCACCGACCTTTGCACACCAGTTGACGTCCTGGCGCCCGCGGGTGATTTTCTCAGAGGTCATCTATGGTTCTTTTTTCATTTGGCCTTCCCGGGCGATTTGGTGAGTGGTGCGACTTTGTTACCATTCGTATGGCGGAAGCGGCTTTGGGTTCCATCGCAGCCATCGCCCCCAACACCCCGGAAGAACTTGCAATCGCGCTCATCAACGAGGAGGGGCGTAGTTTTGTGGTCAGTGGACGTTTGGCCCCCGGTTGGCTGCGCCAAGTGGTCGTGGCGACGAATAAGCCATTCGTCATCTCGTTGGACGATCCCCGGGTCGCGACCTGGGAGGCGGTTTCCCGCAGCGGTTTAGAGGTGGCGGACGCCACGCGACGCGTTGGGTGCAGTTACGTGTCGATGATGTCCTGCATTGCGCTGTCGGGCGCGCTTGTCGTGCGTGCTGATCGAGATTGGCATCAGCCCGTTGCGACGGCCGCGGCGATCGCCCACCATCTCGGGCTGGCCGTGGGCCTCGCGGACATCGAGAGGGTGGTTGGCGATTTAGCCGCACTCGGTCTCGGCAGCCAAAGCGATCCGCTGGGCTCGGACGCGAGCCAGCCAGACGAGGCCACCCTTGATGTCATCAGCGGTGCCGTCGCTCCGTATTTCGGGCACCATACCGGCGCGGCGTTGGGACCGATCACTTGGGCCCGTGAGCTTTTCCTTGCGGATGGTCATCAGCCCGCGACGCATCCGGTCGATATGACAGGGCGATCCCGGGCGTTGATTTACGGTCCTTACATCAGCCTGCTGCCAGGTCACTGGATGGCGCAGGTCGTTTTGGGATTTTCTCACGAGGTTGGCGAGATGAATTTCTTGGTCGATGTTCTGACCGCTGGATCGCAACTGAGCGTCACCAGCATACGGCCCCTGAAATCGGGGGTGTTCTCGGCCAATCTGCGCTTCTTAATTGGAGAGGGCAATGATCACCCCGTTGAGTTCCGGGTGGTAAACGAGCGTGCTGCCATCGATGGTCGGGTGATGCTCGGCCATGTTACGCTAACTCTGCAGCACGATTCCTCCAGCGAGGCTGTTGAGCCGCTGACGACGGAACTCGGATTGTCGCGGTGAGGATGCCTTACCCAAGCGCTCTGCCGATATATTGAATTTCGGGCTCAGAGAGCTATCCAAGGCGGAAGCGCGATGATTATTCGCACGGTGCAGGAGGTCGATCTGATTTATGCGCTCTTTCTGGGGCGTATGCCGGAGAACAATTTTGTCCGGGAAGACAACATCGGGCGGCCAGCCACCGATTTCGCGAAGGCCGCGATCGACTCCGACGAATTCGAACGCTCCGTCGTCGAGCGCTTTTTGCAGTATGAGCTGCTCCCGCATCGCGCCTTATCGGTGAGGCTGTTGCCCGATGTATTGCAGCTGATCGCCGAGGCGCAGCTCACTCCGCCCAGCGAGGGCCTAACGCTTGGCGAATGGCAGGGCGTGCTGGGGCGCGTGCTCTCCGCCACCCCCTGCCGTCCAATGGTAGCCGCACGATATGGAGCAACCGGTCAGCAATTTATCGACCGGCTCTGCGCAACCCGTACGTCCAGCCGACTCCCCGCGCAACCTTTCGACGGCGACCGCCAGCCCCAGTCCCCTGCGGTCACGATGCCGGAAATTGTGTCGGGAGTAGAAATCGTCGCAAACACGATTTGCCGCGGCTGGATCGTCGATCGCACCATGCCCGGCCGGCTTCTGCACGTGCAAGTCAGGCTCAACGGTAGCACCGTCAAGATCGTGGCCGCAGACGAATTCCGCCACGATGTGCAGGCGCTTTACGGAGGCGAAGGACGGGCGGGATTTACCATTCGCCTTGATCTTCTGCCCGATGCCCGCGTTTTGAGCCGTGCCACCATTGCAATCGTCGCGGTCGGCCACGACAGGGTCGTGCTGCCTGAGTACGTCGTTGAGCTAAACTCTATCCCCGAAGTTCATATCGAGGCGGAGTTTCGCGAAGAGCTGTTCCGCGTCCGCAATTGCATCGAAATGCTGCGGTCCGCCTATCAGTCGGAGTCCGGAAATCGGCGGGCAATGCCACTCTACCGGGCAGTGCATCATCTGCGCGCCCGGATCGCCGATCCGAATGCCGTCCCCAGTCGGCAGGAATTGCCCCAGCTGCTGGAATCCCTTAACCGTCTCGAACAACAGCTGCCATCGCTTCGACACAGGCAATCCTGGGCGTTGAGTTTCTACAGCGTCGTGCGCTCTTTGCTCCCGTTCGTCCTTCCGCCACCTCCAGTAACGAGTGCGGCGAGCTTTTCCCTCGTGGTCATCGCAGATGCCAGTGCGCCTGGCGCTGCCGGGAAGACGCTCGCTTCCGTGCTGGCGCAAACCCGTGCGCCGGACGAGGTTTTCCTGGTGTTGCCCGTCGACACGCGGCCCGAATCCGGCGCTCCGAAGGATTTGATCGAGATTGTTCGGCTGCCGTCAGGCGAGCCTGCGACCTCCGTTATCAACAGCCTGGCTGCCCGAATGAAGGGGTCTCACCTCATCATTCTCGATGCGGGCGCTACGCTCGCACCCGAGGCGCTCGCCTGGTTCGAATCGGCAATCGAGCGGACCACCGCGCCGATCATCTACACCGACGCGGAAGTCCTGGCTGACGGGGAGGGCGGAAGCGAGCGGCTCGTTCCGCGGTTCCTGCCGGCATTCGATTACGATCTCTTGCTGCAACGCAACTACATTGGCGACGCGATTTGCATCGAGCGGCGAGCCTATGGGGAGCTTGACGGCCTCTCCTGCGATCCCTTGCTCGATGCCCGTCACGATCTCCTGTTGCGAGCGCTCGACCGATTCGGCCGCGGATCCTTCATCCATTTGCCTCTGTTGCTGGTGCACAGCCCGCCCAGCCTTCCCTCGCGCGACCCGCAACCCAGCCTTCCCTCACAAACCGCACGGGACCGCACGTTGCGCACGGTGCAGCTCCATCTCGACCGGATCGGCAGTCGGGCGCACGCCGTCGCGCATGAGGACGCGATCGGCCGGCCCCTGTCCGATGCGGTCAAGATCCTTTGGCCGGATGATCCGACGAGCCGGATTTCGGTGATAATTCCGACCCGGGACAGTGCCGACATGGTGTTCGCGCTGATCTCGAGCCTGCGGCGTCGCACGGCCAACTGGGACCTCGTCGAAATCATCGTCGTCGTGAATGGACACCTCGACCCGCGATCGCGATTTGGATTTTCTGAAATCGAGAAGCTGTTTGATCGCGTCCAGATAGTCTATCGCCAGGTACCGTTCAATTGGGCTGAGATAAACAACACCGCGGTTGGCGATGTATCCAGCGGTGAGTTGTTGGTGTTTCTGAATGACGACATGATCTGCTTGACGGATGCCTGGGATATCCGCGTGCGCGGCCAGTTGGCGCGGGCCGAAATCGGGGTGCTCGGGGGACGACTCCTCTATCCGAACGGGGCCCTGCAGCACGCCGGGATCGCTTTTAGTCAAGACGGCACGACGGCTCACGAGGCGATGGGCGATGCGCCGGATGACGGCTTTTACCTGGATCGCACGCTGCTGACGCACGAAACAGGCGCCGTGACCGGCGCCTTTCTTGCCTGCCGCCGGGCCGTGTTCGAGAGTCTCGGTGGGTTCGATGCGCAACGCTATGTGATAACCTCCAGTGATGCGGATTTCTGCGTCCGGGTGCGCGCCGGTGGTAAAGTTGTGATTTACGATCCGTCCCTCAGCTGGATCCATTACGAGTCGGTATCGCGTGGGCGGGATTCAGACGATTATAAAAAGCAATGGCGCGCCGAGGCGGAGCATGAGCGCTGGCTCGCCGCCTTTTCCCAGATCGATCGCTTGGATTTGAACGTCAATCCTCACCTCGCCCGCTCGGTGCGCCCATTCTCGAGTTTCCATCGACCGGACAGGGATGCAATCGATTTGTGGCTTCGCGCCCAGGTCAATCGCCGCGAACAGTGGCAGCAAGCGACCGGCTATCCTCCCCGCGCGGCCGCCCTTCTGACCATCGGATAAAAGCGGACGCTCCTGTGCCATCGGACGTCGCAAATCCCCGCCAGCCGTCCCAGTCGCGGGCTGGGGCCGCGCTCGTCGAGGAGTTGCGGCGCCGCGCCATCCTCGCCTGACGGCCTGCGCCGGCTACGCGGTCTTGGTCGAGGCTGGGCGAGGCGGCCGCGGGGTGATGCGCAGCTGCAGGCCTTCGAGCGCATCGTGGTCTATGGCCGAGCGGCACGGCGCACCATTGCGGGTCGGGCCCGCCGTCGCTCCCGACTGGAAATAGCCGGTATATTCGCAGTCGAGGGGGGCATCGCCCGGGGCGGTTTTTTGCCGCACCGCGAAGCCGATCAGCGGGATTCCCCCGCCCTGCGTGCCGCAAAACGTGCCGCTGCCGATCCACGGGGTTTCCGCACCGCTGGCGGTCAACCCCTTATATTCGATCGCCGCGGGGGCCAGCCGACTGTGCGGAAGGATCGTAAACCCCTCGATCCACAACCCCGGGCCGAGACGGCCGACCCAGGGCGTGTCGAGAAAGCGAACGTCGCCCCGGCCGCGGATATGCGCGACGATTTCGAGGGCCGCCCCGTCCGAGGGCCGCTCCGCCGCGCCGAGGCCTCCCATTCTGAGCCTGGTAACAGGGCCGAGCGGCGACAGCGGCGCCCGCCCTGAGGGCTGGGGCTCCGCACCCTCGGCGGGAATCGTCGCTGGACCGGCCTCGGCGATGCGCCGAATGTCGAGTTCCAGCGGCTTACTGTCCGGGTCGCGGGCCAAATATCCGGTAACCAGTGCCGCGCCGCCGCCTGCCGGAGCCTTGACGAACAGCACCTTGTGGCGGCCTCCGAGCCACGACCCGGCGCGGCCGAAACTGTCAGTGATCTCGACGGCGCCCTCCTCGCGTGGCGCGGCGCACAGCTGCACCGCGGGCAGCGCGAGCCCGGCCACCGGGTCGCGGGAGGTGGTTTCGGAGGCGAGGCTGAAGGCATAAAGGCCGGGATCGAGCGGCACCAGCCGGGCGACGGATTGCGGCGCGGCGGGCTCGGCAGAGGAGGCCGGCGGCGCAGGGGACAGGCGGGCGGCCTTGGACCGCCCCGGTCGTCCGCGGGCGATCATGGAGCCGAGGCGAGCTCCGGCCGCGCCGCGGCGGCGCGCCGTTTGCGCGGGCGCGGCACGAGGTCGCCCCCGGTGAGTTCGCTTAAGAGCGCGAGATGTGCGGGAAGGCATTTGGTTTGCGCGTCGAAATGCTCGATGACGTAACGCCGCGCCTGGCGCCGTATCGCCGTGGTCGCCGCCGGGTCCTGCAGCACGGAAGAGATCTGCTGGGCCAGCGCATCGGTGTCGAAAAAGTCGACGAGATAGCCATTTGTGGTGCCGTCGATGACTTCTTCGACGGGCGTCGTTCGAGATGCGATGACCAGGCATTCCGCGGCCATCGCTTCGAGCAGCCCCCAGGACAGCACGAACGGATAGGTCAGGTAGACATGAGCCGAGGAGACTCGGAGAACGGCCAGATACTGCGCATAGGGCAGCCAGCCGACAAAGTGGATGCGGCTTAGATCGAGCCGTCCGCGGAGCTCGACGAGCATGTGCTGGCGCCAGTTGGTGCCGTCCCCCGGCGGTCGGCCATAGCTGATGCCGTCGCCGCCGACGATGACGACTTGCGCCTTCGGGCACGATTCGAGGACCTTCGGCAGGGTCCGCATGAACACATGAAACCCGCGGTACGGCTCGAGGTTGCGTGCGCTGTAAGAGAGCACCTGGTCCTCGCGCGACAACGACTTGCCGCCGGCCAGCCACAGCCGTGCCGTCGGGTCGGGATGGACCCGCTCGGTGTCGACCCCCTCATGGATCACGCTGATGCGGCGGTGATACTCAACCGGATATTGGTTGCGCTGCCATTGTGTCGGGGTGTGGCCCCAATCCGCGGCATTCAAACTCAGCATGTTGGTTGCGTTCCGTACCCGGACGCGCAGGGCATCTTCCATGGTGACCGGAAACTCAGAGTCAAAATCGAGATCGGAGCCGGAAGAGCGATAGAAAAACTCGAAATAACCAAGCAAGGGAACGCTCGGCCAAATGTCTTTGACGAAAAGCAGTTCGCCCCAGCCGGTATGCCCGACGACGATGTCCGGGGTAAACCCTTCGTGCTTCAGGCCTTCGCACAACCGGGCGACAGCGAGGCCGTTCATGACCGCGCCATCCAGATCGTTCACATAGGAATGTACTCCCGGCAAGATCGGGGCCGGGAGATATTCAAGCATGCGAATGCCCGCGATCTCATGATCGCGGCGCTGGGTAATAAACACGACGGAATGTCCGGCATCCTGGAGGTGCCGTACGACATGCGTATATTGTCCAGGAAAATTTTGATGGATGAATAAAAACTTCATCGTGCCTCGAAGCCAATCAAACTGGTGTGCGATTCAATTACTGGATTTGTGTGCTGCTCCTGGCGGAGGGTGAAGCGGACTTCGTGTCCGCTAACCGGCGGTGGCGGTCCCCTCGGGATCGACGGCGCGTTCGATCAGACGAACATTGATCGCTTCCAACGGATCGTCGGCGGTTGTCGCCTGACAGGGTGCGCCGTCTTGGTGCATCCGGGAAATCCCCCCAGCGAAAAACGAGCCCTGGTAGACCACCTCGAACCGCTCAGCCCGCTGTGCCACGACCCGGACCGCGAACCCGGTAAGCGGCAGCCCCCGGCCGCGGGTGCCGCACAATACGCCGCCCGGGACCCATGGGGTTTCGCCGCCGTTCGGCAAAAAGCCCTTCATCTCGATGTCGGCCGGCACAAGCCGCTCCAACGGCCGGATGCTGAAGGCTTCTATCCGCATCCGCCGTCCCAGTGCGCCGACCCAGCCGCGACCGGGAAACAGGCGATCGCCGGCGCGCTCGATATGGAGGAGAATCTCGGTCGGGACATCGCGCGCCTCGGCGGCAGCGGATGCCGGCCCGCCCGTTGGTTGCGCGTCGGTCCGTCCAGCCGCTGCGACGCCATTTCCCGGGCCGTCGAGGCGCTGGAGATCGAGCGAAAGCTCGCTTGTCTGCTGCTCCGAGCCGCCGTAAACCGTGACGATTACCAGACCGCCCCCGGTCGGCGAACGCAGGATCACGGTTCCGCCCGCTTTATCGAGCCACGGTCCGCGTCGGGGGAACGATGCGACGATTTCGACGCCGTTGCCGTCTTCGGCAAAAGGCGCCGATACCTGAGCCACCGGGAGCACCATGCCCGCGATCTCGCCAAGGTTTCCGGCGATCGCGCCCATGCGCAGCGCATAGAGGCCCTCATCGACCCGCAGCATTCTGACATTCGTGACCGCAATGGACGACGACTCGGGCGGGGATTGCTGCGGCGCCCTGCTCAACGCGGGCTCGGCTTTGCCGACGGCCCGGCCGCGCCGGCTCGCGACCGCCGCGCCGGCTCCGGCTACCGGAGAACGTTGTGCTTCGGCTGTAGTCCTCATTATGACAGTCCCGATCCGACCTGGTGTTCTTCCGTATTTCAAGCGCGCGCCGACGCCCAGGCGCTGCATCCCGCCTCGTCTTCGTCCGCAACATTATGGCGGCCGCTTGCATACCCAGCCCGGGAACGCCATCCGCCCGGCCAGGGCGAACCATGGACGGGCGCACAACGGCGTCCAAGCGGCACGGCCCGCAAAATTGTTGCAATATGTTCAGGTGCTGTCAACCGGCTGTGGCCAGGCGCCGCGACCCCCAAACCCGCTGTCCGGCATTTGCCGACCCCCTGAGCGATAACCGGGCGCCTTGCCGGTTGACGCATCCGTGCGGTGCGGTCACGCTGCAGCGATTAATTTTTCTGAACGCCGTTCGGAAGGACCGGCCATGAAGCTGATGTGGTTTCATCTGATGCCCTATACCGAGCTGCCCGAGGATTTCAGGGAAAAGCACCCCTCGGTCTGGGTCGACATCCATTCTTCGCTGTTCGATCCCAGGCGCGCGCATCACATGTACAACGACTTCATGGACGAATTGGAATTCGCCGCCGAATGCGGCTTCGACGCGGTTTGCGTCAACGAGCATCATTCGAACGGTTATGGGCTGATGCCGTCGCCCAACCTGATCGCCTCGTCCCTGGCGCGACGCACCACCGACACGGCGCTGTGCGTGCTCGGCAACTCATTGGCGCTTTACAACCCGCCGACCCGGGTCGCCGAGGAGTTCGCGATGATCGACGTCATTTCGGGCGGGAGGCTGATTGCCGGCTTCCCCGTCGGGTCGCCGATGGACACCTGCTTTGCCTATGGCCAGAATCCGTCGCTCTTGCGCGAGCGCTATCTGGAAGCCCACGATCTTGTGGTGAAGGCGTGGACCGAGCCCGACACCTTCGCCTTCAACGGCCGCTTCAACCAGCAGCGCTATGTCAACATCTGGCCGCGCCCGATCCAAAAGCCGCGCCCGCCGATCTGGATCCCGGGCGGCGGTTCGGTCGAGACCTGGCGGTGGTGCGCCCAGATGGACCACGTCTACTGCTACCTGTCCTATTACGGCTACAAGGCCGGACAGGCGACGATGGACGGGTTCTGGGCCGAGATGGATCGGCTCGGCAAGGACCGGAACCCCTATCATGCCGGCTTCCTGCAATTCGTCGGGGTCGCCGAGACCCGCGAGGAAGCCTACCGGCTCTATCAGGAGCCCGCCGAGTATTTTTACGGAAGGTGCCTCCATGTCGATGCGCGGTTCGCCGGTCCGCCCGGCTACACCACCGAAGAGACCCAGCGCCGCGGCATCCAGAGTCAGATAGCGCAGGCCGCGGCGGCGGCCTCGCGTTACGAGTCGAAGTTCCAGACGCTGGCGCGCGAAATGGATGCGATCGTCGACAAGGGCTATGTCATCATCGGCTCGCCCGACGAAGTCGCCGCGCAATTGCGCGAAGTGGCGACAAACCTCAATGTCGGCCATCTGATGCTGCTCTTGCAGTTCGGCAACATGAAGAAGGACCTCGCCCAGTACAACACCAAGCTCTTCGCCGAAAAGGTGATGCCGCAGATGCATGACGTCTTTGCCGAATGGGAGGACCGCTGGTGGCCGCGGCCGATGGCCCGCGACGAGCGCGCCGCGCTCCCGGCGTTTCAAGCCCCGGCGATGGCGGCGGCGGAGTGACGAACGGACCGCGGGCGTCCCGCCCGCATGCGGCCGGGACGGCCGCGGTCCGAAAGAATGAACGAGGCTGCTCGTGACCGAACCTGAGACATCATCCGTCGACATCAACGGCTTTGCCTGCCGGGTCTGGAAGAAGGGCAGCGGCCCGCCGCTCGGATTTCTCGCCGGCCTCGGCGGCCTGCCGCGCTGGATCCCGTTCCTCGACGCGCTGGCCGAGGAGCGCACCGTCATCGTGCCGTCCCTGCCCGGCTTTCCCGGTGGCGAGCGCGGCCATACCGTGCTCGATGCGCACCTCGACTGGGTGCTCGCCGCGCATCAGCTGGTGCTGAAGGCGGGGCTCGACGGCGCCGATCTCGCCGGCAGTTCGGTCGGCGGCTCGCTCGCCGCCGAAATCGCCGCGATCTGGCCGCATCAGGTCCGGCGCCTCGCGCTGATCGCGCCGTTCGGCCTCTTCGACGAAAGGGACCCGGCGACCGACCCGTGGGCGCAGCGCGCCCCCGATGTGCCGGGGCTGATGTGCGCCGATCCAGCACGCTGGGAATGGCTCAAGGCCGAGCCCGAAGGCCAGAATTCGCCGGAATGGCCGATCGAGCAGGTCCGCGCCAGCGAGGCGGCGGCGCGCATCTTCTGGCCGCTCGGCAATACCAAGCTCGAAAAGCGCCTCTCGCTGATCAGCGCGCCGACGCTCCTCTTATGGGGCGCAGAGGACCGCATCATGCCGAGGAGCTACGCCGACCGGTTCGCCCGCGGCATTTCGGCCAAGAGCGAGATCCGGATCATCCCCGGCGCCGGGCATCTCGCCGAACTCGACAAGCCCGACGAAGTCGCCGCCGCGATATTGAGCTGGACGTCATAATAGCCCCTCTCCCGCAATGCAGGAGAGGGGCTCATTGTGGAGGATGCCATGAGCAAGCTCGAAGACTACGCCGACAAATACCAATGCGCCCGCTTCGAGCGACGCGACGGCATCCTCTTGATGACGCTGCACACCGACGGCGGGTCGCTGCGCTGGGGCTTTGGCCCGCATGGCGAATTGCCCGAGGCGTTCCACGATGTCGGCGCGGACCGCGACAACCGGGTCGTCATTCTGACCGGCACCGGGCCTGAATTCTCCGGCCCGCGCGCCACCCCCGGCACCTCGTCCTTCCCGAGCCGGCCGCCGCCAGAGCGGATCGACCGCATCCACTGGGAGGGCCGCCACCTCCTGATGAGGCTCCTCGAAATCGAGGTGCCGGTGATCAGCGCGATCAATGGCCCGGCCTGGCGCCATTCCGAGATCCCGCTGCTCGCCGACATCGTCCTCGCCGCCGACACCGCGCAGTTCCAGGATTCGGCGCATTTCGCCTCGGACGTCGTGCCGGGCGACGGCATGCACATCGTCATGCCGCTCCTCTTGGGCCTCAACCGCGGGCGCTATTACCTCCTGACCGGCCAGACCCTCGATGCGAAGAAGGCGCTCGAATTCGGCCTCGTCGCCGAAATCCTGCCGCCCGACAAGCTCCTGGCGCGCGCCTGGGAACTGGCCGAGGGGCTCACCAGGAAACCGACCCTGGTATTGCGCTACACGCGCCTCCTACTGACCGAATACCTGCGCCGCCAGATGCACGATCTCTTGGGCTACGGCCTCGGCATGGAGATGCTCGCCCTCATCGAAAAGCCGGAGGGGCGCTAACCCCTCCGTTCCCGGCGAAAGCCGGGAATGCAACGTTTGCAGATTACGGGTGGTCCTCAATGAACCCGTTGATCAACCGGTTGACCTCGCCCGATTTTTCCATATGGGGCAGGTGCCCGGCATCCTCGATGATGTGGACCGACAGCTTGCCTTGGAGGGCTTCGGCGTGGGCGAGCGGGATGATCCGGTCGTCGCGGCCCCAGATCAGCTGCACCGGCACGGCCAGATTGGCGGCGACCACGGCGTTATCGACACGCTGGATGCCGCCCGGAAACCATTCCGCGGCGATCGTCTCGAGCGCCGCGGCGACCCCGTCGAGCCGCTTGTAGCGCAGCACATCCTCGACCATCGCCCGGCTGACCATCGCCGGATCGTGCACGAGGAGGGCCAGCACCTCCTGCGCCTCGCGCCGCCGCTGCGCCTTGACGAAGCCGTCGAGGAACGCGGCGTTGATTTCGGGCCCGAGCTGCGCCGACGCGATCAAGGTCAGGCTCGCCACCCGCTCGGGCTGCCACGCGGCAAAATTGAGCGCGATCCCGCCGCCCATCGAATGGCCGACGAGGTGACACCGCTCGATGCCGAGGGCGCCGAGCGCACGGTCGATAACGGCCGCAAAGCTCGACTCACCGGCGCCGTCCAGCATTTTTGTCGAGCCGCCATGGCCCGGCAGGTCGAGCGCAACCGCGCGCCGGCTCTCGGCGAGCGCCGGCTGGGTGAACATCCAGCTGTTGAGGTCGGCGCCAAAGCCATGCACCAGCACAACCGGGGTTGCATCGCCGCCGCCGAGATCGAGAACCCGCAACTGCTTGCCGCCGGCATCGATCTCGCGCGGCAGGAGGGTGTTATCTTCCGCCGTTTCCTCGGAGGCCGCCTCGGGTGCGACGAAGCCGGCCACAAAGGCGGCAATCTCGGCGTCGGGCACGCTCTCCGGCGCGGCCACCGCAAGGAGCGCCCCGATCGGCAAAATTGTCCCTGCCGCGGCGACGATGCGGCGCAAGGTGCCGGGCTCGCCAGCCTCGAAGACATTGGTGATCTTGGTCGTCTCGATTTCGAGCAGTTCGTCACCCGCGCGATAGCTCTCGCCCTCCGCTTTGAGCCAGCCGAGGACCTTGCCCTCGGTCATCGTCAGGCCCCATTTCGGCATGGTGATCGCGATGATCTCGCTCATGTCGGTGCCCAGTCCTTATTCGTCATCCCGGCAAAGGCCGGGATCCACCGATCAACCGGTGGAGCACTTGCAGGGTGGGCCCCGGCCTGCGCCGGGGTGACATTCTTTTTTATCTCGCGTAGCCGTAGACCTCGCGCACCGCGGCGGCGATCTTCTCCGGGCTCGGGATGTAGAGCTTTTCCAAAGAGGGCGTGAAGGGGACCGGGGTATGCGGCGCCGTTACCCGGCGGATCGGCGCCTTCAGCGCCCCGAAGGCGCGGTCGGCGACGAGCGCGGCGATGTCGGTCGCGACCCCGCAGCGCGGCGTCGCCTCGTCGACGATGACGAGCCGACCGGTGCGCTCGACGCTCTCCAATATCGTGTCTTCGTCGAGGGGCGAAGTCGTGCGCGGATCAATGAGCTCGACTTCGATCCCTTCTTTCGCGAGCATTTCGGCCGCTTCGCCGGCGTAATGCACCATGCGAGCGAGCGCGACCACCGTCACATCGTCGCCGTCGCGCACGATGTTGGCTTCGCCGAACGGGATCGTATAGGGCTCGTCCGGGACCTCGCAGCGCAGATCGTACATCAGCTTGTGTTCGCAGAAGATGACGGGATCGTCGTCGCGGATCGCCTGGATGAGGAGGCCCTTGGCGTCATAGGCGTTCGACGGCACGACGCATTTCAAACCCGGCACCGCGGTGAAAATCCCGTAAGGGCTCTGCGAGTGCTGCGCCGCGGCGCTGCGCCCCGCGCCGATCATCGTGCGGATGACCAAGGGCGTCGTCGCCTTGCCGCCGAACATATAGCGGAACTTGGCGGCCTGGTTGAAGATCTGGTCGAAGCAGACGCCGAAAAAATCGCTGAACATCAATTCGGCAACAGGCCTGAGCCCGGTCACCGCGGCGCCCGCCGCGGCGCCCATGATCGCGCTTTCGGTGATCGGCGTGTCGATGACCCGCGCCTCGCCGAACTCGGCGAAGAGCCCCTTCGTCACCCCGAGCACCCCGCCATAGGCGTCGCGCTGGCCGTCGCTCCCGGCCCCGCCGGCGACATCCTCGCCAATGACGATGATCCGCGGGTCGCGGCGCATCTCCTGGCGCAGCGCCTCGTTCAGCGCCTGGCGGATCGATTTCTGCGGCATTGCGCGGGCTCCTTAATACACCTTTCGATCGTCCAGGATGGCCAAGTGCTAAGTACTAAGTACCGACGGCACAGAGAACACGACTAACCGCATTGCTGAGGCGCAGCGGCAGGATTTTTTGGTATTCGGCGGAATCATACCATGCCATCGCCCGATCAAAGCTGTCGAACTCTATAATGACCGCGCGTCCTTCCGGATGATCGCCTTCAAGGAGCTTCGGATCGCCCCCGCGGACAAGAAAACGACCACCAAAAGCCGCGACCGTGCCAAGAACCTTTTCGCGGTATTCCTCAAACGCCGGGCCAGGATTCGTCGCCGTAAGTTCGGCGATAATGTATCCCTTGGGCATGTCCAGTGCTCCTCTTTCTTCAGTAACAGTCAATACGACGCGTACACGTCGGTCAGCAGCGCGCTTTCGGGCGGCACCGGCGCCGCCTGGGCGGTCGCGACGGCGCGGTCGATCAGGGCCGCGACCTCGGCCTCGACGCCGTCCAGTTCGCTCGCGTCGAGCAAGGCCGCCTCGGTGACACGGGTGCGGAAAATCTGCAGGCAATCGCGCTCCTCGCGCAGCCGCTTCACCTCGTCCTTGCCGCGATAGAGCTGCGCGTCGCCCGAATGGTGGCCATAGAAGCGGCAGGTATCGACCTCGATCGCCGAGGGGCCGCCGCCCGTACGGGCGCGCTCGACCGCCTCGCGGGCGGTCTCGAGGACGGCGAAGAAATCGTCGCCGTCGACCTTGACGGCGGGGAGACCGAAGCCGCGGGCCCGGCCGGCGATGTCGTGGCTGCCGACCGCATAGGCGACCCCGGTACCTTCGCCGTACTGGTTGTTCTCGAAGACGAAGATCGCCGGCAATTTGAGCACCACGGCCATGTTCAACGCTTCGAACGTGGTGCCCTGGTTGGACGCGCCATCGCCCGAGAAGCACACCGCGACGGTGCCGGTGCCGAGCGTCTTCGCGGTCAAGGCGGCGCCGACCACCAGTGGCGGGCCGCCGCCGACGATGCCGTTGGCGCCGAGCATGCCCTGATTGAGATCGGCGATGTGCATCGAGCCGCCCTTGCCGCCGCAGAGGCCGCCGGCCTTGCCGAACAACTCCTGCATCATGCCGACGACGTCGCAGCCCTTGGCGATCGAGTGGCCGTGCCCGCGATGGGTCGAGGCGATGTAGTCCTTGGGCCCCAAATGCATGCACATGCCGACCGCCGAGGCTTCTTCGCCGGCATAGAGATGGACAAAGCCCGGGATGCCGCCCTTCGAGAACTCCTCCTGCACGCGCTCCTCGAAACGGCGGATCGTCGCCATGCTGCGATAGGCCCGGATCAATTCCTCACGGCTCAATTGCATGGCGTCCTCCCTTCGATTTGCGTCCCGGACCGGTGTTAAATTTGCCCGACCACCCCTCACCCCTCCCTCCCCGGGTCAAGCCCGGGGAGGGAGGGGAGAATTAGGGCGCGGCGTTCCCACCGCGTTCCCTCTCCCCGCAGGCGGGGAGAGGGACAGGGTGAGGGGCATTTCGGCCCCTTAGGCGTCGAAGCCGTAGAGCCGGGCGACGTTGCCGCGGGTGATCTTGAAGATGTCCTCGGGCGAGGCGTCCTTGAAGTCGCGGGCGACGACCTCCTGCGATTTGGGCCAGGACGAGGCCTGGTGCGGGTAGTCAGAGGACCACATCATGCGGTCGACGCCGATGAACTGGCGGCTTTGCACCCCGACATGATCGAAGATGTAGGTCGCCCACATCTGCCGCCCGAAATACTCGCTCGGCTTCAGCTTTATGCCCAAGCCGGTCGAGCGGCTCGCGAAGCGGTCCATGCGCTGCAGGAAATAGGGGATCCAGCCGACATTGTTTTCCGCCGAGACGATCTGCAGATTGGGGAAGCGGTCGAGAACGCCCGAGAAAATGAGGACGCTGAACGATTTCTCGACCTCGTGCGATAGGACGGTGCTGCGCATGTAGCGCTCGGTCCAGTTCCACTGGCTCTCCACCCCCATGCCGGTGATGGCATGGAGCGAGATCGGCATCTTCAGCTCCTCGGCCGCCGCCCAGAACGGGTCGTAGATGTCCGAACTATAGGGCTGGTCCTGCGGCGGCGAGCACCAGATCATCGCGCCCTTCAGGCCCATCTTGGCGCAGCGCTCGAGTTCGCGAGCACCGGCCTTCGGGTCATAAAGCGAGATCATCGCCAGACCCGCCATGTGCTTGGGGTCATAGCTGACAAACTCGGCGAGCCAATCGTTGTAGGCGCGGAAGCAATCGGCCTGGAGCCCGGCATCCTTGAGCCAGAAGATGCGGAAACCGAGCGTCGTATAGAGAACGTCGGCCTCGACCCCGTCGACCGCATTATCCTTCTTGCGCTCGGCCGGGTCCCAGCCGCCTGGCCGCGCGTCGGCATAGGTCGCCTGAGTGAGGAACGTCTTCAGTTCCTCCGGGCTTTTCCCGGCGCCGAAGCCGATCCCGATCGGATGCGGGGCATAGCCCTCGTAGTGAAAATAGGCGCCCTCCTTGCCCGGCGGGTTGACCATCAGCTGCGGCGCCCGCTCGCGGTACTTCTTATCGACCCGGCTCACCCACAGGTCGGGCGGCTCGTTGACATGCGAATCGGCGGAAATCAGACGGTAATTCGGCATGGCGTTCCCTCACTCTGTTCGAAGCGCCGGGCTTGGCCGCGTTGCCCGATTATTCTGCCCCGTTCCGGTGCCGATCGCCATTCCCGAATTGTCACCTATGGGGCGGCCGCGCGGATCTTCTCGCTGATCGGGCGGTAGAGCCGGATCCGCTGGTCGCGCTCGGCGAGGGCCATGAGCGGCGCCGGGTCCGTCACCACCGCCAGCCCGCATTCCTCGATCGTGCGGTCGAGCCCGACCCCACGCAGCCAGCTGATCGCGATCCCCTCGGGCAACGCCGCATCGCGCGCATCGCGCAGCAGCAAGAGATGAGCCTCCTCCGGCACCTCGGGGGTCTCCTCGATCCCCTCCAGGAGGTTGCGGTGCCAGTTGGTTTGCAATTGGCGCCACTCGCCGACCGAGGCCGGCCCGCCGCGGCTTCGGTAGGCCGGGCTGTCGAAGAGGGCGGCCGAGGCGACCTCGTGCAGCGCCAGATAGGGCGACGGTGTCGGGCCGATCGCCTTAAAGCGCTGCGAGGCGCGGAACCCCGGCACGCTCAGCAATACCCGGATATGGGCGAGATACCAGGCGTGCCATTCCGCCTCGCGCTCGGGATGCGGAAAATCCATTTCGACCATGTAGATCACTGCATCCCCCTTTATCGTCATGCCCGGGCTTGACCCGGGCATCTGCGCAACGCGCCAAACCCAGCAAAGATCGCCTGGATTGCCGGGTCAAGCCCGGCAATGACGGTTGGGTGGGTCGCGCTGGCACGCCACATCATCGAAGATCTCGCCCGCGGCGCAGACAAATCGCGGCGCGGCGAGTAAAGTGGGTGCGGCGACGGCTCGACCCGCCGCCGGCGAGGGAAAGGGGTGCGTGATGCCCGACGCGAAGATGGGACGCCGTGGCGCAGCGCCGGATTTCGACGAGTTGCGGGCGGCGGCCGAAGCGCTGGTGCCGGCGCTGCGCGAGCGCGCCCCCCGCGCCGAGGAACTGCGCCGCCTGCCCGACGAGACGATCGCCGATCTGCATCGCACCGGGTTGTTCCGCATTCTGCAGCCCGGACGCGTGGGGGGGAGCGAGTTGCCGTTCCGCTCGATCGTCGAATTGGTCGCGGTGATCGGCCGGGCTTGCGGCTCGACCGCCTGGGTCCTGGCCAACCTCGCGGCGCACCATTGGCTCTTAGGCATGTGGCCGCCTGAGGCGCAGGACGAGATCTGGGGCCAGTCGCCGGACAATCTGATCGGCTCGGCGCTGATCTTTCCGCGCGGCCGCGCCAAGCGCGTCGACGGAGGCTATCGCCTGACCGGACGCTGGCCCTATTCGAGCGGGATCGATGCAGCTTCGTGGAATCTGTTCGGCGCAATCGTCCATGACGAGGAGGCCGGGATCAGCGAGCCGCGCATCTTCCTTTCGCCGGCGAGCGATTACACGATCATCGACACCTGGCACGTGATGGGCCTCGCCGGCACCGGCAGCAAGGATGTCGTCGCCGAGGATGCCTTCGTTCCGGAGTACCGCTCGGTGGCGGTCGAACAGATCACCGGCGGACCCAACCAGGGCAGCCAGGTCAATCAGTCGGTTCTCTACCAGCTGCCCGCGATCAGTCTCTTTGCCTTCTGCATCGCCGGCGTCTCGCTCGGCATCGCGCAGGGCGCGATCGAATATTTCGCCGAGACGACCCGCACCCGCATCAGCAACTATACCGGGCGAAATTTGGCCGATTTCAATACTTTACAGGTGCATCTTGCCGAGGCGGCGGCGATTACCGACGCGGCGCAGGCGGTCATGCTCGGCGATTGCGACGAGGCCGAACGGATCGTCGCCGGCGGCGGCGTGCCGAGCCTCGAGCGGCGCGCCCGCTACCGCCGCGACGGCGCCTATGCCGCGACGCTGTGTACGAAGGCGGTCGATGTGCTGTTCACCGCGACCGGCGGCGGTGCGATTTATTCCAGAAACCCGCTGCAGCGCGCCTTCCGCGACGTGCATGCCGCCAACGCGCATTATACGCTCAACTGGGACATCAACGGCGCGATGTACGGACGCGTGGCGCTCGGCCTGTCGCCGGACGCGACGCTGTAACGCGAAGACGAGGAACCATCGTGTCAAAGGATATTCCGGGCAGCCATCAGGCTGACGTGCACACCACCTCGGCCGAGGGTTTCAACGTCCGCGAACTGCGCAACGCGCTCGGCTCGTTCGCCACCGGGGTCACCATCGTCACGACGCGCAGCCGCGACGGCAAACTCCACGGGATGACCGCGAATTCGTTCACCTCGGTGTCCTTGAACCCGCCCTTGGTGCTGTGGTCGAGTTCGCTCTACGCGCAGAGCCTGCCGGCCTTTCAGGAGGGCGGGCATTTCGTCGTCAACATCCTCGCCTACGACCAGAGCGAACTGTCCAACAAGTTCGCCAAGCAGAGCGACGACAAATTTGTCGATGTCGACCACATCATCCCCGAGATCGGCGCCCCGATCATCACCGGCGCGGCGGCGCATTTCGAATGCCGCAACGAGTTCCGCCATTACGGCGGCGACCACATCATCTTCATCGGCCACGTCGAGCGCTTCGCCTATACCGACAAGCCGACCCTCTTATTCTGCCGCGGCAAATACATCCGCGGCGAGCCGATCCTGCAAGACTGAGAGGCTGACGACCATGCTCTCCAATGCGCAACGCGCTGCCTATGACCGCGACGGCGTCATCGTCGTCCCCGATGTGTTTTCGCCGGCCGAGATCGACGAATTGCGCGCGGTGACCGACGGGTTTGTCGCGCGCGCGGCGCGGGTCAGCGCCAACGACGACATCTACGACCTCGAGGACTCGCATTGCGCCGCCGAACCGCGGGTGCGCCGGCTGAAGGCGCCGCACCTCCATGACCCGGCCTATTTCCGCGCCAGCCGCAACGACAAGATCGTCGCGATCCTCAAGGATCTGTGGGGCAGCGTCCGCTTCGATACCGGCAAGCTCAACATGAAGTCGGCGGGGTATGGAGCGCCCGTCGAATGGCACCAGGATTGGGCATTCTATCCGCACACCAACGACGATTTGGCCGCGGTTGGGATCATGCTCGACGATGTCGACTTGGAGAACGGCCCGATGCTGGTCGTGCCGGGGAGCCACAAGGGCGCGATCTGGGATCACCACGGGCCGGATGGCCGGTTTTGCGGCGCGATCGACCCGGCTCGTTTTGCGCAAGAAGGGGACGGCCTCGACCTGTCGCGCGCGCTGCCGTGCCTCGGCAAAGCGGGGTCGGTCACGGTGCACCATGTCCGCGCGGTGCACGGCTCTGCGACCAATTTCTCCGGGCGAGAGCGCCGTTTCCTCCTCTATCAATACCGCGCCGCGGATGCCTGGCCGCTCCTCGGCTTCAAGGACGGCATCGACAAGTTCAACGAGCTGCTGCTCGCCGGCGATCCGACCCTCGATCCGCGCCTCGCGCCGGTGCCGGTGCGCCTCCCCTTGCCCCCGGCCGAATACCAGGGCTCGATCTACGAGAACCAGCGCGCCAGCGACCGCCGCTATTTCGCGCCCGCCGCGACGGCGCGCGCCGCCGCGGATTAGGCAAAAACCGTCATTCCCGCGAAAGCGGGAATCCAGGAAGATCGACGCAATGCCTTGACACCATATGGTTTTAAACGCCATATAGCGTAGTGGACGCCGAGCTCCTGCTCTATCAGCGTATCGACTACGATGACGGTGGGATCGTGGAAATGGTGCTCTGGCGGGTCCCATCACCGGTTCCGCCGTCGGTTCATGGATCTGAAATACTCGCTATTTTATGGGAGGCCGGGGTCGCGCGAGGTCGGCTACGACAACGAGCGCGGCAAAGGCGATCACCGCCACGTCAGGGGCGTTGAGACTTCGTATCGCTTTACGAGCGTCGAGCAGCTGATGACCGATTTCTGGTCCGATGTCCGGACCACGAGGGGTGAGGAATGAGCGACGTGAAGATCACGGTCGGCGGATCGATCGAGGAGGATGCGGCTCGCCGGTTTGTCGATGCCTGGCACCGCGCCGAGCGCGGCGAGACTTTCAACGAACGCCATCTGGCGTTCGAGAGCTGGGATGCCCTCGCACGCGTCTTGACCGGAAAGCGCATGGAATTGTTGCGCTATGTCCACCGCCACAAGGTCGCCAGCGTGCGCGCCTTGGCGAAGGCGCTCAAGCGCGACTACAGCAACGTCCACGCCGACGTCCAAGCCCTGACGGCGGCTGGCCTCCTCGAAGCCGCGGAAGACGGCTTGCGGGCCGATTACGACGCGATCGAGACCAAGATCGCGATGTGAGCAGCCGATCACGTGACATCGGCCACGTTTTCGCGCGTCCGAGGATGGATGATGAGAATGCGTCGCCGGATGGCGCCCGAATACCAGTCAAATAGGAATTATCCGGTGGATGATTCCCAGTCGAATGGTACGGCCGCTGCCAAACGGAGGAAATTGGACAGGGCAACTCCTCGCACGACGTCAAATCGTGCCGGGCGTGATGATTGGGTTTCGAGCTACCGGAGCGCGACCGACGGGGTTATATCCGCACCGGACCGAAGATACTCCAATCGATCCGGACACGATTAAGCTGTTTAATCAACCACCATGGCAGTGGTTCGGCACGGACGCACCGCCAACGGCTGCAACACTCGCTGATGCGTTCGGAGGACATCTTCAGAAGGCGAGGAAAGGCGCTTATGTCCAAGATGGGACCCGGGTTGGTTCTCTCGCGGCGGTCAAAATCAGCTACGGCAGCCTTGTATTTTACGAAGACGATTACAATGGAGAGAAGAGCTTACGGGCATATCTGGAGGACCCCGTTGACCGCTACAGCCTGCCGGTTGTAGCGAAGAGCTTACGTGAGACGTACCGGAGGAAGGGCTTGGGCAGTGTCAACCAATTGCTCCCGAACCAAGGTTACCTGCACGTCAGAGTTGGTCTCGCTCGCGCCTCGGTAGGCCAGCCGGAGCGATGCACGGTTATGATCAACGGTGTTTACTGGTGATTGAGGGGGCAAAAAAGAGCCACTGACGATCCTCACGATTGGTCGCTCGGCCGATGTTTATGATCGCTTCCTCGAGTTCTCGCAGGGTGCGGGCGGACACAGGACCACGAAGTTCTGGAGTAACTGACTTGCCGACTGCGACCGTCTTGACAATTGGTTTTACCCAAACCAGCGCCGAAAACTTCTTTGAGCGCCTTTTGGGTCGAAATGTCCGGAAGGTGATCGACGTCCGATTGCATAATACGTCACAACTGGCAGGATTCGCAAAGGCCCAAGATCTTGCTTATTTTCTGCATACGATCGGAAGCATTCTATACGTCCATGAGCCTATGCTGGCGCCTACCAACGACATCCTCAAAGAATATAGGAAAGAAAAGGTAGGTTGGGCAATCTATGAAAGACGATTCCTGGCGCTTATGGCCGAGCGCCGGATCGAAGAACGTTTGACGCCGGAATCACTCAATCACGGTTGCCTGCTTTGCTCTGAAGCGACCCCGCATCATTGCCATCGCCGACTTATACTCGAATATCTTAACGAGAAGTGGGGTGGATTGCTGAAGGTACGACATCTGTGAGTTACGGCAGCGTTTCCGACCGGGTGTAGCGGCGCCAGGCGCTCATCTGGATCGCAGAAGTGAGGCAATGCACGACGACCGGGCGGGTCTTGACCGCGAAGGCGCGGGCGATGCCGCCGGCGATGTCGGATTCGTTCTTGATCGTGATCCCCTCGGCGCCGAAGGAGCGGGCCCAGGCTGCGAAATCGGGGTTGGTGAGGCGGGTTCCGGCCATGAACGGCCGCTCGGGATAGCGCACATAGGAGTGCATCCCGATCGTGCCGTACATCGCGTTGTCCGAGATGATCATGATCGGGTTGGCGCCGTACTGAATGGCGGTGGCGATCTCGTTGCCGGTCATCAGCGCCCCGCCGTCGCCGACAAACGCGACGACCTGCGTCCCCGGCCGGCGTAATGCCGCGGCCACCGCCATCGGCATGCCGGAGCCCATCGCGCCGACCACCGAGGACAAAAACACCTGGCTCTGGCGAAACCCGATATAGCGGTGGACAAAGCTGCCGAAATTGCCGGCATCGGTCGTCACCGTTGCGTCGGGCGCGAGGTGCTTGTCGACCTCGCAGACGATCGCCGCGAAATTGATCCCGTCGCCGGTCGGCTCCCATTCCTTGGCGAGGAGCTGGCGATGGATCGCGTGGAGCCCCGCGACCCAGGCGCCGCGCTTCCTGGCATCATCCGGCGCCCCGCGCCGCAATAGCGCCTTTATGACCTCGTGCGGGTCACACGGCATGCCGAGATCGGGGCGCCACACCCGGCCGACCTCGTTGGGGTCGGGCCAGACATGGACAAAGGGCAATTGCGGCGTCGGCGCCTTGGGGAAGCTGTAGGATTGGCTGACCGTATCGGTCATCCGCTCGCCGAGCGCCACCATGAGGTCGGCCTTTTTCATCTCGCCGATCAGCGCCGGCGGCACCCGGATTCCCATATACCCGCCGAAATTCGGATGGGTCGCGTCAAAGAGCTGCGGCCGCCGGTGGGTCGGGCTGATCGGCAGCGCCCATTCCGAGGCCAAGCGGTTGAGGTCGGTGAAGGCCGCCCCGTCGTGCACCGCATCGGCGAGCATCGCGCCGCCGACCAGCACCAGCGGCCGCGCGGCCCGGGCCAGCATTTCCGCCAGGCGATCGAGATCCTCGGCGCGCGGGCCGGCGACCACGCGCGGCCGCGGCGGGTCGAGTTCGGCTTCGGTCTCCTCATCGAAGATATCCTCGGGGAGAATGACCGCGACCGGGCCCGGGGTGCCGCTTTCCGCGAGATGGAAGGCGCGGGCGATGGCTTCGGAGGCCTGTTCCGGCTGGTTGACCTCGATGACGTCCTTCGTCACATCCGACAACAAGCGCGAATAATTCTGCTCCTGCAAGGCGAGGCGCCCGAAATCCCGGCGCTCGACCTGGCCGACCAGCATCACCACCGGGGTCGCGTCGTGATAGGCCGAATGCAGCGAGACCATCGCGTTCGAGAGGCCGGGCCCGCGCGACACCATGGCGACCCCGGCGCGGTCGCGCAGCCTGCCGTCGGCGACCGCCATATACCCGGCGCCGCCCTCGTGGCGGCAGACGATGACGCGGATCGAGTTGCGCTCGATGAGCGCGCTGGTCAGCCCGATATAGCTCTCGCCGGGGACGCAGTAGATCTGGTCGACATCATGCACTTCGAGGCTCTCCGCCAACAGGCGGGCGACGGTGCGGCTCATTTGCGGGCATCCCTTGGGCAATCCTCGCCCAAGGGATAGCGCAACTGCCGGCACCCCGGAAGACGCAATGCACTCAGCGCCGGCCCGCTCTCGCCACGTTGGCGCCAAGCACTCCGAGACAGCCAATCAGCAAGATGCCTCCCGCAACCGCGGGGCTATCCGGAAGGAAGTGCGCACAAACGCCGGCCAGCACGACGACGGCGACGATTTCCAAGGCGAGCGACCCGTCCTCGACAAACAACCCCGCCACCTCGCCGAAGACCGCTTTCAATGAGTTCATGGCAGAGCCTCCTCACGGCTCGGCCGGCGCAACGCCGCGGCGGCCCCCAGCCCAAGCGCGAGGAACAGCGCGGCAAACGCGACGATCGCCAGATCGGCACCCGGCCACGCCACGCCGAGCCCCTCCCCGGTCCAAAACATCCCGAATGCGGACAGCATCACGCCGACAGCGAATTTGAGTGTGTTTTCCGGGATACGCGCCAGCGGACGGTGCACGACAAACCCCACCCCGGCTACGAGGAGGCAGGCCGCCAGCGCCCCGGCGCTCGCCGGGATCAACAATCCTCCCGCCGCGCTGACCGCGATCACGATGAACGCGACTTCAAGCCCCTCGAGGAGTACCGCCTTGAAGCTGGTCAGCCCGGCCAGCCAATCGAGCCGCGCCTCGTGGCGCCGCGCCTGCTCGTGCAGTTCCGCCGTTTCCCTCGCAAAGGCGCGACTTTCATCGCGCAGCGGGATGATGCCCGCCGCGCGCAGGATTGCCTTCCTCAACCAGCGCATGCCGAAGAGTAGGAGGAGAACCCCGATCGCGAACTGCAGAAGATGCAGCGGGACAAGGTTGAGCAGCGGCCCGAGCAGCACCACGATCAGGGCCAGCAGCACGAGGCCGGCGAGTGCGCCAAGCCCCGCCGGTCGCCAGCCGCGCACCGTCGCGACGGCAAGCACGATCGTCAGCGCCTCGACCGCCTCGACGAGCGAGCCGAGGAACGCCGCCATCATCGCCGGGCCGATGTGAGCGAGATTACCCATCACGAGACCTCCGCGAAAATCATGGTTGCTGCTCCGTTCATGGCGGCCCGCGCCGGCCACCATTCGAACTCGCGGTCGATCATCAGAATGGCATGCCTGATGTCGACGAGCGCGGGATTCCTCTTTCCGGTCAGCGACGGACCGACTACAGCCACGCCCACGATAGAAACCGCCAACATCCAGCCGAGGAGGAGTTGCACCGGTTTCCGTCCGCTTCCGCAATCCCGACCGGTAGCGCGCATCGAATTGCCCTTGGAAATTGCCTTGCTGCCCTCTCGCCCGGGAACATGGGACGGCCCGAGGCATGCTGAAAATGCATTCTCCTCACATCTACATGTTGTGGTTGAATTAGAGCGTCATCCATTTCACCATCCTTATTCGTCATGGCCGGGCTTGACCCGGCCATCCCAGGGGAGATCCTCGGGTCAAGCCCGGGGATGACAATTGGGGTAATCGAACCTGATAGGGTGCCGCTCTAGTGTGGTGGTTCTGAAGTTCGTTTGATCTGGATCGTTGTTTTCCTTCCTCGTCATACCGGCGAAGGCCGGTACCCACGGCAGACATGGGTCCCGGCCTTCGCCGGGATGACGAGATT
>Ga0182024_10002168_pt1 | contig 49310 bp, 36 predicted proteins | sample P32metaG_FD_120480 | JGI IMG/M metagenome (GOLD analysis project Ga0182024, IMG submission 120480) | Permafrost microbial communities from Stordalen Mire, Sweden - P3-2 metaG (Illumina Assembly) | ecosystem: Environmental > Terrestrial > Soil > Wetlands > Permafrost | place: Sweden: Stordalen...
CCAACCGCATCCTGCTCGATCAATCGCGCCAGGTCGGGCAACTCTGCCAAATCCCGTCTTCGCACGAGGTTTCGGACCGGCACGGCTCGGGCCAATCGGGTGACTTGCTGGAAATGGGTTGCCCCGGTCCGGGTCATTTGCAGGATCTGGGCCAGATAGCTGTGGCGGACCAAGTGCAGGAATGCCTCCTGCGGCGCGGCGGGTTCGGCCGCCGCGCGGGGGCCGTCGGCCAGGACGTAAATCGCCGCCAGGGGGACACGCGTGCGTGGGAATTCGCCGCGGATGGGCCGGCTGCGCTTTTCCACCTGGGGATGGACGCGTGCCAGCGTCGCGGCGGCGGCGCGGTCGTCGAGCGTGGCGACGGCGGCCTCGGGCCAAAGCTTGAGGTGCGGGAAGCCGGGCCAGACATGAGGTACAGCGCCGGAAAGATCGACCGCCACCAGGTCATCGGCAATCAGCCCGTGCCCGCGGGCGTGCATGGCGGCGGCGGTCGTGGACTTGCCGGCTCCCTTGTCGCCCAGGAATGCCACCGCCCCTCGACTTCGCTCGGGACAGGCCTGCCCTGAGCTTGCCCGCGGTGAGCCCGTCGAACCCGTCGAACGGGCCTGACGCACGCCACCGGCGGCCAGCGCGACGGCACTGGCGTGCAGGACCAGCAGCCCACGCTGGTGAAGCAGGACCGCCAGGGCTGGCCCGAGCAGGATCAGCCGGATTTCGCTGGCGTCAGCCCCCAGCGCAGGGTCAACAACGACCTTCCGCCCCTGGCTGATCCTGAACGTGCCGGCACTGGGATAGTGGAAGCAGGCCTCGTCGCGATTGATCCAGGTGTGGTCGTCCCCGACGGCTGATGCGGGGCGGGACCGCTCGACGACGCCGGTGCGGATCAAGATGTCCACCGGCGCTGAGCAGCCCGTGACGCAAGGCGTTACGGGCTCGCCCAGCTCCGGCAGCACCATTTCGCTGCCGATGCTCAAACCATATGCGGGGTAGCAGTACATGCTGCGATTCCTCTTGGTGGACCGGATACGCGAGCACGAACCGGCGCAGCAATAATGTCGTTACGCGGTGATGTCCCGTGGGGGACCGGCCCGGTCGCCGCGGTTTCGCAGTCCGGGGCGCTATCCCGCCGTCGATTGCGAAGCTTCAAGCGGCGACCGGGCGGATATCGATACGTCCGGGCCCAGCCAACGCCCACTACCGGCATCCACGCCCCGGGCGCGCCGGGAGGCCCGGAATGTGCGGGAGGTGGCTGTGACAGGCCGACGGCTCGGAATCGCAAAACGAAAGAGTCAGTTTGGCCACGTCGCCGTGGGTGGTCAGCTTGGGGGTGGTGTAGGCCTTCTTGTTCACGTTGTTCTCGTTCATGGAAAGTCTCCTTGCATCGAAAAGATCTGACATTGGGACGTTGTTTACACGGTTGGAAATTCTTTCGTGCTTCCAAGTGTGGCGGGCAGCATGGAATATACGCTCGGGCTTTCTTCTCCGCCGACCACGACGCGGTCGCGGCATGTAATCCACGCATGGGCTCGGAACTCGCCCGCGGCTCGGGTGACGCCGAACCGGAGGGTCGATTCGACCCCATGGCGGCCGAGCAGGTATTGCGTGGCCATTGCCTGGACCAGGCAGGTTGCCGCCGGGACGACCCGCGCGGCGATGCCAATCGCCCACGCGACACAAGCGATCGCTTCACTCTCATTCCCACTAAGGGCCTTTCGCGGAGAAGTCGCGACCGCGAGCCGGGGCATCAGCGTCCGCAGGGCACGGAAGGGCAGCAGCCAGAGTGCCAGCCGGACGAATGTCAGCACGATCGCGGCCCGGAAAAGCTCTCGACGCTGTGCGTGCGAGAGGGCAGCTAACCGCGCCAACGCCGCGCCGCCCCGGATCCCCGTAGCGCTGCGAATCCGGGGCGGCGCGGCGTTGCGGTTTCCGCGCCGGGAAGCTAGTTGGCGCCGCTTTGCCCCGGCGTGGAGGTCGCTCGAAGCGCCCGGCAGGGTCGAGCAGGGAGCTGCCCGGGCAGACCCTACGATGCTCATTTCACGCCCCTGACCCCATGGCAGCCGCAGGCGGCGCTGGCGCATGCCCGCTTGCTGCACTCGATCAGACCCTTATCTTCCAGCTCGCCGAACAGTGAGAGCAGGTCGGCCTCGCAGCGCGCCCGCTCGACGTCGTATTCGCCCATGATCTGGTCGCGCACGGCGTCAACCCGCGCGGGCTGCTGGACTAGCGACCAGGCTCGTGCACCGACGGAGCTGAGGCCGTGGTAGACACCGGACGCCAGGTCCATAATCACGACTTCCTCGCCCAGGTCGCTGGAAACCTGGTTGGCGGATGCCACGACGGTTGATTGCATCGATATCACGTTCCACCTCCCGCAGTCGAAATCTACGCTACAAACCAGGGTCCGACGAATTGCCGAGGAGGTCGATAATCGAGTGAGCAATTGTGATTGGTGCTGGTTATGCCGGCTGGGCGAGCTATAATGCCGCGTTGAAATCGCCCCGCAACATGGTGTAAGTTATGGCGGTTAGCGGCGAATGGATCGAACCGGTTCCGGGGGTCGCGAGAGGTCCGACATCCGATGGCGACCGAGGCTTCCACGACACAACCTCGCAGTGCAGGCCAAAGCAACAACGGCCACCACCCAGCCGCGCCGCCCAGCGGCGACTCCAGCCGGTCAGGCCCGGCCCATGTTGCGACCAGTCCGGCCAATGTTTGCGGTTATCTCATCGATTCAGCCCTGTCCAAGGGGGCGGGCCTTCCCCACGACAGCTTCCTGGCGATCGGGCCGGGCGGCAGGGGGGTCGTCCTCAAGGAACTGGAAGAAGACTGCCTGCTGAAAGCATCAAAGAACTCCAAGGGCGGCCTTCACCCCAACATACGCGAGCGTTTGAGTCGGGTACGCGAACTCGCCCACGCCGGCGTGGCCAACCTGCACGGCGTGGAGCGCGACGCGGACCGCGCCTGGCTCATCTGGGAATATGTCCCTGGCCAGACCTTCGACCAATTCGCTTCGGCCCCCGGGCGAACGTCCCGAGAGCTGGCCAACGCGTCTCGAGAACTCGTTCTCACGGTCGAATCGCTCCACAGCCAGGGCATCGTTCACGGCGCTATCAAGCCGGGTAACGTGTTGGTCACTCCGGCCGGAGCGGTCCGGCTCACGCACATCAGCCCATACCTCTACACCGATCCGGATGAGGATGCCCGGGCGGTGATCGCACTATTGGAGGAGTCGCTGTTTGCCCGCCGCGAAGAGCGCTCGCCGCTGGCAAAGGTGCTGGTGGCGGCCCAGGCGCCGGCCGCCTCGCGGGACGCGTCGCCGTCGCTTCGGCGGCTGGGGACGCGGCTGGCCGCGTTTCTCAGCGTGCAGGACGGCCCTGAATTGCCCAGCGGCGATCGCGCGGCCCGGCGCCGTGATTCCGGCCCGCGGCGACGATCGCTGGCCGGCGCCATGGTGGCCACCCTGCTCGGCGCCGCCGCCGCGTATGGCGCCTGGCATGCCGCGGGCCGACCGCCGCTGCAACTGCCCAGGACCTCGCACGAAACCATGGACTCATCCCGATAGGCGCTGATCCCACCCCATGACTTACGTCAGCCGCTATCTTGAGCCGAACATCATCGAGCGGCTGAACCACCTTCAGCTTTCCGCCCGCAGCGTCGTGGAAGGAACGATCACCGGCATGCACCGCAGCCCGGTGAAGGGGGCCAGCGTCGAGTTCCGCCAGCACCGTTTCTACACCCCTGGCGACGAGCCGCGCCGCCTCGATTGGCGCGTGCTGGGACGGACGGACCGGCCTTACATCAAGGAATACGATGAGGAGACCAACCTCCGCTGCCTCTTGATGATCGATTGCAGCGGGTCAATGGCATACAGCGGTGGCGCTGCCGACCGGGATCATCCGGCGGATGGAAACGCCAACTCGTCGCTCGACCTAGCAGCCTCGGCCATGCATGCTGTGGGGCCGACCCAACGGGGCCCCAAGTTCGACTATGCGGCACGCATCGTCGCATCGCTGGCGTATCTGATGCTTGGGCAAACCGAAAGCGTGGGCCTGGCGTTGTTCGATGCAAAGATCCGCCAGTGGCTGCCGCCACACTCCGGGACGGGGCAATTATCGCAAGTTATCGACGTGCTGGAGCGATCCACGCCCCGCGGCCCGTCCGGCCCGGGCAGGGCGATGCAGGAGGTGGCCGACCGGCTGGGCCGGCGGTCCCTGGTGATTGCCGTTTCCGACGTCTTCTCACCGATCCCAACTATCCGGGAGGGGCTGGCACGCCTGCGTCACGACCGCCACGAGACGATCCTTCTCCAGGTCCTCGATCCGGATGAAATCGAATTCCCGTTCCAGACATGGACCCGCTTCCGCGGCCTGGAAGGCGAGCCGCCGCGGTTGCTCGAGCCGGCGCTGGTCCGCAAGACATACCTCAGCCGCTTCCGGCGTCATCGCCAGGAACTGGCCGAGACCTGCCGGGCCGTCGGCGCCGAGTTTTATTCGTTCGTCACCGATAAGCCGCTGATTGATTCAGTGACTTTGTTCCTGCAGAGAAGGGCAGCCGTGGCGGGGAGGACGTGAGAATCTGGTATACAAACGGCCTCACGATGTTTCTGAACGCTCTCATGCTCCTCGGGATCGGCGCGGCGGTGGTGCCGTGGGTGCTGCACTTGCTGAGCCGCTCCCGCTACAAGAACGTCAACTGGGGCGCGATGGTCTTCCTGGAGCCTGACGACTCCACTCCCCGGCAGAGCAGCCGGTTGAGCCAGTTCATCCTTCTGCTGCTGCGGTCGGGCGTGGTGGCGTTGCTGGCGGTGGCGCTGGCCCGGCCGGCACTGAAAAATACCACTCCCGTTCCGCTCAAGGGGCAGGCGGTCACCGCGGTCATCCTGCTGGATTGCTCGGCGGGCATGAGCTTTGAAGAAAACGGGCATTCGAACATGGTGCTGGCGCGGGGGGCGGCCAAGCAGGTGCTGGAACGGCACAAAGGGGACCGCGCGGCATTGATGCTGATGGGCCAGAAGCAGCCACCCGCCGAGCGGTTGCCGACGGCCGACCTGTGGGACGTGGCCCGGCGGATCGAGTCCGCCGAGGCCGGCAGCAGCATGATTGACGTCGCCAGGGAGCTGAGCAGCGCCGCCGACGCTGTCGAAGGCCGCGACGAGTCGGGCGCGGCCGGCCCACGGTCGCAGGGGCCAAAGTCCTTCATCGATTTCTATGTGATCACCGACCGCCAGGCGGCGCCGTGGCGCGGGGTGAACGCCGAGTTTAGCGAATCCTTCCGGCAGCAACTCCATTCCGCCGGCATCAACTACCGGCTGTTCGCGATACCGGTCGGGGGCACGGAAACCGACGACGTGGCGATCGAATCGATCGAGGTGTTGAACCCGCCGGTGATCGCCCGGCAGCCGATCGAGCTCCAGGTCACGGCCCGCAATTTCGGTTCATTGCGCTGGGCGGCGGTCCCGCTGACGGTGACCACGGCGCTGTCGGAGCGCGCCGCCGGCCGCACGCTCCTCGAACAGAACATCAACATGGCACCGCAGAGCGTGGCGACGTTCCATGCCACCGCCACGTTCGATGCCCCCGGCACCCACGTCATTGCGGCCAATCTGAAAGCCGGCAACTGGCCGGCCGACGACCGCTTTTGCCTGGCCCTGGAGGTGGGCGAGCCGACCCGCGTGCTGATTGTCAGCGGCGATTCCCGATCCCCTGCCGGCAACCAGCCGCCCGACGTTCCTCCCGCCACCGGCGCCAGTGGGGCGAGTTGCCTGCAACTGGCCCTGGCGCCGTTCAAGGCCGCTCACCAGCAAGGCGCCGACCCCGCCAGCGTCGATATCGCTTCGGCCGACGCCTGGGCCGGGTCCACCGTCCTGCTTGCCGGGCACGGCGATTCCGCTGCCCCGAAGGGCGCGGAACAGCCCCGGGAGGTTAAGCTTGCCGCCTACCAGGTGATTGTTTTGAGCGACGTCGATCAGTTCACCCCGCGCCAGGCGGTAGCGCTGGAGCAGTTCGTCTATGATGGCGGCGGCGTGCTCATCGCCCCGGGACCGCTGTCGCGGCCCCAGGACTACAACGCCGCCCTCTACCGCGGCGGCGCGGGTATCCTGCCTGTTGAATTGAAGGACCCGACCGCCGCCGACGAGTCGGAGCAGACATCGCTTTCCGGCGCTCAACTGGCTCACCCGGTGTTCCGTTTCATGGCCGGCCGGCCCGACCTGTTCCTCTCGGCTACGGTGGACCGGTACTTCCCGGTCGGGCCGCTCTCACCGGGGGCCAGGGACCTTGCCGATTACGTGTCGGGCGATCCGTTCCTGATCGAGTCCAGTGCCGGCAAGGGCCGGGTGCTGCTGATGACAACCTCGCTGGGCGCCGATTGGACGAGCCTGCCGCTTTCAAGCTTTTACCTGCCGTTCCTCCAGTCGACCGTGCGGTACCTGGCCGAAACATCCGCCGTGCATCTGAAGCTCAACCTTCGCCCGGGCGAAGCGATCGAGGCGCCGATCGACGAATCATCGGGCGCGGGGGCGGTGATGGTTAAAACGCCCGACGGGGAGCACCACCCCGCAGAGAACGTCCGTGTCGGCGAACAGGAGATCGCCCGTTACGCGGAAACCGACCAGCCCGGTGTCTACTGGATGCGGCTCGGTCCGGGTAAGCCCTATTCGCTGGCATTCGTCGTGCGGCCATCGCCCGCGGATTCGGACCCGTCGCCGCTGACCAGGCAAAACTGGGAATCTCTGACCGGCGGAGTGGGGTTCGAGAAGCTGGACCCAGCCGAGCGTCCGCTGGACGCCTCCTCGGCCGCCGACTCCGGCCGGCGCGAACTCTGGCGCTGGGGCCTGGCCGGCGTGCTTTGCCTGGCATTGCTGGAAATGGCGGTGGGCCGATCGGTGGCGGCGAAGTCTTCTTGATTAATCGTCGGAAAATTGTCGTTAGCCGACTCCCCAATCTTCTCCCTCTCCCGGTACTCCGGGAGAGGGTTGGGGGTGAGGGGTATTTTGTTTTCGGCCGACCGTTGACCTCAGAGACCGAAGACCCTCACCCTGACCCTCTCCCGGAGTACCGGGAGAGGGAAGAAAAGGAGTCTGCTGCTCAGTTAGGGCCTTGCTTCCGAGGTAGTAGTGCGATCAGGTGTCTCAGCACGAGCGGTCAACGCAAGCAGGGCCGCTATCATAAACAAGAATAGGCTCATGCATCTCCCGCCCATCTTGCTTCTCGCTTCTCCCATCATCCAGTGGGAATCTCCTCGCCTGCTTCCCTGGGCAGTTGCCCTTGCCTGCGCGCTGGCGTTCGCCGTGGTCTGGTTTTACCCGGTGCAAGTGCGATCCGTCCGCAGGCCGTGGCGGTGGGTCATACCGGGGTTGCGTGTCACGGCATTGGCCGCGCTGGCATTGGCCCTGGCCCGGCCGGTGGCGACACAGGTCGACACAGTAGGGCAGGGCGGCACCGTGGCGATTCTGGTCGATCGCTCCGGCAGCATGGACGTCGCCGACACCGAGCGCGACCCCGCGGACCTGGTGGCCCTGGCCGACAGCTTGGGCCTTCTGCCGGTCGGAGGGCGCGGCGGCGCCACCACGCGGCCCGCGCGGGGCAACGGCCCGCCCCCTCCCACCCTGGCGCAACTGAGCGATACCTTCAGACAGTTACAGTCGGCGGCGCAGCAGGCCTACCGCGCCCAGGGCGATCTCGATTACTCCCGCGTCTCGGGACAGGGGATCGAGGCGGCCCAGGCCCGGCTCAATGAGTCGGCCTCGCGCGTCGATTCACTAGGCAAGTCGCTGGCCCAACTGGCTCAAGCGGCGCTGCCCGGGCCGGCTGAACCCGTACTGCGCCAGCAGCTTAAAGCACTGGGCCGCCTTCCCGTGCCTGACGCACGCGGGACCTGGGTCAGCGGCGCGCGGCACCGTATCGAGGATGCTGAAAGAGAACTGTCATCGTTCCAGCGCTCCTCAGACGCGCGACTGTTCGAGTCGAACATGGAAGTCCGCGACGCCTGCGCCGCACTCAAGGCCCACACGCGCTTCCAACTGGCCTGCGCTGCGCTGTTGCGCCCGGTTGGCGGTCTTGTGGCCCGGCTCGGAGAGAAGACACCGATAAAGGGATTTGCATTTGCCGACGACCTGTCGCCGCTCGGGCCTCTCAGTCCCAATCCCTCAGCCTCCCTCGCCGCCTCCGAATCGTCGGGTTTCGATGACGATCCCACCAACCCGCCAGCCGCGGCCAATGCAGCGCCGCTGCCCGTCGCGCCCGACGGCGGCGGCACCGACCTGGCCGGCGCCGTGACCGCCGCGCTGGGCCGACTCGACCCGCGCACGGTGCGCGCTGTGGTGCTTTTCTCCGATGGCCGCGAAGTTTCCGCCGACGCGAACCATGGCGTGGCGCCTGCGGCATCAGGCGTGCCGGTCTTTACTGTCGCGGTGGCTCCTGCCGCTTCGCCACGGGACATCAGTTTCGGCGGCGTCCAACTGCCGCGCAGCGCGTTTGTCGGAGAAACCATCCCCATCCGTGCCACCCTCCGCGCCACCGGTTTCACGCCCGAAGCCCCAGATGTGCGCCTCAGCCTCAATGGCGTCGAGGTCGCGCGGGGCCGGCCGCCAGGCCACGCCCCGCGCGACGGAGCTACCGTCGCCGAGTTCTCATTGAAACTGGACCAGCCGGGCGCGCAGCAAATCACGCTCTCGATTCCTGCAGTCCCCGACGAAGCGACAGCCCGGAACAACTCCGTCGAGCGTTGGGTGAAGGTCCTGCCCGAGAAGATCCGTGTGGCGGCTTACGCCGCCGCCCCCGGATGGGACTTCCAGTTCCTGCGCAGCGCGCTGTCGCGGACGCCGTGGGTCCACCTGGAAGCCGGCGTGCTCGACCCCGACCACCCTAAGCTGCCCCTGACGCCGCAGCAGATCCTCGAGCAGGACGTGCTGGTGCTGGACGATGTCCCGGCAGAGGCGCTGGACGCGGACCAGTGGGACGCGGTCTATAACAAGCTGGTCAAGGAGCGGGGCGGGAGCGTGGTTCTGGTGGCCGGCAGCGACAACGCCATCCAGGGGTACGAGAACCAGATTGCCGCCTCGTCGCTGTTGCCGTTCGATCCGGCGCGGGTCAAGCCCGCCTGGAAAATCTGGCCGGGTGAGAAGCCCAACTTCCGGGTGGTTCCGGCGTCGGGGTGGGAGAAATCTGATTTCGGGACCATGTTGCGCCTGGATAACTCGGATGCGGCCAACCGGCGCTGGCAGGAATTGCCAGCCCTGTTCCGGGTGATGCCAGTCCCGGTCGGCCTGCTTCGGGCCAATGCCCGTCCCCTGCTGGTCCTGGCGGAGTCCGCCTCGTCCGCCGGCGACACGCAGGGGGTCGTGGCGGTGTTGACGGAGGCCCGGCCCGGGCTGGGCCGCTCGCTCCTGTTGGGGACCGATGAGACCTGGCGCTGGCGGCTCGGGACGGGGGAGCGTTTCCAGGACCGGTTCTGGGTGCAATTGGTCCGCTATGCGGCCGAGGAGCCGTATGCCGCGCGGAAAGGTGCGGTGGCGCTGGACGTGGACGCGGTGGCGGTCACGCACGGCGAGCCGGTTCGCGTGCGGGCGCGCCTGTACGATGCGGCGCTCCAATCAGTGGCGGCCGCGTCAGCCGATGCCATGCGGCTGGAGATCAAGTCGAAGGACCAGGTGCGGACGCTGCCACTGACACAGGCCGCCATCGGCAGCGGCCGCTGGGAAGCGGTGGTCAGCGGGCTTCCAGTGGGCGACTATCAGATCCGGCTGCTGACGCCGCCGGTGCCGCCCGCTGCGGCGTCGGGGCCGGATGATACGCCCGGCGCACTCGAGGTCCCGTTGCACGTGGTGGGACAGATGGAGGCGGAGTTACGCAACCTGAGCGGCGACCCGGACCGGCTGCGCCGGCTCGCCGAGTCCACGGGCGGGGAGATGTTGCGCCTGGATGAGATTGCCAGCCTGCCCGACAGGCTGGCCAATCTCGGTGAGGCGCACCCGCGCGTTTCCCGCCTGCCCCTCTGGGACAGCCCCTACCTCCTGCTGTTCGTGGTTGCCTGCCTCGCGGCCGAATGGGCCCTGCGCAAACGATTCGGGCTGGCATAAGTATGAGAAATGGCCGCGAACACCTGATTTCGGGTGTGCCGCTTAGCTGCGGCGGTAGCTGTCTTTCTCCCTCTCCCGGTACTCCGGGAGAGGGTAGGGGTGAGGGCGTCTTTCTTCCTGACAATTGAAGAAGACCCTCACCCTGGCCTTCCCCGCCGAAAGCTGAGTCGCGCCCCTGTTTTCCATAACGAAGCAAGTATGTCTGACTTGGCCGCATTACCTCCCGCTGTCCGCTCCTATGTACACGGGTACGTTGCCCGCGGACGCCGGCTGGCGCTGGTGCGGCGGGCAGGCGTCGCCCTGACCTTGCTGCTCGTCTGGGCCATCCTCTGTTGTGCCGCCGACCGGTTCATCCAGTTGCCGGCCGGACTTCGGCTGGGCGCACTGTTGGCGGGAGCGGCTGGAGTGGTCGCGATCCTGGCCGGGCCGTTGCGGCGCTGGTTCGGCGGACAGGCCGACTGGATCGCCGTCGCTGAGGAAATCGAACGGCAGAACCCGCGCTTCGACCAGCGGCTGGTGACGGTGACCTCGCGCCTGCTGGGCCGGCCCGAGCACCGCGGGTCCGATGAAATCCTCGAGCACCTGGTCTATCAGGTGGACCGTGAGGTCAGCGAACAGCGCGCGGCAGCACTTCTGCCGCTCCGTTCCGCCGCAGCGCCGTGGCTGGCGCTGCTGCTGACCCTGGCTGCGGCGACGGGGCTCTGCTTTGTGCCCGGACTGGGCCTGCCGCGACTGGGGGCCCGATTTGCCGCTCCCTGGGCCGCTTTGCCACCCGTGACCACCGCCAGCCTGAGCGTCTATCCCGGCGATACCGATGTGCCCCAATCCAACCTGCTCCAGATCGACGCCGAAGCACAGCGCGTCGAAGGCGGCCAGGTCTGGCTCAGCCTCAGCGATGACGGTACGAACTGGTCCCGCTCGGCCATGACCGCAACCAGTGTCGGCGCCAGCGGCGACGGCCGCTATTCCTTCACGGTCGCCTCCGTAGACCGCGACCTCCAATACTTCGTCAGCGGCGGCGACGCCCGCAGCCCGCGCTACACCGTCCGCGTCCTCCGCCGGCCGGCCATCTCCGAATTCAATATCCGCTACACCTACCCGGCCTACACCGGCAAAGCCCCGATGTCCGTGACCAACACCGACGGGGTCATCGAAGCCCCCGTCGGCACCGAAGCGATGATGACCGTCACGGCAACAGAGCCCCTCCAGTTGGCCCTGTTCACCGCCCCCGGCGGGGACAAGTCGCTGTTTTCCCGCGCCGGCGCCGACAATGTGCGCCAGGGCCGCTTCACGGTCCAACGCGACGGCCGCTACCAGCTTGACCTGGTCAGCACGCGCGAAGTAACGGGCGGGGGCCCGCCGACGATGGAGATGCACGCCCAGCCCGACCACCCGCCGGTCGTGAGATTGGCCGAGGCCGGGACTACGCTACGCCTCAACCCGCGCGACATCCTGCCGCTCTCTTACGACGTCATGGACGACTACGGCATCGATTCGGTGACCGTCCGCGTCCAAGGCGGTACCGCCCAGCCATTGGAGCTACCGGCTTATCCGCAGGCCACTGATGCAGGCGCGGCGCTGACCGCCGGGCCGACCGTCCCGACGCAGCCCGTCGAGGCCCCCAGCCGCCGGGTCAGCGGCCAATTCGACCTGGACCTGGCCAACCTGCCGCTGACGATCGGAGATGTGCTGACGATCGTTGTCGTGGCGAAAGACACCGGCGGGCAGTTGACTTCAGCCGCGCCCGTGCAGGTGCTGGTGTCGCCGCGTTCCATCGGCCCCGAGGCGTACGACCGCATGGCCGACCTGGCCGACGCCTCCCGTCTCGCCGACGCGCTGGCCGACGAATTGGCCGCCGCCATGAAGTCCGCCGATTCCCCGCTCCCGGACACCTCCAGCGGCGCTGCGTCGGCAATCACGCGCCGAGACCGCCACCTGAGCGCCGCCGTCGAATCGGCCGCGATGGCCCGCCGGTCCATGCTTCGCGCCGTTGCCCATGGGGCTCCGCCGTCCTTGTGCGTCGCCATTGCCGGATGGGTCGATTCGGCCCAGGCCGTTTCCTGTCGCATGTCGGAGTTGCTTCGCTCCGAAGAAACCGGTGGCGCGGTCCAGTGGGCCGCTTCGCTCGACAATATCAGGCGGGCGTCGGAGTTGTCTCGCGTCATCCAACCGAGCCTGAAGACGATCAGCCAGGGCGAGCGCGCCGCGGCCATCCTGGCCGATCGCGACAGCGTCGCCTCGGCCGAGAGTCGTCCCACAGTTCCAGACGGCAGGGGGGCCGAGCGGCTCAAACAGACATTGCAGCGGATGCGCGACGACATCGCCGCCGGGGCGGCCGAAATCGGCTTGGATGCCAATGCCGCAGACTTCGAGTCGCAACTTCACATGAAGGTCAGCGCCGCGGCTTTGGTCGTTGCCTCGCAACATGTGGTTGATTTCTCCGCTGTCGCCAGAGATTTGGCGCGGCAGGCGCCGTCGATGAGTCAGCATGGTTCGTCCACGCCGGGCCCAGCGGACCGAGGTCTGGCAGCGCTGTCGAGAAAGCATGATCGCCGCGGGGAGCTTTCCGATCGCCTGCTGGCCGCCGCCGAAACCGAGGCGGTCCGTCGTGACGCCGATCTGGTCCGCGCCCGCGACCTGCAACTGGCCTCCAGGGCCGCCGTCATGCTCGCCGCTGAACCAGCCAGGATCGAGGATCTCGCCGCCGCCCTGTCGGCCTTGCAGCAAGACCACGAGCTGAATCGCCGTCCCCCGGCTCCCGACCATCCCGAGGACGCTCCCATCCGCGAAGCCGCCGCTAAAGCCCGCGAGCAACTCGCGCGCTGGGCCGGCGACAGCCTGGCCTTGGCCGCGACACGATCGAACTCCCCCGGCACGATGCCCGCCATCGTCCTGGCACGAGCTGAGAAGGCCGAGTCGCTGGCGTTGATTGCCGGCGCCGAGTCCATGCACCGCAAGTATGCCGATGTGACCGAAACCGACCGGGCGCTCCGCCAAGCCGTTGAACGGCTGCTGGCGCCTGACCGTGCCTCGGGCCCCGAGGCCACATCGGAACGGTCGGATGCCCAACTGGCTCAGCAGGCGCGGCTTCAGCAAACCAGTCAGGAAGTCGGCCGATCCATGAAGGCGGCCGAAAAGCTCGACGGCTTTTCCGACGAGCAGCAGAAACTCACCGAGGAAACGCGCGGCGCTTCGACCAGCCCGGGCACCGCCGCCAGGGACGACGCTGCCCCGGCCCTGGCCGAGAAGCAGCGTGGGCTTGCCGATCAGATCTCACAGTTGACGCCGGTCAAACCAGCCGTCCTGACGCCGGCGGGCGGCGCTGCTGCAGGTGGCTCGGATGACGCGAACTGGCGCGACCGCGCTGTCGCCGTCATCCTCTCGGCCCAGGCGCAGTTGTCGGCGATGCCGCAGCAAATAACCGAAGCGTTGTCGGCTGCCGATGACTGGCGCCGGGCGGCGGACCGGGCCAAGGCCGCCCGCCGCGATGCCGACGCCGCGACGGGGGAACACAAGCCCGCCGCCGCCCGCGCCGCCGACCAGGCCGACCAGGACGCCGCCGATGCCGCGCACCGGCTGGAGTCGGCTGCCGCCGCGCTGGCGCCATCGGCGGGGGACGCGCTGGGCAAATCGCTGGGGCCGTTCGCACCCGAGGCAGTCGCCTCGCGTGCGGCAATCACCGACGCGCTCCTGCCGGCCATGAAAGCGCTCGCCGAGTCGTTCCATTCCGACGACCCCAGCGCCGCCGCCCGGTCCGCCGGTCCGCTCCGCCAGGCGATCGAAGCCGCCCAGGTGGAACTGGCGCGGGCGCGGGACGAAGTCGCCCAGCGCGACCCGCTGGTGGCCGCCAAGTGGTTCGCCCGGGCGGCCGCCGATGCCCTGGGCCGCAAACCGCCCGACTTCCCCATGGCCCGGCTAGACCAGGACCTGACCAGCGCCGCCCTGGCTCGCGCCTGGGACGCGGCGGTCCACCGCGCCGCCGCGATCCGCTTGGCGGAACTGCCCGCGATGCACGCCTTGTACGCCCCCGAACCCATCACCGGTGATGGCTCGCGCCTCGCCGGCGGCGTACGCCCGACCGGCAGCGCCATCAGCGCCGCGCCCGGCGCGGGCACGTCGGCGACGGCGTCGGTCGCCCGCGGTTGGCGTCATCTCGCCCCGCGCGACGGCGATAACACCGCCACCCCCCACCAGGCCGATCCCGCAGGCTACGAAGCCGCCCTGCGCGCCTACTTCGAAGCCCTCGGAAACGTCGGTAGCAGTGCGGAGAAGTAGCCGAGACGTAGCGACGCAGGGCGTACTTCAGTACGCGGCTTGCTTCGCTCCTGGGGACCGTACCGAGAGCGCGCCGGGTGCCCATGTCTTCGCGGTCTTAGGCTCGGCTCGACGGTTGAAACGACCTCCACGCCGGGGCGCCAACGGGCATCGCTACCGAGGCGACCGTAACGCCGCGCCGCCCGGGATCCGTCAGATCCGCGAATCCGGGGCGGCGCGGCGTTGGAACTCATCAAACGTCTCGACGTTTCTGGCGCCGCTTTGCCCCGGCGTGGAGGTCATTCGCAATATCAGCGTGGATCGACAATACTCAACGCCGTGCTGAAACCAACTTTTGATCTTCTTCTCCCCTTCACCCTCTTCGCGACCGTCGCGCTGCTTTCCCCGACTGCCCCCGCCGCCGAACCAGCCCCCGGCAAGTTCGACGAGGCGGCCGACCGCGGCCTGGCCTACCTCGCCCGCCAGCAGCACGAAGACGGCTCGTTCGACGCCGACCTCAAAACCGGGGCCGCCGACACGCTCAAGCCGAAGATGGCCACCACGGCCCTGAGCCTGCTGGCTTTCCTGGCCGAAGGCCACATGCCCGACATGGGCCGCTACGGCGTGGCCGTGCGCGGGGCGGTCGATTTCCTGGTCTCCAAGGTCCCCGACGACGGCTACATCGGCAGCATCGACGGCAGCCGGATGTACGGCCAAGCCATCGTCACCCTGGCCCTGGCCGAGGCCTACGGCGTCGAGACCGCCCCGGACAAACGCCGGCAGGAGCGGGCCGCCCTCCGCAAGCTCCTCGCCGTCATCCTCAAGGCGCAGGACGTCGCCAAGCCCGAGCCCAATGCCGGCGGCTGGCGCTACGAGCCGGCCGCCGCCGACAGTGACATCTCCCTGTCAGGCTGGAACGCCCTCGCCCTGCGCGCCGCCCAGGAAGCCGGCTTCCCCGTCCCCGGCGAGTCCCTCAAGCGTGCCGCCGCTTTCGTCGCCCGCTGCTACGACCCCGAATCAAAGACATTCGCCTACCAGCCCGGCGGCGAACGCCGCCTCGGCGCCACCGCGACTGGCGTCCTGTGCCTGTACCTCCTGGACGCCGACAAAGAGGACCGCGCCAAAGCCGAGAAGGCCGCCCGCTCCCTCGCCGAGCACCCGATTGACGAGCAGAACGCCTACCCGTTCTACTGCATCTACTACGTGACCCACGCCGCCTTCCAGGCCGGCGACGAAACCTGGCAAGCCGTCTCCAAAGCCACGCTGACCGCCCTGGTCGAGAGCCAATCCCCCGACGGAAGCTGGCTGACCCTGAAACGCGGCAACCCCGCCAACGCCTCCGAGCCTGGAAAAGTCTACCGCACCGCCATGGCGGTCCTGACCCTGTCGGTGCCGCAGCGGTTGCTGCCGATTTACCAGCGCTGACAGAGGGTCAACGCGGCGTTCAACATCGCTCCAGGCCACGGCAAGCGGGCGGCTTGGGTCGGCGCCAGTCAAGAGATTGAAGTTCCCGCCGCCGAATTGCTAGAATCCGACATGTGCTTATATACTTCAGCGGCGTGGCCCGCGTAGATCAGTTGGACACGCGGATACGTCAAATTTCCCGATAAATCCTGCTGTTTCCGATCCCCGTGGACACGGGGTGGACAAGTCCGGTCAACGTACGGTATCCGATCCTGCCCTCGTAACCGTCATCAACGCATGGGAAAAGCTACCCGCCGTCATCCGCTCCGCCATCGTGGCGATGGTTCGTTCAGCCGAGTAGCCGTTACGTTCACGCGGCGTGCGGTGGGCGGGCACCCGCCATTGGGGACACACAATCCGGCGGTGGGTGGGAGCGGGATACGGCAGCGTGCGGAGCCGGCATCGGACGCGGATCACGGGAGCGGGCGGAAGAAGGGCCGGGTAGTACCCTCCCGGTTATCGGAACCTTTCCCGGAGTCCATCTATCCGCTCCGAAAAGTTGCGATTTGGAAAACTCCCCCCGCTATCGTCAAGTGCCCGTTGGCCGCTTGCCGTTGCCCATTTGCTGGCCTTATCGCTACCATCCGTCCATACGGCCCCTGAACCCGAGTGCCGCGGGATTTCTGCAAAGCCAAGCGGGCGAATCTCGTCCTTAAACTGTCGATAAGTCGGGCATGGGGAAATCTCCAATTACTTTCGACCGACTCGCAAACCCTGCCGGTTCCGAGAGCCGATCCGACGGCCGACTCTGTATCTGCACCTTGCTGCTAATTCGCTTATCCAAAACGACCGATCCACGATTTGCCACGAGCTTGATGGCAACAATTAGGAACACCAAATGAGACACCTATCGCGCATCGTGCTCCGCGTCGGTATCGCTTCATCGTTGGCGAGCGGGTTGATAATAACCACACCCCACGCGGCAGGCCAACAACAGCAGCAGGACGCTGGAATCCTACTTCGGCGGTGGAGCATCCACAGGGACGCACACGGAAAATCTTGGCTATACCTAAGCGTAGCGAACACTAGCGATCACACCATCAATATCGGCGAGGTATCAACGATGGAGGGCTCGTGGGAAAATGTCTGGATGGACATTGAATCGGGGCATGTACTTACTTGGAAGGTCGCCATAGACCATGAACCGGCATTCGTTGACTTGAAAACGTCCACCGGCTCGTGGCATTTTGTATTGCAATGACCGGAATCGGCGTGCAACGTGAGACCGTATGACTAACGGCGGATAGGGGCCGGAAACCATGTCCGCCCAGAATCAAACCACGGTTAATAGTAAAACAGTCGCAAAGGCATTACGGCTTTGGTTTAAGGCGATGCCGGCATTCACCGCTTGCGATCGCGGCCAACAATTGAAGAAGCTGCGGTCGTCTGGATTCGACGCCCTTGAACGGTTTCTTATATCACAGGCTCGCCTTTTCGGAATCGACGAACGCCCGCTATCTCGCTTCCTCCACATCCCCGAAAGTCAAAAGCTCGTCACGCCAGCCCGCCGTGTAGTCGAGAAAATCCTTGAACAATCGGTCTTGCAACTCGGCTCGGCTTCGACCGCCGGCCCTGCCCCTTCCTCCGACAAGCAAGGTGAAGCTGAACCTACTGATACTAAACGCATAGCATGCCTTATAGTTGGAGGCCAGGATTCCGGCGACACCACATCTCCCATGCCCCGCCTTATCGAAAGGGAAGGTTACAGCTTTCTTGCTGATTTCTCGTGGGTCCGCTGGAATGGCGAGGAACACAACTTCAATAAAAGGCAAGCAAAGGCCATCGGCCTATTAGCTTGTGCATATCAGAAAGACGGGCACTCGCTTGACGAGAAAATGATCGCCGAGCACCTTGACTCGGAGCCTGAAAATTTTCGGCTAAACAAGCTCTTTTTGAGGCATGCAGCCCTCAACAAGATGATTCTGAAGGTCCGGCCGGGAAGGTATTCCCTCAACGGGCCAAGAACCATTCCCGACGAATGATCCCCGTTTCCTCCCGGAATACTCCCCTAACCCTCCCGCCGCGTGTTGTAGAATGATTGTGGGCCGTCACGGTGATGGCCAACCACAACAAGCGGAGGACACATGCCTCAATTATCGGTGTCGGATGCTGTTCGGCGAATCGGGACACGTCCGAGGGACATTGGTGACTTTTTCTACGGGCGGAAACTGCGGGACGATCTTTGCCCCATCGTTGCGGGCAGTCGGGTCATTCCCGAAGAGTATCTTCCTCAAATCGAACAAGCACTTCGCCGGCTCGGGCGAATCGGAAGGGGGGTGAAGAATGGCGAATAAGAGCAACGGCGGAAGTACCGCTGCCCCTGACCCGTTGGTCATGAATGCCAACGATGTTGCAACGTCTCTCGACATGGGAGTGCGAACGCTTTGGCGTTGGGTCAGCGGACATACATTCCCCGCCCCGGATGTAACCGTCGGAACAAAATTCAGGCGGTGGAAGCGTTCCACGGTTCTCGCGTGGCTTGATTGCGAGAAGAAGACAGCGGAATGCGTACAGCAGAATGGAAATGTTCAATGAAGCAAGAACACCAAAACGTGAATCCCGAGGAACTTCCCGAAGATGCATCCCGATTGCTTGATGCATCAATTCGATATGCTTCAAAGCGGCTGGAATCGTGGGAAGCCTTAGAGTATTTCGGGGAAATCTTTGAACCGATGGTTCGCTGCATGTTCCGTGGAAATGTGGCTCTATATAACACTCTGGTTCATGCATTCACAAAGGCAGTGAAACTATGACAGTAGAATCGAAGGAAAGCAACGGAATCCCTCGCGTGGTACGGCCCGATCTTTTCATCACGCCCGATGTTGTCGGCCTTTCAGTGCCATCGTCAATCGCGGACGGTGGCCGGTTAACATCGAAGTGGAAGCTGGCGTTGCAATGGAAAGACGGGAAACCCGAAATGCGAGATTTGGAAGAAAGCCTGCCCCTGCCAAACGGCGGTTGGCTTTACTTCGACCCGATGCCCCCTGCCCCTTCCCCAAAGGACGTGGCTGCGTGGAGTGTTGAGGGGCAGCAGCAGTGGTTAAGCGGGGCCTCCGTTGATCCGGCCGAAGTGTTCGCAAAGGTGGATCGGGCAATCGGCGACTACATCGACCTGCCCCCGGAGCATGAGCGAGAGACAATTGGCACGCTGGCGAGTTGGGTGGTTCTGTCTTACGTCTACCCCGCATGGCCCGCCGTGCCGTACCTTTTTGTCACTGGACCGCTTGGCTCTGGCAAGACACGCGTATTTGAAATTTTGCGAGAGCTTGTATACCGTCCGTTGTCATCATCGAGCGTAACGGCCCCGTGGCTGTTTCGCACGTTGCACGGCAAAGGTGGAACGCTGCTGTTTGACGAAGCCGAACGGCTTAGGGACAGCGATCCTGAGGCACGCAACATCAACACCATCCTTCTCGCCGGTTACAAACGCGGGCAAAGGGCGACGCGGCTTGTAGGGGATGCCTTTGAATCGAAGGAATTCGACGTGTTCGGGTTGAAGGCCCTTGCAGCAATCAACGGGCTGCCGCCGGCTCTCGCATCACGCACGATTCCGCTCGCGATGTTCCGGGCTGACAGGACATCACCAAAGGCACGCCGGCGGGTAGACGCGGAGCCGGCACGTTGGGCCGACTTACGTGACGATCTTCACGCCCTCGCGGTTGGGCCATTAGGGCAGGCTGCCATCGGCTTGGCTGCACGCGAAGACGTTTGCAACTTCGGCAACCGTGACTATGAGCTTTGGCAGCCGATCTTAGCCGTTGCCAAGTTCATTGATGAAATCGGAAAGGGCAGGGGGGGCGGCTTGCACGGGGTGTTGACGGCCTACGCTTCGCAAGTGATATCGGATTCAGAGGACGAGCAAACGCCGGAGGCGGATGAAATCTTGCTGCGGGCATTGGACAGCCGGATCGGGCAGGGGCAATCCCCCAAGCCCAAGGAAATTCTTGAAGATGCCTTAGGGAAGGAACCGCAACTGTTCCAGCGATGGAGCGAGCGAGGCATTTCCGAACACTTGAAGCGTTACGGGATTCGGGCCAGAAAAAGTAACGGCGAACGGCGGTATCGTGACGTATCGGCCGAAACGCTGGCAAAGATTGCGAAGCGATACCGAATGGACCTTAGCCCGTTCGGTGCCCCAGAAGGCGAAGGCCAGATGAGGGACGGCAAGAACGAACCGGCACCATCGCCACTACCGACCTTGACCGTTCAAGCGGACCTGCACAATGGCACTCGTTCGCCGGCAAAGAGAAGCCAGACCGGCCACGGTCGATCTGCCGGGACTAAAGGGGTGGTCGGGTCGGTTGACAAGGGCAGGCCGGCAACGAGGCGGGGAAGGGCCATTGGAAGGGCACGGGGCGGTACTGTGGCACCGGGACGCGAAACGGCGGAAACGGGCCGTAAAGCCCGCAACGCGATGAACGGGGCCATACCCTGACGTTGCACCGGCAATCAGAGCGGTTGGGGCGGTCGGTTGGCACGCCAGATCGGGGCATGTCAATGCAGTAATCGACCGTGAATTAGGTGCGTTGACGCTCCCTTGACCACTCGCAACCACCCTGACGGCACGATTCTGACAACACGAAGTGACCGGCGGAAAAGGGGTTGACGCGGTTTCGAGCATTACCGCGTTACCCCTTTTTTGGTCCCGGAATTGGCCGGGCCGAATTTCGGTCTTTCGTGTGGATGCAAGCCCCCGCCCTGCCCTCTGTCCGGGCATGGTGGCACGGTTACGCTGTCCGCTGTCGGTGGACTAAATAGGCGACGTGTAGTATAATAACATTAGAAACAACCGGAGAGAGACAATGACTATCGGAAGAAAATCCTTGGACGTTCAACGGCGAACGGTTACCCGCACTGACGCGAATGGGGGGAAAATCACGCGTGAGTTACCGCACTGGTACGGGCGGATGAAGGTCGAAGGCAAGTGGACGTGGTTCAAGCTTGCCACGGACAAGCGGGCTGCTCAACAGCAATGGCAAGCAATGATCCGGCAGGCCGAACAAAGGGATGCCGGCGTGATTACACCGCAAATGGACGCGGCCAAAAAGCCTCTTTCGCAACACGTCGCGGAATACCACGAATCCCTGAAACGCACGGTATCGGATGAACACTACCGGATCGCGAGCAAGATGCTTACAAGGTTCATCGAAGCGGCCGGGTGGAAGTTCCTTTCCGACATCAATCAGGCCAGCACGTCGCGAGTGTTGAGCGAATTTCAGGCTCAAGACAAGACGGTTGCCTATACGAATCAGTACCTTACGCGAGTCAAGGCGTTCGTTCACTGGTGCATTCCTGATCGGCTGATCGCCGATCCGCTGACGAAGCTCAAGCGGGGCAATTTGAAAAAGGCGTTGAAGCGTCGGGCACGCCGGCCCTTGGCCGAACACGAATTGGCAAAGCTGCTGCATACCTGCCCCACCGACCGGCGGCTGAAGTACGCTTTCCCCGCGTACACCGGGCTGCGTCGTAAGGAACTTGCCGACGTGCGGTGGGGCGATCTTCACCTTGAATCGGCAATCCCCTACATCCAACTTCGGGCGGAGCAAACGAAGACGGGTGAGCCGGCCACGCTGCCCCTGCATCCCTATTTGGTCGAAGGATTGAACACATTCATGCCGGGAATGCCCGAAACAAAACTGTTCCCGTTCCTGCCCGAAGGCCGGACCCTGCTCCGCGACTTGACGAAGGCCGGCGTAAAGCAGGCCGACGAAATGGGGCGTAGGGCAGACTTCCACGGGCTACGGCACACGTTCGCCACACGGCTTGATGCTTCCGGTTGCAGCCACGCGACAAGCCGTGCGTTGATGCGTCACGGGTCGGGGGACCAGACGGACGGATACACGCTGGCCCGGTTGTCGGAAATGTACGACGCGGTGAAACGCCTGCCGTATCCAAGCCAAGGGCCGGAGGCAATCGCAAAGACCGGGACCGACGACGTTCCAACTTCCCTTGATTCTGTGGACACGGTGTGGACACGGGCCGGGCACGGCACGGCATCGACTGGCATTGATACGGCCGATGGAACAGCACCCCTGCTCATCGGTTTCGGCTTGGAAGGACAAGGGTTTAGCGTTGATCGGCACGAGCCGGCAACGTCTGGCTTGATCGGAGCGGGTAACCGCGATAACGTGGGAATAACAGGCCCGCGTAGCTCAGTTGGATAGAGCGCTGGTTTCCTAAACCGGAGGTCACAGGTTCGAATCCTGTCGCGGGTATAGACGTAAGAATCAGAATCGCCAGCCACTTACCGCCGGCTTTTTCTCTTTCCAGGAAAGGCGTTTGGACGGTCGGAGCTAGCCTGGAGCTTGTTGGGGCATGCCGGGCTTTTCGGGCGTCGCTCGGCGACCGTCTCAGGGGCCGGGCATTTGGGCATTACGGGCTGGAACGATTCTGGCGCTTTCAATCGCCGCACCCGACCCGCCGGTCCCCTCCGGGGCGAAAAGCGATCTAATGCGACGTGGTGGGCGGGCAATCGCATCCGCGACGTGCCACCTCCAGGGCTTTGGCATTAAGGCGCAGGTCGCGCCCGTTTTGGATGGTGGCCGTAGACGTCCACCGTCCCTGACGCAGTCAACCGGCCAGGAATATTACAGGGTCGCACCGGTGAATTGCAGCCGTATCAGGGTTATCACGCGGCTGCCCCAAGGAACGATTTTGACATCGATCGACGACGCACGGATGGCGGTTTTCCGTATCCGCTTGGGCGATCCTCCCATAAGCGTCCTATTGGCCACGGCCCACCTTCTTGCAAAGGGGCCTCAACCAAACACGCCGGACAACCAACGCTCGGAGGCGAATGACTTTTCGAGGTTGATTCGCAAGGCTGAGGGAAAGCATAAACACATGAGGACGTTTGTCGCGGCTGATCTGAACGTGAACCCGACCGACATCGGACTGATAAGCTCGGACGGCCTGCACGCCGTTCCCACCCGTCACGTCGCCGGCTGGCCGTCACGCCAAGTGAATGGAAAGCCGAGAGGGCCACTTTTCTTCAATCCGATGTTTTCGGTGTGGGGAGACTTGGTCCAACGCCCTCCCGGCACCTTTTTCAAGGGCCTAACATATCGGACTGCATCTTTTGGAATGTCATTGATCAGGTGCTATTCCGGGACGCCGCTAAGCACTTGTTTGATGACGGCTCTCTCAGGATCATTGATACCGACGGGACAACATCGCTTTGCACTCCGACGGGCAAACCGGCCGCATCGGACCATCTGCCGGTGCACTTTCGCCTGAGATTATGAGGAGATTGTTTTATGCCAAGAGGCGGTCAATGGCCAGAAGATTTGCTTGATGGCGGCGTCCAGGACGTGGCAACTCCGGAGGAGATCTTAACGTCGCAGGCGGTCGATCTGACCCAAAAAACGAAAGAACTCCTGCGTGGAAAAGTCGAGGTGGGCTCGCACCTCCAGTACATCGTCATCGACTTTTTCATCGTGGCACCCGCCCTTGACTGGTACGAGTACCGTCTGTTTAAGGCACGGCACAAGCTGCGTCCTCAGTACCCCGTGGAGCTTACTGTCGGCGCGGACAGGAAGATCAAAGCCACAGGCCCTGACGAACTTCTGCGGGCTTGCAGCTTGATCTTCAGCGAGCAGACGACCCGGCACCTGGTTTCGGAACTCATTGCCCTCGTGAAAAAGAGACTTGAGGACGATCAGGCAAGGTCTGGAGCCGGTGCCGAGGGCCAGTAATTGAAACAGCGCGGTGGGGCGACCGGCCATAAGCTGCTCCGGCGCGGGCGACCGGGCAGGCGAAGATTGCGATCCAGTCTGCGAGCAAGCATCACGGCCAGATCCTTCCGTTCCGGGGACCTGGCCGGGTCCTGATCCGATATCGACGGGAGACGGCGGCAATTCAAGGATGTTGTCCTGATCGAACCGTCGCCCGAAGCGAAACGTTGCCGGTTATGCGGGCGTATGGCTTCCCATTTCACGTCTTTCACTTGAACTTGTCGAACAGGAACGGCAGCAGGTAGACCGCCGCGCTCAGGGCGACGAGTAGTGCCGGCCTGGAGCGGTTCAGGAAGAAGATGCTGGCGGCAACGACAACGGCTGCGATCAGCCAATGCTCGGTTGTCAGGGGGGCAATCACGTTCGAGGGATCGCAGTGATGGTAACCATGGCCCATAATCTCACAATGCCGTGCCCCGGCGGCGGCGTGGCGGGGGTTAGGCTCTGTCTGAAAACTCGTCGGGATTGCGGCGGATCGGAAATGCCTTGGATGCGAGCCGTCGCGACGAAGCGACTCAACCGAAAGAGTCGTTGAGGAGCGACAACGAAGCAGACGGGGCATTTGCCGCCCGCCGCGGCCCGTCGAGTTTTCAGACAGAGCCTGTTCGGCTTGTTCTTACACTCTACATTCGGGACAACGACGCGGCTCAAGCAGTCGCATTTCAGATATCCTGATAAGGTGATCTCCATCGCTTTATTCTATCCGCAACACGTGTACGGGCCCGGATGACAGTCCGCGTCCCCGCAACCCCAAGCAGGGACAGGCCGGGGCCACGGTCGTTTGCGAAGTGCGAGGCGGGGGCGGGAAACGTGGAGAATCGAATAGCCACCTCATGCCTGCACCTCCCGCGCGACCGGCTGCCCGCATTCGCTGCACTTTCCCGAGGTGTTCCCCGTCAGGTCGTAGCTGCACCCGCGGCACTGCCCGCGCCGTTGGCGGCGCTTCCGAAGCCATGCCCGGCGCAGGACCACGCCGAACCAGGCCAGCGGCGGGAGGGCGCTGACGGCGACGATCGGCCAGTGCGGCACCGATCCAACCGGCACGTCCAATTGCCGGTGCCACAGGTCCCGGGCCGCCGCGAGTTCTTCCGGATCAAGGCTGGCGGAACAGAGCCGGGCTTCCACGGCGTGGCCTGGGCCTTCGGGGTCGAACGGACGCTCCGGCCGCAGCACTACCCGTACGCCGTCCACCGTCTGTACGAACGAGCCGTCAGGGAGCACCTCAAGTCGGTCTGTGGCGGCTGACCGCCCGAGCCGCACCATGGGCGCGGGGGATAATTTCGTCAAAACCACGTGTGCTGCCAGCGCCCGTTCCGGTTCTTCCAAAACGCGCAGCAGCCTCGTTCGAAGGACGTACAGTGTGGCTTGGACGGCCTTTGCGGTGGACGGGTTCCTCAAGTTCATGCCAAAGCCGTAGTCCTGCTCGCGGTCCATCTCCGTGATAATCGTGTCAACCGGCGTATCGAACCGCGGTCGCGGACTGACGTTCGCCCGAAAGGAGGGCGCCCGGTCTGTCGCCCAAACCCTCGCGACCTGCCACTGCACCTGCTGGTCCGAGATCTGCCCCGCCAGTTCCTCCAGCGCCGGCGGGCGGCCAAGGTGACTTTCGCCGGCGGCGGAGGCGGGGCGAACAACGTGAGGCGACCGTGTTCCGACCGGACGGTGTAGCGGACGTGTCGTCGGGCGATCAGCATGCTCGCGTGGTACTCGCCGCCTGGCGAGGTACGGTAGCTTTGCCGCCACAGCCACGCCGTTCCCAGGCAGGCCAGCAGGGAGAGCAGACAGAACGCGGAGACGGCGAGGCGGAGCAAGTGGGCCATGGACGAGGAGTTTACCGCGCCAGCGTCGGTCTATCGGAAGAACCAGTAGAGGCAAATCAGCAAAGCACTCATTTCCATTTCACGCGGCGGGACCAAGACTGGAACCTGTCATGACGTTCAACTCGCGGGCATTGTGCGGCGATTGAACGGCCCATCCTTTTGCAGGAGGACTTCCTGTGAACCTCACCAACGCTTTCAGTTGCGCCGGCCTCTTCTTGCTGGCATCGGCGCTTGTGTCATATTCGGAGTCATCGCAGGACAAGGTCGCCTCGCGGCAGCCAGGGGACCAGACTCCCGCGACGGCCCCGACGACGACCCAGGCGACGCGTACGCCTGAGGAAATGGGGCGGCATTGGATGCAGAGCGATCAGCTTCGCGATCTGATGAAGGGAATTTCAGCCAATACCGAGAGGAATTGGCCCAACGGCGTTCGGCCGGACCCCCAAGACCCGCAGGCTCGCGATCTGGGCCGGCAAATCGATGCCGCCGGGAAGCTGGCCGATGGGCTGGCGGCGGCGGCAGTGCACATCCCCGAGAGCGTTGCCGACCGTCCGATGAGCGAGGCTGACCGCGCCGGGTTCCGGGCCGAGGCTGACATCCTCCGCGACCAGGCGATGCGGCTCGGGCAAGCCGCTCATGAGCGGAAAACCGAGCAGATGGAGAAGTTGCTCACCGCGATCAGCGCCACCTGCCTATCCTGTCACAGCCGATACCGCGATTTTTCGGGTGAACTCGACGTGCGGCGGGCAGCAGTGGACGAGCCGCTGTTCCCTCGGCGAGCGCAGCTTGAATGAGTGTGGTTCAAAGCACGCTACGAAAAAGAACTCACACGCCCTCAGCTCAGGGCGACAGCTCTAAACCGTCGGTTGTACTGGAAGATTCTTCATCCTCTTCAGGGCGAGGTTGCCGCCTCCTGAAGGCTCCGTGGTGAATGAACCGGGCTACCCGAGCGCGCGCAGTATTTCATCGACGCGCTTGCCGAGTTTCGGATGAAGCATCTCCGGCGCGATTTCTGCCAGCGGTTGAAGAACAAAACGCCGTTCGTGCATCAACCGGTGCGGAACAACCAGGTCCGGCGTGTCGATGACCCGATCGCCGAAAAAAATGATGTCCAGGTCGATAGGGCGGGGATCGTTCCTTTGCGATCGCACTCTTCCCATTTGCCGTTCGATTTCCAGCAGACGCGTGAGCAGGGCGTGCGGCTCAAGGTCGGTTTCGATAGCGGCCACGGCGTTCAAAAACGACGGCGAATCCGGCGGGCCGCCCACTGCGGGGTTTTCAAGGAAGGTTGAGACGCGTTTCACCCGTACGCCAGGTGTGATGCTGATCAGGCCGAGGGCGGCGCGCAGATTCGCCGCACGATCGCCGAGGTTGGCGCCGAGGGCGATGCACGCTGTTATGGGCTTGGGGTCGGACATGGGGCGGACTTAGAACTCGAACCTGCTGCTGGCCAGCCTCCGGTCGATCTCTGCCAGCACCCGGCGTTCGTCGGCTTCATCCCTGGCGATGAACGTCACGCTGAAGCGCACATATGCCCCGGCGTCGTCCCAGGGCACGGTGCTGACGAGGTTCTCGCCGATCATCCATTGGCTGAAGGCCTCGGCCTTCTCGAAGGCGGTGCGCTGGCCGGTCTTGCCGGTGGCGGCCCTGGGGGCCTTCACATAGAGGAAGAACGAGCCGCGCGGCTTGCGGGCGGCGAAGCCGTGCTTGTTGAGGACGGAAACCAGACCGTCCATCCGCCGACTGTACTTGGCGGCGATCTTCTGGGTGATTTCGGGGTGGTCCAGGGCGTAGGCGCAGGCCTGCTGGATGGCGAGGAACTGCCCGGAATCGCTGTTGTCCTTGACGTCGGCATAGCCCTTGACGATGAGCGGGTTGCCGGCGACGAAACCGAGCCGCCAGCCGGTCATGTTGAAGCCCTTGCTCATGGAGTGCAGCTCGACGCCGACGTCCATTGCGCCGGGTGTGGCCAGGAACGAGAGCGGGCGGCCGTCGAAGACCAGGGCGGCGTAGGCGGCGTCGTGGATCACCACCAGGTTGTTCTTCTTGGCGAATGCAACCACCTCGGCGAAAAACTGCGGCGTGGCGCTGGCGCCGGTGGGGTTGTTGGGATAGTTGAGCACCAGTGTCTTGGCACGCCGAAGCTTGTCGGCAGGGACCGAGGCCAGGTCGGGCAGGAAGTTGTTCTTCTCCAGCAGGGGGACGTTGTGGACCTCGCCGCCGTAGTAGCGCGAATGGGTGCCGAACACGGGATAGCCGGGCGTAGTCATGAGGGCCACGTCGCCGGGGTTGATGAAGCACGCCGGCAGCAGGGTGAGGGCGGCCTTGGAGCCGATTGAGTGGACGATCTGGGTTTCCGGCTTGGCGATCTCGACGCCGCAGACGTTCTTCAGCCAGCGGGCGGCAGCGTCCTGGAAGGGGCGAGCGCCGTTGTCGGCATAGCCGCGGTTTTCCGGGTCGCGCGCGGCGTCGGCCAGGGCCGCGACGCAATCGGGGAAGGCCATTTCATCCGGCTCGCCGACGCCCATGTCGATCAGTTCGACGCCGGGATTGGCGGCCAGGGAGGCCCGCTTGGCGCGCTTGATCTTTTCGAATTTGTAGATTTCGGTGCCCTTGCCATACCCCTTGCCGCCGATGCGGTCGGCAAAGAGGTTTTGGATGTAGGGGTCCGGGGCGTCTGTGGTGTCGGTCATAGGACGGGATTTTAGGGCAGGACCGGTTCGGGCGGAAGTGGCGGAGAGAGGACGGTCAAGGCGGGAGCCAAACTCGAAATCCGAAACCGACGGCGCTAGCCGTCGCCCTGAGAGCGCATGAGTTTTTCGTGGCACGGCCGTCCCGGCTGTGGCTTTCTGCTCGAAAACACAGGCGGGACGCCCGTGCCACGAATTAAATCACAGGCTCTGAGCGAAGCGCAGGGTATCCCCATGTGCCTTACCGTGTCGGAAATTCGAAGCACGAAATCCGAAATCCGAAATAAATTCGAAAGAAAATGCAAAAACAGAGAAATGACGGAAGCGCGTGGCAAACGCGGGAAGCACAAAGTCCGAGATTTCAGCAGCGTTCAGCAGGGGCTGATGCGCGACAAGTTGTCACCGGGGCGGTCGCGCGGGCATAATGCGGGATATGTCGAAGGGTGTAACAAAGACGAACGCCGATCTGCCCGCTGAGCATGGTTCCGAAGCCCACGGGCCAGACTCGGCACACGTGCCGAAAGATACACCCTCGGCTGGTTCAAGAAGTGAAATCGGCTCGGCCGGCGTGGCGGGTCGGCCGCGGGGGGCGGGAAGCAAGGCGCCGGGAGTTCCCGTGACGGCAGCGCCGTCGTCGCCAACCGCCTGGACCTCGAGCTCGCTGGCGCCGACCACGAGGCCTGCGGCCGTCCGGCACCCAGAGCCGCAGCCTGCGCCGTACCGTCCGGGCTCGCCGCCGTTCCGGGCGGAGCCGGTGCCGCCATCAGTGCCCGGCTCAGCGCCGATACACGCCCCGGCGGCGGTCACTGCGCCCTGGCCGTCGGGCCCATCGACGCCGCCACCACCGCCGCAACCCTCCCGGCCGTGGGGACCGCCTACGTTCGGACCGGCGCGGCAACCGCCAAGCCACCAGGCACCCGCCCCGCCAGCGCCGATCCCCCGGGCGCCCGAGCCGCAACCGCCGATTCAATACGCGCCCGCGCAACCCGAGACCGCCCGATCTGCTCCGGCCCAGTACCCGCCGGCACCGGAACCAGCGCCTATCTCGCTCCCACCGGTGACCTGGCAGCCGGCCATGTCAGTATCACCAGCCCCGGCAGAGTCGGCGCCGCCGCCCGCTCCGCCGGCGTGGTCGCCGCAGGCGATGGCACATCCTGCCCCAGCGCCGGCCCACTCTCCGGCGCAGGCGGCGTGGGCGCCGGTCGTGGCAACCAGCAGCGAGCCGTCCAAGGGGCGGATGACAAACCCATGGGCAGCGCCCGGATCCCCCGCGCCGGATCGCGCGTCGGCGTGGTCGCAGCCGCCGCAGTCCCGGCAAAACGGACGGCCTGCGGCGTCCCCGGGCCAGTCGTCACCCGCACATTTCGCAACCAACAGTCACACTTCACCAACCGCCGGAGCCCAACTTATGGCCTCTGCCGCACCAATCGCACCAAACATCATCGCTCCCACGTCCGAGGCAGACGCGCCGTCCCAACCGGCCAATGCCGACGGGTCGGCGCCGCCCGCGACTGACCAGCCGCGCTCCGCTGGCGACGGTCAAGCAGAAGCCGCCAAGCCCGCGCCAACGGGGCCGGCCAGCCTCGAGTTGCCGCCGTCGGCCATGACCCAGCCCCCTGTCCTGTTCGAAATCGCCTGGGAAGTCTGCTGGCAGCTCGGCGGCATCTACACCGTCCTTCGCACCAAGGCCGCCACCATGCTGGAGCGCTGGGGCGACCGCTACTGTCTCATTGGACCCTACAACCCCAACACCGCCGACATGGAGTTCGAGGAGCAGCCGACCTACGGCTCCATCCGCGAGACGATCCAGCGCCTCCGCGATGCAGGCATCCCCTGTCACTTCGGCCGCTGGCTGATCGCCGGTCGGCCCCGCGTCATCCTGATCGATTACCGCGCCAAGTTCTCTTCGCTCGATAACGACAAGTTCCTGCTCTGGAACGACCACCACATCGCCACCAACAACGCCGACGGCGAAGTCAACGAGGTGATCGCCTTCGGGTTCGCGGTGGCCGAGTTCTTCCGGCACTTTGTCCAGGTCGTGAAGGACCGCCCGGTGCTGGCCCACTTCCACGAGTGGATGGGCGGCATCGCCGTCCCACGCATCGCCCACATGCGCCTCCCGGTGTCGACCGTCTTCACCACCCACGCCACGCTGCTGGGCCGCTACCTGGCTGGCGACAACCCATACTTCTACGACCACCTGCCCTTCGTCGATGCCGATCGCGAGGCGGCCAAGTACCAGATTTACACGCGCTTCGCGATCGAGCGGGCGGCGGCCCACGCCGCCACCGTCTTCACCACCGTCAGCGAAGTCACCGACCGCGAGGCGCAGCAGCTTCTCGGCCGCAAGGCGGACGTCATCCTGCCCAACGGGCTGAATATCCAGCGGTTTGCCGCACCCCATGAGTTCCAGCACCTGCACGCCCAGTACAAAGAGCGCATCCATGCCTTCGTCACCGGGCACTTCTTCCCCAGCTATACCTTCGACCTGGACAACACCATCTACCTGTTCACCAGCGGCCGGTACGAGTACCGCAACAAGGGGATGGACCTGTTCATCGAAGCGCTGCACCGCCTGAACTGGCGGCTCAAAGGCGTCACCGGCGCACCCACCGTGGTGGTCTTCATCATCACCAAGGCGGCCACCCGCAACATCAACGTCGGCGTGCTGCAGAACCAGTCGATGTACGACGACCTGCGCAACACCTGCAACGAGATGGCCCGGCAGATGGGCCAGCGCCTATTCAACAGCGCGGTGACGGGCCGGATGCCGAGCTTCACCGAGTTGATGAACGAAGACGCCCAGGTCCGGCTCAAGCGCGCCCTGCACGCGTGGCGCGTGCACCGCCAGCCGCTGATCGTCACCCACGACCTTCAGGACGACGCCAACGACCCGGTCCTGCGCCACCTCCGCCATCGCGGCGTCTTCAACGCTGCCGACGACCCGGTGAAAGTCGTCTTCCATCCCGAGTTCCTCTCGGCCACCAGCCCGACGATCAGCCTCGATTACGAGCAGTTCGTCCGCGGCTGCCACATGGGAGTCTTCCCCAGCTACTATGAGCCGTGGGGCTACACTCCGATGGAGTGCAGCGCCCTCGGTGTGCCGAGCGTGACGACGGACCTGAGCGGCTTCGGCGCCTACGTGCAGCGGCATGTGCCCGACCACGAAGCCCAGGGCATTTTCGTGCTCAAGCGCCGGGAACGCAGTTTCGAGCAATCGACCGATGCCCTGGTCGACCACCTCATGAATTTCCTGCAGATGACCCGCCGGCAGCGCATCGAGCTGCGCAACCGCACCGAACGGCTGGGAGAGCTGTTCGACTGGTCGAATTTGGTACGCCACTACGACGAGGCACACAGCCTGGCTCTGGAGCGAGTGGGGGCCAAGCGAATGGGGACGCTGGAGGTGAGGTTGGTTTGACTTGCCGCGGTAGTGCCGCCGGTGCCCTCACCGGCGGAGCCCCTCGGGCGAAAGAAAACCGCCGGTGAGGGCACCGGCGGCACTTGTAGCGAATGACGCCAAGGATACATTGTGGGAAACGCACTTCAGCAGCAGTGGCTCGGCGATCTCCAAAGCCTCATGACTGAAGTCCGCGGCTGGTGCGATGCCCACGGCTGGGCCGTGCACGCTACCGACAAACCCGTCACCGAGTCGAAGCTTGGCGAGTATTCAGCGCCTACACTTCAGGTTCGCGCACCGAATGGGACCGTGGTCTACATCGAGCCGATAGCCCGTTACGTCGCCGGCGCCGAGGGACTTGTGGACATTTATGCGTGGCCGTCGCTACGTCGTTTCCTGCTGTTGCGGCAGAACGGCGGGTGGACCGTCAAAACCGACTCTGGCGTACCACTGCCCTGGAAGTGGTCGGACCAATCTTTTGTCGAAGTCATTGATGCGTTGACGTCGGCAGCCTGATCAAGTCCGACTCTACCGCAACTCTTTTGTCCACGGCGGCGAAGCACCGCGCGTTGTTATCGGGGACGCCCGGCAACGCCTCTGCACATTTCTCGGCCGCATGCCGCCTGAGTGGTAGCGCCGTCGATTGACCCATTCCCAACCCGCACTGACGAGAAGCGGAAGATGGCCACGCCTTGACCGCACCCTGCAAGCCGCTATCGTTGAGTTCTCCGGGCGCAACATGAAACGCTTCATTTCTCGTCAATACGCTGCCGTCTTGACGGTCATCCTGCTGATCGCCGGAAACGCAGCGGCGAATGATGCATCGGCCAAAGTCGCACCCCCGGACGCCAAGGCCCTGGCCGATTCGATGCGGCTTGTGGAATCAATATACAAGCAGGATATTGCTAATGCTGACACGCCCTCCAAGAACGCTGCCTTGGCGGCAACGCTCATCGAGGTGGCGGCGGGATCGAAGGACAGGCCCGCCGACCAGTTTGCTCTTTATTCCAAGGCACGAGATATCGCCGCGAAGGCCGGAGATGCCAAGACAGCATTCGTTGCCATCGACAAGCTGTCTGAACGATTCGCAGTCGACCCGCTGAGCATGACGGCTGAATCGCTCGCGAAGATTGCCCGCGGCGTACGAAAGCAGTTCGACTCCAAGCCGTTCTTTGACCGTTGCGATGCGGCGATCAACGACGCCGTCATGCAGGATAAGCTGGACGTTGCAACCCTGGTCTCCGATTCGGCAGTTTCGGCAGCCCGGCAGCTCGGGGACGCCGCAATACTGAAACTGGCGAATGCCCGCGCCGCGGAGGTGCGCTTCGCCCGGACGGAATTCGACAAGCAGCAGCTCGCGTTGGCCGCGTTGCATCAGAACCCCGCCGACCAGGAGGCAAATCTTCTGGTGGGAAGATACCGCTGTTTCGTCAAGGACGATTGGCAGAAGGGGCTCCCCTTCCTGGCCCGCGGCGGTGATGCCGCGCTGAAGTCGATCGCCGAGAAAGAGCTGACGGCCGCGACCGCCGATCCGCAAGCCAAAGTGGCGCTGGCGAACGCCTGGCTGGATCTGGCCGCGACTACGCAGGGACCCGCAAAGGTTCCAATGCAGCGGCGAGCCCTGAAGTGGTATGACGATGCAGGGGCGTCGCTCACAGGTCTGTCCCGGATCCGGGCAGAAAAGACAAGGGCCGTACTGGCGGACGACGGAATCGGGTCAAATGCGCATCACATGACGCCCGAGGAAGTCATGGAACGATTCGAGTTCCCGAATAAGACCTTTCAGATCAACGGAGACACGATCACCGGCAAGGCCGGGGATTGCGACGACCAGACGACGTTCATCTGGCTTCAGCACCCAATCCATATCGAGTCCTTCGAGTTCGGGTTTGCCATCAAGGCGAGGTGGTACCATATCGCGGCCATTGATATTGACGGCAAGCATTACATGTTCTCTCGCGGACACTGGGCCAACCAGAACACGGGCTTTTTCGTCCCCGGGAAGGGCGAGCAGCGAATGGCCGGCGTAGTCAGTAGCCCCAACGACTGGGCGTCGGTCAAGGTCGTAGTAGAGCAGAACAAAATGACCTTTTATTATAACGGTGATGCTGCGGCATCGTGCGACCTCATAACACCGATGACGAAATCGTCGATGGTTCGATTCGGCTTCTCCTCACACGTGACGCAGGTCAGCGTCAAAGATGTCTACTATGTGGAGAAGTGATCTGCGCTTACTCGGGAGTTTGGCTATATAACCGACCGTGCGCGATCACACGCTGCTGATTTTGTAGGGTCCGCAGTGCGGACCGTTATTTGCGATGTAGGAGAAGCGGTCCGCAGTGCGGACCCTACTAACTGCGCACTCGGCTTGTCTGATCGGAGAATTTCCGCCGTCACTTATTCTTCTCCGCCTCGATCACTCCCGCGAGTTCCTTGACCTTCTCCGGCTGACTCGCTGCGAGGTTGTTGGTCTCGCCGGGGTCGGCGGCGAGGTCGTAAAGTTGCGGCTCGCCGGACTGGCCGCGGGGGCCGGGTTTGGCGCCGGGCTTCAACGTCGGCGAGATGAACTTCAATTGGCCCTGGCGCAGCGCGATGTTGTAGCCGCCGCCTTGCTCGATGAGGCTCTTGCGGCCTTCTTTGGATTCGCCGAGCAGGACGCTCAGGAGGTTGACGCTGTCGGGAGCGGCGCCTTCGGGAACTTTGCCACCGGCCAGGGGCACGAGTGAGGCGATCAGGTCGATCTGGCTCAACATGGCGTCGCAAGTGCCGGGGGCGATCCTGCCGGGCCAGCGGGTGATGAAGGGCATGCGGGTGCCGCCTTCCCAGATGGTGTACTTGCCGCCGCGCCAGGGGCCGGCGGGCTTGTGTCCGTTGAGGTTTTCCACCGAGCCGTCGGCGTAGCCGTCATCGACGACGGGGCCGTTGTCGCTGCTGAACAGGACCAGGGTGTTGTCGGCGATGTTGAGCTTTTCGAGCCTGTCCATGACCTGGCCGACGCTCCAGTCGAGTTCCTGGATGGCGTCGCCGCGTATGCCGCACCCGCTGGTGCCGCGGAAGCGCGGGGCGGGGACGCGCGGGACGTGGATGTCGTGGGTGGCGAAGTAGAGGAAGAACGGCTTGTCCGCGTTGGCGGCCGAGCGCTCGATAAAGCCCAGGGCCCGGGCGGTGAGGGTGTCGGCGATCTCGTCGTCTTTCCAGAGGGCTTTCTTGCCGCCGGTCTGGAAGCCGATCCGGCTGATGCCGTTGATGATGGTGTCGGCGTGGCCTTCGCTGGGTTTGAGGGTGAGCAGGTCGGGATTTTCGCGGCCGGTGGGCCAGTCGCCGACCTTGATGCCGTAGCTGACGGCGATGGGATCGTTGGGGTCGAAGCCGACGACGTGATGGCCCTCGATGAAGACGCAGGGGACGCGGTCGCCGGTGGCGGGGATGATGAAGGACTCATCGAAGCCGACTTCGAGCGGGCCGGGGGCGATTTCGCCGTTCCAGTCGACCTTGCCCTTGCCGAGCCCGAGGTGCCACTTCCCGACCGCCGCCGTAGCGTAGCCGGCGGAGCGGAGCAGCGACGGCAGCGTCGGGCTGGCGGGGTCGATGATGAGCGAGGCATCGCCCGGCAGGATGCCGGTCCCCTTGCGCCGCCAGGCGTACTGGCCGGTCAGCAGGGAATAGCGGCTGGGCGTGCAGGTGGCGCTGGTCGCGTGGGCGTCGGTGAAGCGAACGCCTTCGGCTGCCAGGCGGTCGATGTTGGGCGTCTTGACGCGGGTCGCGCCGTAGCAGCCGACATCGCCGTAGCCGACGTCGTCGGAGAGGATCAGGACGATGTTCGGCGGGCGCTTCGCGGCGGGCGGGGCGTCGGCGGCGCGCGAGAGAGGGACGGCGATGAAGGCGCACGCCGTGATTAGGACGAACCTGGTAAGGATGGGTGCTTTCATTGGTTTCGGCTTTCTTACCCGGAATCGCGGATTTGTAAATGCCATCTCGATTCACATTTCTGAGGCCTGACGCCACATTATGCCAACTGGCCATGGGATGTGGACAAAGTGGCAGAAGTGCGATAGAGTTTACGGCATGGCGGATACTCCGAATGTGCAGCTTGGCCCACGAAAGCTCGGGCGGTCGAAGGTGACATCGATACCAGGCCGTTGTTTGGGCATATCTGCCCGCAGCACCCTGCGCCTGATCGAAGAAGTGCGAAAGGGATTTCCGTACAGTACCCTGGTCCGCTTCCACAAGGAAAGCGGCCTGGCGGTTGGGACGATCGCCGACCTGATTCGGTTACCCCCGCGGACGATGATGCGGCGCAAGGCCGAGGGCCGGCTGCAGCCGGATGAATCCGAACGCCTGCTTCGAATATCAGCGGTGTTTGAGAAGGCGGTTGAGCTGTTCGAGGGCGATGCCGCTGCCGCACGGCGCTGGCTGACGGCGCCAAGCAAGGAATTGAGTGACAAGGCGCCGCTGGACTTTGCCAGAACCGAGATTGGGGCACAGAACGTGGAAGATATGATGGGGCGACTCGAGCATGGGGTGTTTACTTGAGCGTGACCGCCTGGCGGATCGTCAGGGCCAAGCTCGCGGCGTATGCCTTTGACGGCGAAGGGGCACGACGCTTCGGCGGGCGATGGAACAGCAAGGGCACGCGGATGGTCTACACCGCCGGTTCCCAGGCCTTGGCCGTGCTGGAACTGCTTGTCCACCCCGAAGCCAGCGACGTGCTCAAGCATTACCGCCTGATTCCCGTAGCGTTCGATCAGGCGATGGTGAAGGTGCTGGCCCCGGCAACCATCCCGGCCAACTGGGAAACGCCGCCCCACTCCCCAAACTGTTCGCGCCATCGGCGATGAGTGGGTTGCCTCGCGTTCCTACTTGCGAATATCTACAAGCTTTGAATCAATCAGTTCGTAGGCGTCGTTGCTGCCCCAGTCCCGCGCGAACAGAGACACGCGGATGCCGACCTGTTTGTCCGCCGGCGCGCCCTGAACCAGGGTCAGGCTCATCGCGTTGGTGATGGTCATCGAGCTAACGGCGCGGGTCTTCTTGCTCATGTTGTGGATGTAGGTCGGCTTTGCTAATCCGGGGACCGTAGTCATCTCCAGAAGCGTCTCCGTTGGGGCGTCGCATTCGAATCCGACATTGAGCTGGTCCTTGGAGGGATCGGCGTCCAAAAGCAGGCGTGGCTTCGAAACGTTCGTGGTCGGTGCGCCGGCCCCGGAGGGTGCTGCCGAGGTGCGCACTAAGGCACAGGCTACGATCAAGGCGCTGGCGGAAACAAAGCCAATGACAATAACGCTGATGCGCATCGGAACACCATCTCAATTCTGGGCCACTTCCGGGTGAGCGGGACAGTCGCACGGAGAAGGTCTGCCGTCTGCCACGGATCGATCGGGCGGAACGATAGATGCGCAGATTCTAGGCCGCTCTCGCAAGACGGCAAAATGTTCACCATCCAAACCCCCTCCCCAGCCCTCCCCCGGAGTACCGGGGGCGGGAGAAAAACCGGCCGCGACGTTTCTGAACCCCGACAGCTTGCGCCTGCTCATTTCAACGTCGCCTTCCAGATGCCCCATGTCCCTCCGCGGTTGGAGCGGAAGTAGATGGCTTTGCCCATGGCGTCCCATGCAGGGTTGTCGTCCCAGGCGGGGTTGGCGGTCAACTGCACCGGCGCGGCCTGCGGCTTGGTGTCGTCCAGCACCCAGATGTTGAAGTCGGCTGGCTTGGCGTTCTTGTCGAAGCCGGCGAACCCGGCGGGGCGATCGGAGACGAAGGCGATCTTGCTGCCGTCTTTGCTCCAGGCGGGGTCGAAGTCGTCGAAGGGCGAATGGGTGAGTTCGACGGCCTGCCCGCCGTTGTCGGGGATGGTGTAGAGCCGGCGGCGACCTGGTTCGGACACGCCGGGAATGGACGCGGCGAACAGGACACGGTCGGCCTGCGGGCTGATTTGAGGCTGCGAGCCGGGCTGGGCCAGGTCGGTGCCTTCCCGGGCTGCCGGCTGGCCCGGCTTGGCGTAGACGAAGAACAGCCGGGGGTCGGGGTGGGCATCGAGCAGGCTGCCGTAAAACAGGCGCGAGTGCGGCAGCGAATCGAGCGAGGGCCAGAGGTCGATCGTATCTGCCGTGCCAGTCATGCGCGTTGGGGCAGTCGAGCCATCAACCGAAATCGACCAGATGCCTGGGCGTTTGCCGTCGCGGTTGGAGCTGAAGAGGATGAATTTGCCATCGGGGGAGAACGACGGCGTCAGAGCCAGGCCCTGGTTGTCGCCGAGGGATCGCGGCTTGGCGCCGGGGCCGTCCAGGTCGAGGACCTGGAGCTGCGAATGCAACTGGCCGTCCACGGTGGAAAGGGTCGCGAAGACGATCTGCGATCCGTCCGGGGAAGTGGCCAGCCCGTCGATGGTGCTGCCGGTGGGGAGGCGGAGGACCGGCGTCAGCTTGACCGGCCCGGTATCGGACACGTCCTTGGGGGCGGTGGTCTGCACGGTTTCGCTCCCGACGGTCCAACCCCGGTCGCCGCGCGAGAACCGGGCGCGGAGCAGAGCCAGCGGGCGGGACTTCACCTCGGACAGTTGGACCGGGTAGTCCTTCTTGCCGTCATCCCAACCGACGTGGAACGGAGCGGATTCCCATTCGGTATCGCCCTCCTTATGCGTGGCAAACCCGGCATAGACCTTGGGTGTTCCCTTGTCATCGACCGGAGCGAAGTTGAGGGTGGCCGATGAGGCGCCGGCGCCGTCGCGGCCCAGCTCCGCGCCGTCCAGCGTTACCGTCGCTCCGGGCGGATCGGTCACGATGCGGATCGCCTTGGTCTTGACGGTCAGGTCGATTGTATAGTCGGTCTGGCCGTTGTCCCATCCGATGATGCGTTCGATGGGGTCGAAGCCGGGCTTTTTGGCGGTGATCTTCTGCGGGAGGTAGGCGTTGGTATCGGGGTCCACGGGGAAGGGAAAGCTCTTGATGCTGACCGGCTCGGCCCCGCGCGGCTCGCCATTGATGAAAATCTCCGCCCCCGGCGGGCGCGTGATGATGTGCAGGTCCTTGCGGAAAGGCTCCAGCCGCAGCGTGTACTGCGGCTGGGGGTCGGTCCATTGCACCGGGACGGTGACGTCCTGGAACCCGGTGCGCTTGGCCGTGACGCTGTGCGGCAGCCAGTTGTTCTTCGCGTCGACATCGAAATCGACCATCTTGCTCACCTGGCTCACCGGGTTGGCCGCCAGCGGTTGGCCGTCGAGCAGGACGGTGCCGGGGACCGGCGTGACGACGAAGGTCAGCTTCCGCTGTTTCGGAGGGAGCGTGATCTTCAGGTCGTTCTGGATGGTCTCGGTGAACTCGCGGCCCTGGGCGTCGCGGTAGCTGACCAGCAGACGCCCGGTGGCGGGGTCTTCCTTGAGCACCCGTTCCTGATCGCTGTAGCCGAACCGGCTGGCCAGGACCTTATGGGTCTGGCCCTCGGCGAATTGGAACCTTTGATCGAGCGGCGCGCGGAGAGTGTCCATGTCATCGATCAGAAGAATGGCATCGCTGGGCTGGGTGGAGATGGAGACCTGCAGGCCGGGATTCGCGCAGCCGAACGCGAGCGAAATGAACCCTGCGACGAAAACCAAACGAATGACCAACACCCACTGAAACGACATATTGGGAAGACCTTCCTGTCTGATTGCTAACTACCCAAAACCAGGCAGGATCGCAATCTTCAGAACCCTACCTCCGGCGTCGATCGCTTGGCCTCGACGGCCGGCTCTGATTTGCTCCCGATCAACTCGCGGAGGTTGTATTGCGTGTAGCGCGTGTTGCTGGCGACGTTTTTCGAATCCGCGTTGGCCACCCAGAAATCCAGCGTGTCGGGACGGAACAGCACCGACTGGATGTTGCTGGTCATGCAGACTGGGCGGTCCATCAAGGCGCGGGCGGAGTCGGCGTCGAACTTGCCAAAGCCGTCCTTCACACGCTGCGCCAGCGTCTCGTAGCGGCTGCCGGCACTGAGCAGGACCGTGTCCTGGACGGGGTGCGGCAGACGGGCGTCGTACTCGCCGAGCTTGATGGTCTGGAAACTGTCGCTCGATGCGGCGATGCCCACTGCCGTCTTGGAATTGCCGTCGGAAACCACATAGTAGTATTGGCAGGTCCGCGGGCGGTCCTTCATGATCGCGACGGCCTCGTCGAGCGTGGCGGCGTGCTCCATCACCTCGCGGAGGAGCTCGGCCATCGGCCGGCCGTCCCAGTTCCCGTACCCGCCGCCGCCCATTTCCCCGATGGCGATGCCCTTGACGTTCATGGCGGTCACCGAGCCGATGAAGCCGGCATATCCGCAGTTCACCCAGGCGTATCCCTGGTCGGGCTGATTGACGATCACGGTGGCGTTCTGTTCCAGGCCGATGCCGCGCATGTAGTCGAGGACCCGGCCGTGGTAGAGATGCCCGTCGGCGACGGCCTTGCCGGTCAGCGCGAACCCGGAGCAGTGGAACAACTCGGGGAAGAAGTTGGCCAGGCGGGCCTCCTGCGAGCTCATGCCGGCGGCGGCGGCCATGGCGTCCATCTCGCGCAGGTAGCGCGGGTCCATGAACGGGGTCAGGCGTGCCTCGGCCCCTTCGACTTCGCCGAAGAACCACTTGCCCTTGGCGAACGAGCTGCCCACGCCGACGCCGTAGAGGACGCGTTCGGCCATGTCGCGGGCCTCGCTGCGCAGCAGCGTGCCGTGCTGCGTCCCCATTTCCTCGGGGGTGCCTTTCAGGAATAGGACGCGGGTGCCGTCGACCTCCTTGAGCCGTCCGTGGCCGCACTTGGCGATCAGTTCCGTTTTCCCGGTGGTCGGCCCGAGCGGTGGGACTTTGCTGTCCAGGACGCGCGGCGCAACGTCGAGGAACCGCATGATGTGCGAGAGCGCCACCGTCTGCACGTCATCGCCGGCGTTCGGCGCCAGCTCCCATTTTTCGGCCGGCAACGGATCGGACGAGAGCTTGAGATCGGTCACGTCCACCTGCACGTCCACGTCCCGGCCATCGGTGTAAGTGATGCGGGCGGGGAAGTGATCGGTCTCGCGGACCCATATGCGGGCCTCACCGGCGTTGATGTGTACCAGCTCCTCGGCCAGAGAGCGGATGGTCAGGCGCAGCACGTAGCAGTCCACGCCATCGACCTTTTCTGGCGCCATGAATTCGGCATGAACCAGCGTTGGGATGAGCAGGCGGAGCTTGAGCCGGGAGATCGGCAGGGTGAAGGGTGGTAGAACCGTGTCGTCGATGGAAGTTGGATCGGCCTTGAACCGAAGCACGCCCGACTTGGCCAGGACGGCGAATTTCTTGTCCGGCTCATGGACCCAGACCTGCTGCCCGTCGCGGGCAAACGAGTAGTCCTCATTGGCGACTCGGGCATGGACCACCAGGTGGTCCGGAGCCTGATAAGCGATGTCAGCCGACGCGCCGTCCGCTTCGCGCTGCAACCCCGCGGCACGGACGATCCGGACATGAGCCGACACCGTTGGGGCCCCGCCGGGCGGGATGCCGTCCGGCGGCTCGATCAGGTTGAGCAGATGGTTGATCGATTGGCGGAGGATGTCCGAGGCATCAGGCGCATCTGCCGCCCGAGCTTTTTGCGAGATGGCGATGGGGACGAGAAATGCCAGCAGGAAGGGCACGAATGCCAATCGAGTCCTGGATTGTAAGATGGCGGGAGGTGAGATTCGCGACATAATGGTTCCTGTTGTACGAACCGGCATCCAAGGCGTCAAATTCATGCGTTACTGGTTCGCCCGCCTCAGTTTCTCTTTCATCGTCATCGCCTGCGTGGTCGCCTACACCGGCTATCAGGCGAGCCAGGAGGGCGCCGCGCGCTGGCGCGTCAACATTCACTACGCCGGCGCGGCGCTGTTGCTCGGTGCGGGGATCGCTGGATTGAGGGAGCGGCATCGGAGGTGATTCATGGGCGACTCCGGCTTTTCGCTCGATGGGGTTCATGATTATACTCAACACATGACAGCAACTGACCTGAACTTGCGCCGTTACGACTCGCCGTTTCGGATCCACCTGTCGGATGGAACGACGATCCCCATCACAAACGCCGGGACGGTAATGGTCACTGAATCGACGGCGCTGCTGCCGGTTGAACTGGGTAAAGACGATCAAGGATTTCCGCTCGTCAGGCGGTGGAGGACGGTAGCCTTGGCCCACATGGTCCAGTTCAGTGACATCGATGAGCCGGTGACGGGAAAACGCCCCAAGAAACGTGGGTGACCCAGTTCATTTGAGGATTAGTAGGTGCCTCACGGAATGAACAGCCGGCCGGTCCCTCGATACTGGTCAAGTTCCATCAGTATTTCCATAAGCCGAATTGCCGCGCGTTCCAGATAGTCTTCGTCCGTCAGCAGCCTCGGCGACTCGCCGGGAGTCAGGACCGGCAAACTCGAGGCCGAATTGTGAGCGAGGATCGTAGCCTGTAACGAATCCGCGCCGTCGGAGTTTCGGTTGTCGGTGAAAAGGACGACACCCTCCCGCTGGCACGCGAACCAGAGCACATCGTCCGACACGGAACGCGCGAGCGAAAGTTCTTCAAAGCTAACCACCCGAACATCAAGCGCCTCCCAGAGCGCTATCCAGCGTGACGAGCGGCAGACCGACAAGACGGCATCCAAATATTTTTCGGCATTTTCGTCAGCCAGCAGCCCGGGCATCGCGCGTCTCTCCCGTCGTCTTACGTCCCAAATCTTCCTTGAGACGCATCAGTTTTTTATGCGACTCGGCAAACATCGCCTCAACGTGCGGCGGGTTCCCGCGGCGAGCCCACTCCAAGTCGCGCTGATACTTCGGCATCAGTTCCCCGAGATGTGCGTCGATGTAGTCCATCGCGGCTTGCGCGTCCCCGAGTGGGATACCGTAAAACTCCGCGATCGATGTCGCCGGACGTCCCGCCAGATGGTGGTCCATGATATTATAGACGGTGAGCCGGGTGCCGCGCACTGAGGGAGTGCCGTTACGGTTCTCGCGAATAATGGGTTCGTCGGGCATTGGGGCTCCTCGGAATACCATAGAGTATAGCGATTCGAACGCCCATGTGGAATTGAACAAAGCACAATTCCCAACCGACACCCCGTTTCGCCGCGTCGCGCGGCGGAGCGTGTTTTGCGATGGGAATCGACTACCGACGCGCACCGCTGCGCGACGCGGCGAAACGGGGCGCGGGTCGTTTGACGCACGGTCGCACTCACATATCTATTCTGCTCGATCATGCATGTCCTCGCGCGCTCCCTGTTGATTCGTGGCCAGCCTCGGACCAGAATGCCCGATCTTGGAAGCACCAGCCGCGCGTTTGTGCAGGTGAAGCGAAAGCGATTGACGTTTAGTGACCTTTTGGAGCACGACCCCATAGCGGGTCTCGTGAACAGGATTGGTGCGCAATGAGCGAAGCGACAATGACGGGTGTTGTGGAGCCGAAATCGGGCCGACACGAAGGTCCCAAGCCAGCCAATGGCACAGTCAGTGTGCGGGCCGCGATACTGCGGCACGTGAACCTGCAACTACTGGCCAACGACCTGCCTCCGGCGGCTCCCGCCGACGGTAAGGGCGACGCGGGGGATGCCGACGGCGTCGCCGGGCTCCTGGAAAGCTACCACGAAAAGACCCGGCTGCTGAGTCATTACCGCTGCCCGGCCGACCGGCGCATCGAGGCGTACTTGCAGTCGCACCTGGCCGACCTGGATCTGGCCTGGGGGCCGGTGCGGCTTCCCGATCACACGCTGGTGCTCGGCCAGCCGGGGCTGGCGCGAGAGCTATCGCTGCCGGCTTATGGGGATGAGTTTGCCAACGACCTGCTGAGCAGTTACCGGCTCCGCAACGGTGTGCTGCACAACCCCCGCAACGACCGCCGGACCACGCAGGGGACGTTCCACGTCGCCAGCGGGGGGCTGCCGATTTCCGGGGACAAGCGGGCGGTCCCCAAGCGGGTCTTTGCCGAACTGTTGCGGCACGCGCTGAACCCGCCGGCGGAATCGATGGTGCTGCCGTTCACCGCCAGCTCGCCGGAGCCGGCACGGACGTTTGTATCCCTGTTGATGCGGCCGATCATCCGGCCCGAGGTGCCGGGCGTCTGCCCGCAGAAGACTATGGAGGTGCGGTTCTTTGCCCCCGGCAGCCTGGTGAGCAACCTCGACTTCGTCGAGTCGATTTTCGGCAATGCCGGCGATCCCTTCCTGCCTCGCAACGATGCCGGGCTCGACGTCGAGCACTGGTCCGGGCACACCGGTTGCGTGATCCTCGCCCCGCACCTGGTCAAGCTGACCAAAAAAGAGCTCGGCCTGCCCGCCTGGGCTGACGCCACCCCGCGGCAGCGCCGCGACAGCATGTGCTGGAAGAATGAATCCGAAAAGTACAACGATGGCGGGGCCTTCAAGATTACCTGCCGGACCACCGACGGCGTCATCGTCACCCTCATCGCCGACAACTACTACGGCTACTGCAAAAAGGAAGTGAAGACGCAGATCAGCTATGCGGCCAATCTGTGCGGCAACGTCGAAGAAGAGCACGCCGGCGGGGCGATCGCATTCCCCAGCTACAACTTCGGCGACGAATACCGGACTGACAGCCGGAAGGTCAACGGCCGGACCTTCGCGGACGTGGTCAAGGATTATGGCCACATGATGGACATCCACTCCGAAGGGTACGCCGTCGACAAGCAGTACCCCGATTTGCTTTACATCTCCGACGATGCCCGGGCCAGCACGATCCGGCAGCAGGTCTGGTGGACCCACGGCGGCGCGGAGCGATCCATACCGCTCCTGCCCGACAAGGTCTACATGACTCCGTCGGGCTTCAAGATCCGCATGGAAAAACACCCCGGCGCGCCGAGCTGGCGGATCATCGGAACCGCCGCCCGCGGCACCTTCTGCCACAAGCCCTGCACCGTCAGCGGCGGCGGCAAGAGCGAGATCAGCAAGTCGCTCCGCGATTACATGATCTACGGCCCCATCTTCGTCGTCGACGTCGAAAAGGACTTGGCGACCCTCGACGAGATCTTTACCCGCAACTACGGCGACCGCTTCCGGCCCGACGCGCCCAAGGAGCCCGGCTTCGTCAAGCACCCCAGCCGGCCGCTCCTGAGCGATAAACGCTCCCTCGGCAGCGTCATCAAGCTGCTGACGCCTTCTCCAGATTACACCGACGAATATAACGCTTGGCTGGCGTCGATCCCCAATTACATCTATCCGATCGTCTTCATCATCAAGCGGTTTTACAAGCCGGAGTGGGGCCCCGATTGGCGGAACCATTTCGGGGTCGACGTGGTGAACGGCTTCCCCGGTCATGAGCTGAAGTACGGCGACCGCAAGCTCGTCGGCACGTACCTGCGCGTCGGGCTGGAGGGGGACAAGGCCTGGCGGACATTCAAGGTGCGGCAGGACTTCGCCGCGGCCTCCAAGGTCCAGACCGAGGATGACATCTCGGCGTCCGTCGTCGTGCCGGCGCGGCTGCTGGAGTCGGCGGCGTACCTCAAGACGCCGGCCGGCGTCGCGCCGCGCGAGGGACTGAAGTTCGTGACCAACTGCGAGCGGAGGCTCTTCCAGCGCCCCGACGACGCCGTCCACCGCGGGCTGGACAAGCAGACCGAGGCCGACATGGCCCGGGACGACAACTTCATCTCCAACTTCGAGCCGCTCACGGCCGCGGATGCCGCGGCGATGGTGGCCAAGGTCACCCAGTTCGAGCAGTTCTCCAAGCCGATGCAGCGGCTGCTCCGCGGGGCCGCCAGGGACAAAAGCCCCTACGTGGTCTGCTCGGCCAATCCGCGCCTGGTAGGCGGCAAGCCGAGCAAGAACCCGCGATACCTGCAAATCCGCCCGGACCTGGTCGACTCGATGGCCCGCTACATCGCGGAGCAGGGGACCCGGTTCCTGCGGGTAATCCCGGCCGACCAACCCGTCTTGATGCCAGTTGACGCGGTGCTGGTGGGCCGGCGGAATAATCCCGCCGAGCCGCAAGCCGGCATCCGCGCTCTGGCCGTCTACAACCCGATCCACTACCAGGAGCTGCCTGAGCTGTTCATGGACTTCATCTGTTCGCTGACCGGCAAGAGCCCCTCGACCACGGGGGCCGGCAGCGAGGGCGCGTTGACCAAGAGCCCGTTCAACGCCCTGCGCCCGATCATCGATTTGAACAACGCGCTGGTTAGCTATATTTTGACCGGCCTGGGCGGGTTTTCGTCGTCGGCCGGTTACGTCGGTCCGCACTTCCGGGTCGATCACGACATCAGCCTTCTGGTGCCGGAAATATGGTGCCGGCTTACGCCGGAAGAACGCGACCCGGGCTACCTCATCCGGGGCAAGTACATGGAGCCGCTGGAGGATTACCAGCAGGGCGGCGAAGCCATCCTTGCCAGCCGGCTCGGGTACCGGATCACCTCGCGTTTCGTCAGCACGTTCTTTGGCCGGGTGTTCGACAACCCCTCCAAGGTGTTCCCCGAGGCGATCCTCAAGCCCGAGAAGCAGGATCCCGAGGCATTTGCCGACGGGGTGAAAAACATCACCGAGGCGCAACAGCGAGTGGCGTTGGAATACATCGAGGACGGTTCGATCGACGACGCCTGTCCGCCCTTGCGAGCACTGTTGACCATCATGGCGCACGGCGCATTCGAAGGCAAAGACGCACACCATCCCCAGGTCCGCGGCATGTTCACGCGCGAATATTTGCTGGACAGCGACTGGTACCGCCAGCGGCTCACGGCCAAGCAGCAGGGCGACATAGCGATGTGGAAGCGGCACCTGGCCTACATCGACCAGTTCATGACCATGCGCGGGCACCGCCAGGAGGCCCAGCGACTCGACATCGCCGCCCGACGGGGCCTGGCTGCGGAACGGTTACGGCACGTCTCCTCGCCCGATTACCTGCAAAGCCTGGTGGGGTCGTTGGGTACCGACCCGAGCGTGGTGCCGGGGGCGTAGTCTGGAGTTTTGAGCCGGGCCGCGACCGCGACGCAACTTTACAGTCCGCGCTGAACGGAATGCAGCGTTGCGATTCAGCGAGTCGCTGAGTCAGGACGGCTTGGTCAACTCTTCCTGTATTTGCCGTTCGACCTCTTCCACTTGGCGCTCGGCCCTGACGAGTTCCTCTTCGGCCTGGTTGATCCGCTCCTGGTGCCGGTATTCCGTGCCGTCCATCGCGGCTTCAACCTGCTCTCGGCCCTTGTGGAACCGGTCATTGGCATCGTGCAACTGCCCGAGCAGTTCCTCGGGCACCGGCTTGAACTCCGGATTCGGGGGTGGCGACTGTTCCATGGTATTCGTTCCTGTCAATAAACCGGCTTGCTGAACTGAACACTAGCGATTCTGACAAGAAGCGCGCGACCTGGCCACGGGGATTTTCCGCCTCGGATGCTATGCGGATGGTTTGCATGCAGATCGGCACTGGGCCGGTCTACCCCCCGAGCGCCTTGCCGACCACCGATTGGGCCTCGCGGACGATCGCATCGAGGTGGTCCTGGCTCTTAAAACTCTCCGCGTAGATCTTGTAAATGTTTTCGGTGCCGCTGGGGCGGGCGGCGAACCAGCCGTTCCTGGTGGTGATCTTCAATCCGCCGATCGGGGCATTGTTGCCCGGCGCACGAGTGAGCCTGGCGATGATCGGCTCGCCCGCCAGCTCGGTGTCTGTCACGGCTTGCGGCGTCAGTTTTTTGAACGCGGCTTTCTGCTGCGGCGAAGCCGGTGCATCAATCCGCGTGTAGAAGGGCGAGCCGAAAACCGCCGTCAGGTCGGCGTAATGCACGCCCGGGTCCTTGCCGGTGCGTGCGGTAATCTCGGCGGCAAGCAGGTTCAGGATGATGCCGTCTTTGTCGGTCGTCCAGACAGTCCCATCCTTGCGGAGGAAGCTCGCCCCGGCACTCTCTTCGCCGCCGAAGCAGCAAGAGCCGTCGAAAAGACCAGGAGCAAACCACTTGAACCCGACTGGGACCTCCGAAAGCTTGCGCCTCAGCCGCTCGACCACCCGGTCGATCATGCTGCTGCTGACCACTGTCTTGCCGACCGCGGCCGACGCCGGCCACTGCGGTCGATTGGTCAGCAGGTATTGGATGGCGACCGCCAGATAATGGTTCGGGTTCATCAGCCCGGCCGACGGCGTCACGATGCCGTGCCGGTCGGAGTCCGGGTCGTTGCCGAAGGCCACGCTATAGTCGTCCTTGAGCTTGACCAGGCGCGCCATGGCATACGGGCTGGAGCAATCCATGCGGATTTTCCCGTCGTGGTCGACGGTCATGAAGCTGAAAGTCGGGTCGACTTTGGGGTTCACGACGGTAAGATTCAGGCCGTACTTTTCGGCGATTTTCCCCCAGTACCCGACGGATGCCCCGCCGAGCGGGTCGGCACCGAGCTTCAGCCCGGAAGAGCGGACAGCATCCAGATCAATGATGTGCTCCAGGTCGGCGATGTACGGCGTCACGTAATCATGCTGCCTCGTCGTTTCGGCCCGAAACGCCCGCTCGAAGGGGATGCGCTTGACGCTCTTGTTGTTCTCCCGGAGCAGCGCGTTGGCCCGGTCCTGGATACAGCCGGTGACGTCGGTGTCGGCGGGGCCGCCGTTGGTCGGATTGTACTTGAAGCCCCCGTCGGCGGGGGGGTTGTGCGACGGCGTAATGACGATGCCGTCCGACAACCCCTCCTTCCTCCCGCGGTTGTACACAAGGATCGCATGAGAAATGACCGGCGTCGGCGTGAAGCCGTCGTCCTTCTGGACCAGCGCCTGCACGCCGTTGGCTGCCAGAACTTCCAGCGCCGTGCGCTGTGCCGGCCCGGACAGCGCGTGAGTGTCCTTGCCGATGAACACCGGGCCTTCGGTCTTTTGCGCCTGGCGGTATTCGCAGATGGCTTGGGTGATCGCCAGGATATGGGCTTCGGTGAATGTACCGTCGAGCGAAGAGCCGCGATGGCCGCTGGTCCCGAAACTGACGAGCTGGCCTGGGTTAGCCACGTCGGGCTTGCGGTCATAATACTGCCGTTCGAGGGCGGCCACGTCGATGAGCAGTTCCTTGGGAGCCGGTTTGCCGGCAAGGGGGCTGATAGGCATAGGGTTTATCTCCGGGCGATGTTCTCCCGCGCCGATTGAGTTCTGGCAAGATTAGAAACCCGAATGTGGGCAATGCCAACATCCGTTTTTCCTATTCGCGCTGCGACTCGTCGCCGGGGCCGCCGGTCGAACTTCGGCACCTCGCGGTCGAAGTTCGGCACCCCCGGCCCGCGCAGGTGCCGAACTTCGATTCCACCCGCTGTACATGCGGCTTTTCGCGATGATTCGCCAATCCTGTCACCCTCATTATTTAAGCAGAAACCGAACTTCGGCACCCTCGCTCTTTTTTCTTCATTCACCTCACCTTGAGGGCAGGGCCAACAAGCCAGAATTGCAACAAGCCAGAATGCTCCCATCAGCCGGCGCTCCCAAACCCGATTTTCACCCAAAAACGCGGGAAGCCAGAAAGCCAGAAAGCCAGATCTGTTTTGTTAGGGTCCAGACGCAGTGGTCGGACACAATCGATAAGCCGCGCTGCCTCACGCATCATCGCTCAAAGCAATCGAACCTTGGTGCCGCCGGTCACTGACCGCCAGCGTTCCACAGGCCACAGGCCACTGACCGAAAGCTCATCCCCGCCGCGGCCACGGGAGAAACTTGAGTTGGCCCTTTATCGTTCTCACGGACCCTCGATTTCCGTCTAAAAACGCGGGAACTCAAGAAACCCAAGTCAATTTCACAGGGGCCCTCGGAGAAGATGACATGGTGATGCGGTGACAGGGTGAGCCGTCCGGTTTCTCCGAGGCCTGCGGCGCCGAACGGCAGAGATCGCGGCCGGCAGACCCCTCTTATCAGAGGGGCCGCCGCTCGACTCCCAGAGAGCCGAACTTTCGAACTTCCAGTCG